>Ga0302120_10000263_pt1 | contig 22611 bp, 22 predicted proteins | sample AG5_Bottom_MG_FD_203118 | JGI IMG/M metagenome (GOLD analysis project Ga0302120, IMG submission 203118) | Marine microbial communities from Western Arctic Ocean, Canada - AG5_Bottom | ecosystem: Environmental > Aquatic > Marine > Oceanic | place: Canada: Western Arctic Ocean | collected 2017-10-01 | reverse complement strand
GGTAGGTTTTACGGTTCCATGTGTAGGCGATAAGCCCCATGAGGATATTCGAAACCGCTGCTGCGGCAAAGATGCCGCTGAGTCCAAACAACACTCCTCCAAACCAGTAATACCCAAGTAGTGCAGGAGTCCCAAACCTGAAACGGGAGGTAGGGGGCGGTGGGGTGCAGCTGGGCCGGAAATGTTAGCGAATTTCTCGCACCAAGGTTCCTAACACCATGCCAAGAGAAGAGATAGGCAGCACAGCATGCAATGAGGGCACGATTGAGGGCAGAGTATAGACAACTGGCCGGAGAGCCAGTCATAGCTTGACATATTGGCGGAGAGACAATCCGCCTGTGGTGTATCAAGTTTGGCCCAAAATATTCGAGGCGACTAAAGCGAAAGCATCGTGGCTTCGGCGATACTTTCTACATCGACGAAGTGTTCGTAAAGATCAGAGGCAAGCAACATTATCTATGGCGTGCTGTTGATCAGGACGGTGAGATTGTTGACGTATTTCTGCAGGCACGAAGGGATGGTGCGGCAGCAAAGCGCTTCTTCAAGAGACTTTTGAGAAGTCATGGTAGTGAGCCTAGGAAGATCGTGACAGACAAGTTGCGTAGTTATGGTGTCGCTTATCGGGAACTGGTTTCTGAGGCGATCCACAGTACCAAGCAGTACGAGAATAATCGAGTAGAGCAATCTCATGAGGTGACCAGAGTGCGAGAGCGAGGGATGCGCAAGTTCAAATCAGTGAGACAGGCTCAAACCTTTTTGACTTCCTATACAGCGGTTCAAAATCTTTTCAATTTAGGCAGACACTTGGTTGGGGCGCAACATTATCGGAATCTCAGGGTCACTGCGTTCAATGAATGGAGCAGGGTAGTGGCTTGAAACTAGGCACTGGGTTTCATCGGTCTGGAGGAGTTAACTTGTCAGAACCGGTTCTGGGCATCAAACGTTCGACGCACTGAGCTTGGCCTGCAGGTGTTGACCGGCTTCGATGGCCGAAAAAATCTTATCTTCACCGTCTCGTACAATTGGCTCAATCAAACTGTCGCCTCGTGGACCAGTAAAAAACGGAATGCTAATTCTTGACTGACGACTATACCTGGAGTCCTCTGCTGGATTAGTCACGCGGTGTACTGCACTTTTCCAGCGACCATTGCTCCAGATCGGCCATAAATCTCCTGCGTTGATAACGAAGCTGTTTGGCACGCTTGGAACAAAGACCCACTGGTCATTTACCAGCACCTGCAATCCTCCACTCTCTTCATTTCCAAGATCATTCGGGTCCTGATACAAAAATGTGTAGCCTGTGTAGTCGGTATGGGCGCCATACCGGATGCTGGTACGGTGCATTGAATGGGATTCGGTTGGCGGATAATACGCCAGGCGAAGTGACAACTCTGATGCCGATGTCGAATCGAAAAAATTCTCGAAGAAAGTATCTGGTACACCCAGTGCACGTGCGGACAACCGGTGTATTCCTCGACACAAGCTCATGACCTGCTCTACATAGGGTGCTGCAATGTGTTCCAGAGCCATAGGGTGAGCAACATTTGGCTCACGGGTAGCCCAGCATTCTGGTGATCCGAGAAAGACATAGCTTTCGACAATATCCGGTGGCGCAGTATCCAACTCCCAGGTTGTCCCCACCGATTCAACCCCAAGCCCTGTATAGCCACCCAATGGATTACCATAAGGCCCATGATTAAACGTCTGTTTTTCTTTCGGCGAATTAGATTCGAAAAATTCGCGAGTCGCGCGATAAAGATTGTCTGTTTGCGTGCCAGCAACTGGATGTCCAACAACGACTGCAAACCCGTAGTGGCGCATAGCATTGTCCCATTCCTGGGCTAGTGCTTGTTCCGCCGTAGATGAGTCTGTATTTGATGGGTCCGTTAGCGGTGGTTGATCATCGAACCATTTCGCGAGATCAATAATCGGAATCGTCATGTCACCACCTCAGATCCTGGAGCGGTCAGCAGGTTCATGCAGCGTCTTCCAGAACCGTTAAGCCCATGCCGGTCAGCATCGGCAGATAGTAGTTGCGATGTATTTTCGTTACCTCCGGCGTTAGAGCGCCGCGCATCGTCAGCCACATCATCATCTCGACCGCTTCGGCGCCACCTCGCTCCATCCAGACGTCATGTGGAATATCGAGTAAACTTTCTGGGTCATCTTCTATTCGGTCAAGAAATTCCTTGTCCCAGGCTTCATTCATATGACCAAAGCGCGTGCCGTGCAACTGGTGCGACAGACCACCGGTACCGAGAATAGCGACACGAACGTCTTCGGGATAGGACTCGACAGACTGACGCATGGCCTGTCCCAGCTTCCACAAACGACGGGGTGTCGGTAATGGATGTTGCAGAACATTGACGTTGAAAGGCACTGTCTTGACGCTCCAATCAGGTTCGTGGTCAAAGAGCAGCGGGTACGGCGCGAGCAGGCCGTGATCCATGAGCATCTCCTGGCAGATCGTCAGGTCGAACTCATGTTTTAGGACCAATTCGTTGGCGAGATGAAAGGAAAAATCGGTGTCACCTTTGACGCTTGGCAGATCACGAACGCCAAAGCTCTCGTCTCCGATGGGATATTCATCAGCCGCACCCATGGCGAAAGTTGGATACTTGTCGAAGAAAAAATCTGTGCCATGATCGTTATAGATCACGATGGCGTGGGTCACACCTTTTTCTTTTAACCATTCTTTAGCTGGAATATAGCCATCGAACAGTGGCTTCCATTCCGGCGTCAATTGTTGGTTGGTATCGTAGGCAACGCCTATAGAGGGGACGTGAGACGTGCCGACGCCTGCAACTATTTTGCCCATTTTCTGTTCTCCTTCAGTCAGTTCGCACCGTTGCTTATTCGTTTTCCTTTAGGGCCACGTTGCGTGTTTGCATAAATTCTTCTTTTGTTTCGCCGCGTTGTTGTGCGCCAAGTGAAGCCAAACCTTCGCCGGTAACACTACCAAGCTTCAGCAACATATAGATGCTGCCGCCGCCTTCCTCGACCAGACTCTTGTAGTCACGAGCAAGAACTTTCTCTTTTTCCCAGGAACTGAGACCGCAATTGTCCATATAGGCTTCTGCATCCTGAAGATAGGCTTCGCGATTGCTTGCTTGGTTCAAGGAGAAAGCGAAGCGGTTTAGCTTTAATCCCCGCTTCGACCTTTGTCCTGTGAACACATGGGTGCCGGGTATATGATCGGAATGTCCGGTTTCTTTACTCATAGTCTCCCTCCGTTAAATTGGTGGTTGAGCTAGTATTTCGTATGCCGATATAGTGTTTCGTGTAACAATACACGAAACGGGTAATTCATCCCGCTAGTCATGCACATTGGAGAGGACTCTTGTCCGAAGAACGGGGTGGACCAATTATTCAGTCGGTCGGTTTGACGATGCAGATATTGGAATGTCTGGCCTCGAGTGAAGGAGAAAAGGGCGTCACTCAAATTGCTCGTGAACTGTCGGCAACCAAGACGCGGGTTTATCGCCACCTTCAGACCCTGCGGCAACTGGGTTATGTATCCCAAAACAAGGTTTCCAAAAAAGAGCGCGTCGGCCCTCGTCTTCACCTGCTGGCAAAACTGGTTGGCGAGAATGTTGAGTTGATGCCTGCAATACGCCCAGCGATGGAAACCTTGCGCGACCAAACCAGTCAGACTGCTGTGTTTGCTAGTGTGATCGATGGCAAGGTAACCATCATTGATTTCGCACTCGGGACGACGACCGTGCAGTATGCGTTTCGTCCAGGTGCCACCTTCAATCTTAACTCTTCCTCTCTTGGGCATATTTCTCTTGCTTTCGGTCCCTCGGAATACTGGGATTATGTTGACGTCGAGCAGTTCGAACCCGAGACGCCGGAAACTGTTACCGATCCCTCGAAACTGGCCTCGCGTGTTAACAGCGCACGGTCCAGAGGTTGGACAATTGTTCCAGGTGAAGCGGTGGTTGGTGTCAATGCGGTCGCCGCGCCCATCTTTTACCATGATTCCAGTTACGCCGGCGCCATCGCAATTGTTGGCTCGGCGCAAAATATTCCTGCGAATCCGCCGTTGGATATGATCGACAGCGTCATCGCCGCTGGTAGACAGGCGTCGAGAAATCTGGGCTGGCGGCCCGGCGAATAGATCCAAGTTATATCCCAAGGTTTGAAAAATTGGCTGGCACTCAGTCTTGACAGCCGGGTTAATTTTACATATTGTTTCGTATATAGCAACTCCGTATCGCTCTGTGAGACAATAAAGGGATAGAACGCCCAACAAATTAGCAGCGAGGTGTCAGCCCATGCATGTGCCGGTAGCAATCGTAGGTGCAGGTCCATCAGGTTCTCTCTTAGCTTGGATTCTGCGTCAGCGTGGTATTGAGAGCATCGTCCTTGAGAGACAAAGCAGGGAATATGTCGAGAGTCGAATACGCGCCGGAGTCATGGAGCAGAATTCCGTCGACCTGATGATCAAAGCTGGAATTGGCGAGCGCCTGCAGAAAGAATGCATGTACCACCGTGGCGTCGCTATTGGCTTATACAATGAGCATCACTTTTTAGATTTTGACAAGCTGATCGGTATCGGCGTTACGGTCTACGGTCAGTCTGAAGTCACCAAAGATCTGTTAGGCGGCCTTGCGGCAGAAGGACATAATGTTCTTTATGAAGCCCCGGTCAGGGCTATCGAAGATATTGAGGGCGATCGTGCAACGGTCAAGTACACACATGAAGGCGCAGACCAGGAGTTGACCTGCGACTTTGTGATTGGCTGTGATGGCTTTCATGGCCCATCGCGCCAGGCGATGCCAGCCAGTGTTTTAAAAACACATGAAAAGGTTTATCCCTTCGGCTGGTTAGGTGTCATGGTCAATGCGCCACCATCTAAAGATGTCGCACTGTTCGCTCATCATGATAGGGGCTTTGCTTTGTTAAGCATGCGCTCACCGAAAGTGTCTCGGCTTTATCTGCAGTGCAAACCGGATGAAGATCTCGATGAATGGCCAGACGAGAGAATCTGGGATGAACTAGATACCCGTCTTGGTACACCCGGTTGGGAACTTGAACGTGGCGAAATCTTCCAAAAAGACGTGACACCTCTGCGAAGTTTTTTCTGCTATCCGATGACTCATGGCCGATTGTTCTTATGTGGCGACGCTGCGCATATCGTTCCTCCGACCGGTGCGAAAGGGCTGAATTCTGCGTTTGCCGATGTCAGCGTTCTCTCCTCCGGTTTAATCCAGCACTACACAAAAGACGACGAATCTATTTTGCGCCGTTACGGCGAAGTAGCCTTGGAGCGCAACATTCAAACGCAACGCTTTTCATGGAGTAACACCAGCAAATATCACATTTTTCCCGACAGCAACGCCTTTGATCGTCGTATGCAGGCGGGTGAGATGGAATACCTGGTTACCAATGAGACGGCCCAGATTTCTTATGCGCAACAGCATACCGGCCTTCCATTCGCTTACTGGCCCGAACTTTAGATATAAAAGGAGAACATCGTTGGCCCAGATCACGTACATCGAACATGACGGCACTGAACATATGCTTGAAGTTGAAGTTGGCTATTCCGTCATGCAGGCAGCCCTCGACAATATGCTCCAGGGTATCGTTGCTGAGTGCGGTGGGGCCTGCAGTTGTGCAACCTGCCACTGTTATGTCGACGAAGCCTGGCTCTACAAACTTGGCAAGCCTGACGTCATTGAAACCGAGATGATGGAATTTGCTGTTGGCGCACGGGACACCAGTCGCCTGAGTTGTCAGCTTCAAGTCACTGAAGAGCTGGATGGCCTGATTGTCCATCTACCCGAATCGCAATATTGACACCGTAAAAAATCTTTTGACCCAATGGAGAGAGCCCATGAGAGAGGAACAGAAAGTGAGTAAGAGAAACACAACCGCTGCTCGACAAGCATCAACCAGAATTCTGGCTGCTGTGGTGGCTATGATTGGCGCAGCGACAGGCGTCGTTTCACCGTCAGTGCTGGCGGCAGAGGTTGAAGAAATTGTCGTCACGGCCCAGCGCCGTGCGCAAAGCATCCAGGACATTCCCTATAACATTTCAGCTTATAGCGATGATGATCTTCAATCCGCCAGGGCTTTCGATATTGGTGATATTTCGCGCCTTGTGCCAGGTCTCGATTTCAAGGATCAGGGACCTTCTCCCAGATCCAGCCGGAATACGTTTATTCTACGGGGTATCAACGCGAACGATGGCCGGCTGATCTTTGGTACTGACGTCAGCTCAGGTGCTGTCTCAATGTATTTTGATGATGCGCCGTTGTTCTTTCCAATGGTGATGAAAGACTTAGAACGTGTCGAAGTGCTTCGGGGTCCTCAGGGAACCTTATATGGTTCTGGTTCTCTTGGCGGGACCATTCGATTTATTCCAAAGGAAGCGAACCTTGGCGAGTTCGAGTTCGAAGCCAGTACCCACGTCGATACAATGTCTGAGTCTGATGACCTGAACTATGGTGCAGACTTTATGGTCAACGTGCCTATTGCAGAAAATACTCTCGCCTTAAGGCTCGTCGGCAGCTTCGAAGAATCCGGTGGCTTCGTCGACGGTATTGGTCTTGTACAATTTGATAACAATGGCCAGCCGACTCAAAGTGTACCTGGCGATCTCGCCAGTGGGTATGTACGGGCTCCGGAAGAAGATACCAACTCCGGTGAGTCACGCATGATTCGCGTCGCCCTAAACTGGGCGCCTAGTGACACTGTAGATGTTCAGTTGTCTTACACAAATCAGGAGACAGAAGTCGACGATTTCGCCGGAGTTAACCCCGGCTTCAATGGCGGGTTGGTTGACGCCAGTCTGGCTACTTTTCCAGGTTCGTTTTTCTCGAACGCCAATGCGTGCAATGGCGGCCTGGCGTTTTCAAAAGACTTCTTTACTCCAACCCAGAATTGTCTCGGCCAAGATGGTAACACGCTGTATGCAAATGGTGGTGTAACGATTCCTGATGCTGGTGACTTCGAGCATACGATGTTCGTCAAGTCTGCAGGCGAAAGCACTGCAGACGTATTCAGTGCACACATAAGCGTTGATCTCGGATTCGCGACGTTAACATCTTCAACCTCGCATTCAGAAGTCAGTTTTGAAAATACACCAGATTTCACTGGTTTTGATTTACCGACCAGGGCACCGGGTGGTTCGAGTGTTGCGACTTTCAACTCGTTCTATCCGAGGGCTGTCGGTGTGACATCGTCGGTTGATGAGACTGAGCGATTTACACAAGAACTGAGACTTACTTCCAATGGTGTTAACAAGTTCGACTATGTTGTTGGCATTTACTACGAAGACCGGGATTCAGATGGCGCTACTCTGACCAAACAGCCTGGATTGAGTGAATTTGACACAACCGTTAACGTGGCAAACCTCGGGTTCCCTCGCGGTAAGAACAATACGCTCCATCCTGATGTGACGTTTTCCGAAGTCAGGCAATTCAAGTTTGAAGATCTTGCCTTCTTTGGTGAGCTGACCTGGCACGTGAATGAAAAATTGCAGATTACTGGTGGTGTACGAGCCTTTAAGCAGGAATTCTCGCATGACTTTGAGTCGTTAATTCCTTTTTGTGGACTGTTCTGTTCGAGTTCTGAACAGCCTCGATTTTTTGAAGGCGGCACTACAGTCACAGATTCCGAGAGAGATTTTGACGACGAAATCTTCAAGTTGAATGCTTCGTATAACATCGATGACGATACGATGGCTTACTTCACCTGGGCTGAAGGATTCCGTCACGGCGGCGCGAACGCCTTGCCACTAGCCGGTCGTCAGGCCTCATTGCCGGAGATGCTTGAGTTTCAACCAGATTCGACGACTAACTGGGAAGTCGGCCTGAAAGGCTCAGTCGGTGGCAACATGAATTACTCGATTGCTGCCTATCTTGTTGATTGGGATGAGTTCCAATTTGAATCGCTCGTGATTGCTGGTTTCAAAACGGTCTTGAACGGCGAAGAAGCCCAAACACGAGGAGTCGAGCTGGAATTCAACGGTATACTTGGCGAAAACCTGATCTACAATATTGGTTATGCCTACGTTGATGCCGAGGTGACAAAGGATTTCGTCATATCGGACTATATCGCGGGAACAACAGGTTCCTTCTTCATACCTCCCTTTACAGTGCTGCCACTCATCACTGTTTCAGATGGCGACCCGCTGCCTAACGTCTCAGATCATACTCTGACGTTGTCACTTGATTATTTGCAATCGCTTGAGCGTAACAACTGGTCGCTGAGTTACCATCTGGACGCGAAGTACACGGGTGAGTCGCAGTCAACGTTCAACGATCAGGTCAACCTCGGCCGAGACTTCTTCGAGATTGATTCGCACACTGTGGTGAATGCGTCGATTTCTCTGGAAACCAATGAAAACTGGTCTGCATCGCTCTTTGTTAGAAACTTAACGAATGAGCAGAATCTTGCTGCTGGTAACACTGCTGCGGCAGCGGGAGGAACGCACAGCTACTTCTTCTCATTGCGACCACGTACTGTCGGTTTGTCGGTTAACTACCGAATGAACTAAGGTAAATAGAGACTGTGATTCCGGCGTGGAGACACGTCGGTTAACAGGTTTACATGTAAGACTAACCGGGTAAGAGATCATGGTAGAAAGCACGGGTGGTAACTCAATTGCGATCGATGAACTTCCAGTCATCGATGTAAACGCAGCCTATGCTCCTGAGGCAGACTTTAATGCCATTGTCATGGCAGCGCATGAGAACGGACCTTTCGCCCAGAGCTCCCGTGGGTTTGAAGTGTTGGGGTACAAGGAATGTATGGCCTTGATGCGAGACCCGCGTTTGCACTCTGATCACATGAGTCTTGTAAATGCCATGGGCTTTCCGGAAGGGCCAGCCATGGAATTCAAAAAAGCCATGCTGTTAAGCCATGGTCGTGATGAGTACCGCACGAAGATCCGCCAGGCACTAACTCGAGCAGTTGGTGCTTCGGTGATAGAAAAACAGCGCCCCATGATCAGAACATTAGTCGGAGATATCCTGAATGACCTCAGTCAGGCTAGTGAGTCAGATCTGCTTCACAAATTTGCGTTCGGTGTGCCGTCCAGCCTGTTCTGCCTTTGGTTCGGGGCTCCGCTGGAAGACGCTCCATGGATTGCTGGGCTGTCAGATCGAATTCTTAAGATCTTCAGCTTTGATCGGCAGTACACACCAGGGATTATCTCTGCTTATGACGAGCTGTTTCCTTATGTTCAGAAGCGTATCGATGATGCCTTGGAATCGCCTAAAGATAATCTCCTGGCTCACTTTATTGCCGAGAACAAAGCGGGTCATCTGACGGACACAGAGCTCTTTCATATTGTTGCAATGTTCAATGAGGCCAGCACCGACAACACTGCCCATGGTATTGCGACCGCTATTGGTGAGCTGCTCGGCAACCGACAACGCTGGCAACAGCTGATTGATCAACCGGAACTCATTCCAGCAGCTATCAATGAAAACATGCGCCTGTCCGGCCGTATTAACACGCTCATTCGGTACGCATCACAAGACATCGAGTATGGAGGCGTGGAGATACCAGAAGGTACCGGGATTAGTTTCTTTATACCGGCGGCCCATCGCGATCCGAGGGTTTTCTCTTTACCCCTCGAGTACGATCCCACACGAACCGATGCACACAACCTGCTGGATTTTGGTGGCGGCGTCTATACCTGCCTTGGCAAGCACGTCGCAATGATAGAGATTCAGGAAGCCCTTGCGGAATTGATTAGCAACTATCCGAACGCACAGGTGACCAATTTCGACATTAGTTCTAATCCATTTGTGAATGAAGTAGCTGAGTTAAAGGTAGACCTGGTTGGCGCCAGCACATAGTTCTATAAACACCGATTGATAATCATCTTGGGGGGCGTCATGCCTGACATAAGAATTCTGCTAAAAATCGTTTTATCTGGAATTCTGTTTGGGTTTGTTGCTTCTGCTTCTGCCGAATACCAACCGTCGCCAATAACCCAGGTCGTTATGCTTGGTACGGGTACGCCTAATCCTGATCCTGAACGCTCGGGTCCAGGCGTTGCTATCGTCGTCAACGACACACCCTATGTTGTAGATTTTGGTCCTGGCATTGTGCGGCGTGCCGCATCTCTGTCACCTGCCTACGGCGGTTCGATTGAAGGTCTCAACGTAAAGCGCATTAAGCGAGCTTTTCTATCGCACATGCATTCGGATCACACGACTGGCTTTGCTGATCTGATTTTCACACCCTGGATTAAAGGTAGGGTCGAGCCTTTAGAGGTCTACGGCCCACCAGGCATCATCGACATGGCGAGTCACCTGCTGAAAGCCTATCAGGAAGATATCCGCTATCGTGTTTACGGTCGGGAATCGGCAAACGATCAAGGCTGGCGTGTTAATGCTCACGAGGTCAAAGAAGGTACGATCTACCAGGATGAGAATGTTACTGTCGATGCATTCAAGGTGCGACACGGTACCTGGCCGAATGCATTTGGCTACCGGTTTACTACGCCCGACAGGGTTATTGTACTGTCCGGAGACGCGGCACTGGATGCTAATCTTGAAAAATACAGCCAAGATGTGGACATTCTGATCCATGAGGCCTACTCAGTTGCGGGTGCCCAATCGAGTGCACCGACCTGGCAGAAATACATGAGCGACAACCATACGTCGACCCATGAACTGGGCGCCTTGGCTGCGCGTGTCAAGCCGAAGCTATTATTGCTGTATCACGTCGTTTTTCTTGGCTCGAGTGCAGAAGAAATCGTCGCCGAGGTGAAACATGCTTACTCGGGCCAAACGATATTGGCCAACGACCTGGACGTGTTTTGAAAGGAGAATAGTGTGGCGGACCTCAAACCTCTCATCAGGGATCGAACCTACCTCAAACATTTTTGGCACCCCGTTTGCACACTCAAACAACTGGAACAGAACAGCCCGGAAGGCAATGGACCTTTTGCAGCGACGCTACTTGATGAGGACATCGTTATCGCCAGACTTGGCGATGAACTTGTTGCGCTGCGCGACCAGTGTGCGCATAGACTGGCAAAACTTTCAGTTGGTCTGGTTGTTGGCGGCAAGCTACAGTGCCCGTACCACGGCTGGCAATACGAGGCTGAGGGTAATTGTGTACATATCCCTGCCTGCCCTGATGAAAAGATTCCAGCGCGAGCCGTCACTGAGAAATATGACTGTGCGGTAAAATACAATCTGGTCTGGGTCCGGCTCGATCGATCATGGGACTGCACAGAGATTCCCTATTGTAGTGCCTGGGAGAATCCTGAATACAAGAGGGTGATCGTCCCGGATCCTTATAGCTGGGATAGCTCAGCCGAGCGACGCTGGGAAAATTTCACAGATTTTTCCCACTTCGCGTTTGTTCATCCGGGTACTCTCTATGACCCTGCGTATAAAGAACCAGAGATCGTCGATATTGATCGAGAAGGTGGTGAATTGCGCTTCAAACTTGAACCGGGGCGAGAGATGATCGATAACCTGCCGCCGGATTCGCCGCTCGGCAGCTTCTCTTACCGGGCGGCCATGCCGTACACGATCAACCTTGAAATTCATTTGTACCAGAATGACAAACCATTTCTTCTTTGGACAACGTCGAGCCCGGTGTCGGAAAATATCTGCCGCAATTTTATGGTCATTGCGCATACGGATACTGACGCTCCAGACGATCAGCCTGTCGGTTTTCAAAAGATCGTTCTGGCTGAGGATCAGCCCGTTATTGAAAGTCAGCCCGGCTCCTTGTACATCGGCGAGATATCTTTGCCAACTGATAAGATCTCTAATCAGTATCGAAGATGGCTGAGAGAACTGTCGGAGGCTGCTGTTTCTGGTGAAGAAGCATTCAGAAAATCATTGCAAACTGACGTGATCGAAAGCGGTGAGAGCTCGTGATCATTTACACACCTGCAAAAGCTCCTGACAGTATTCCCATTATTGATACGGCGCCGTGGTATTCCGATGACGACGAAGCGAGGAAAAAAGTCGCATGGGAAGTTCATAAGGCCGCCAGGGAAACCGGGTTTTTCTATATTGAAAACCATGGCATTCCGCTTGAGCGCATGGAGCAACATCTTGACCTGGCGAAGCGCTTCTTTGACTTGTCAGCCAAAGAAAAGAACAAGGTCCACATAGAGAACTCTAGCTGCACTCGCGGCTATGAACCAATCGCGGTTCAAACGCTTGACGAAGGCTCACCGCCAGATCTGAAAGAAGGCTTTCTGATTGGCAATGACCTGGATGAGAATCACCCCTACGTGCAACAGGGAGTGCCCAACACAGGGGCTAATCAATGGCCGATGCAGCCTCCGGGGTTCAAAGAATCATTCAATGAATATGTTGAATCGATGACTAAGCTGGGGATATCTCTTTCGCAGTTGATTGCTCTGTCAATGGGATTGGATGAGTCCTATTTTGACGAGGGTCTGGTTGAGCCGTCAATGGTTGGTCGTCTACTGCACTATCCCTCTCAAGACAAGGTTGTCGCTAATCAACTGGGGGCTGGCGCGCACACGGACTGGGGGATGTTGACCATACTCCTGCAGGACGGGATCGGTGGGCTGGAGGTGCAGAACTCTGAAGGTAATTGGATCACCGCGCCACCAATAGCTGGAACCTTTATCGTCAACCTGGGTGAGATGATGCGTGTGTTCAGTAATGGTCTGTATCGCTCCAACATGCATCGTGTGGTCAACAATCAAAGTGGTCAAAGTCGATATTCATGCCCGACGTTTTTTGATCCAGACTATTTTTACCCGGTTAAATGTGTCCCGACCTATATGCCTGAGTCGGGAGAGGTGGATTTTGATGAAACCACGGCGGGCGGGCATGTCGCATCTATGTACGAGAAAACTTACGGTCAGGCAGTCTGAATATTCAGAGGTAACAAAATGAATCCACTTTTTTACGTCAATGTTTTCGCCAAGGACATGGTTGCACTCGCTGACTATTACCAGAGGTTGTTTGATCTTGAGGAAATAACGGCCAGTCGCTCGGATTACTTCATCGGCTTTGAATCGGGCAGGTGCTGCATTGGCTTCAGCAGCCAGGCTGCATACGAGCTCTTGTCCCTGACGCAGGCAGAAAGCCAAACCGACACAGTTCTAACGACTTTTGGCGCTTCAAGTCGAGAAGCTGTTGACGCGCAAAGTAAAGTTGCTGTTGAACTGGGCGGCACGCTCGTTAAGGCACCGTTTGAGACCTACTATGGTTGGTATCAATCAATTCTTAGAGATCCGGAAGGAAACCCTTTCAGGATAAACCACGCCGCTTAGGTCGTCGCAATACCAGGCTGGCTAGAATGGGTACTTGTTCTGACCTGTCTGAATGGTTACCCACTTCAACTCGGTAAACTCATCCATTGCAAACTTACCGCCTTCCCGACCCATACCGCTATCCTTGATGCCGCCAAATGGGATAACTGGTTCATCACGAATCGTAGGACCGTTGATATGAACCATGCCTGCCTCCAGGCCTTCGGAAAAAGCCATAGCTTTCTGTAAGTCATTAGTGATGACGGCAGAGGACAAACCATAGTCACTGTCATTGGCCATCTCCAATGCATGCAAGTGATTGTCCGCTTTTATGACTGACGCGACTGGTCCAAAACACTCTGTTCTGAAAATACTCATCTCTGGCGTGACATCAGCAAGAGCGGTTGGCTGATAGTAATTGTCGTGATAGCTGCCACCGCTCAATAAACGAGCTCCGTCAGCGACAGCCTGGTCAACCTGACCCTGGATGAATTCCGGTTGGGTCGAGCGAATCAATGGTCCAACAATGACTCCGGGCTCGCGTGGATTGCCGACTTTTATGTTGCTGACTCTTTCGGCGAACCTGGTACAGAAATCATCGTAGAGTCCGGCTTCGACAATGACACGTGAACCCGCCATGCAGACCTGCCCCTGGTGCATGAAGTTACAGAAGACGGCGGTATCAACGGCATAATCGAGGTCTGCATCGTTCAGGATGACCAGTGGGTTTTTGCCGCCCATCTCCAGCGTAAAAGCTGTCAGGTTTGCACCGCAGGTTGCAGCGATCATCTTGCCGACTCGGCTCGAGCCGGTGAAAGCAACCTTCTTCACCCGGGGATCAGCGATCAAAGTGTCACCCAGATCGCCACCTTGTGCAGGGATGACGTTCAGTACACCATCTGGCAGGCCAGCCTCGGTAAATATTTCTCCAAGCTTCAGGCCGACGACAGGTGTGAATTCTGATGGCTTTAAAATAACGCAGTTACCCGCAGCCATGGCCCAGCCGATCTTGCGTGCTCCGAGGAGGAGAGGGAAGTTGAATGGCGAGATAGCCAGCACAAGACCAAGCGGTCGACGAATGCAGTAGGATTTAACGCCGGGATAATCGGACAGGTAGGTGTCACCGACGACCCGACGACACTCTCCTGCCATGCTTTTGACGTGCATCGGTGCGTGATGGGTTTCATATCCCGCTTTCAGCATCGTTGAGCCGGCTTCATCGATCAATATGTCGCGTAACTCTTCTGCCCTGGCTTCCATTATTTGCGCAGCCCGCAGGAAGATACCTTCACGTTCAGAAGGACCAACTTCCTTCCAGGATTGGAATGCTTCCCAAGCAACATCCAGTGCTTCGGTGGCGTCATCCACATTGGCCTGGTGTACCTGCGCGTATATTTCTCCATTGGCTGGATTGATGCTGTCTTCGAGACGGCCAGACTTTGCCGGTTGATAACCACCGTTGATGTATAGTTGGTATTCTTTCATTGCTGACCTCATCAATCTTGAGCGGTTTCAGTTGGTGGTTGTGTATTTGGGTATTTGCCAAGCATCAGGAACATCACGATCGACAAAAGCAGCAGACCAATCGCTCCGCTCAGGACTAGCTCGTAGCCCTGCCAGGCTTGCGCGCCAGCACCAAACAGCGGTGGGGCAATACCGGCACCGATGGTAAAAAAAGCAAATATGCCACCGAACACGGCAGGGTAATGCGCAGGGCCGAAGTATCGGCCTGTAAGGTAGGCCAGCATATCCAGTTCCGCCCCTGCGGCCAGGCCTATGGCAATGCCAATTACCATTCCGAGTGCAATTGTCGGTGCGCCATATAGCATCAACAGCATCGCAATAATGGGCAACACGAAGAAAACTGAAGCAACTGCGGGTGCCCAGAATCTATCAACCAGCACGCCTACAAGCAGTCTGCCGAAAACGATGGTTAAGCCCATCAACGCAGCAATGCTTGCTATATCTGCACGTGCCAGGCCACGAGCTTCCATGATTCTCTGAAAGTTTGAAATTAGGCCGACCATAACAAAGATGGTAATGAACAGTACGCTGCCAAGCAGCCAAAACCGATAGTCCCGCAGCGCCTCTGAACGTGTCATACCCCAGTTTGCGTTCGACGAGCTGGACTTTTCGTCACTGGACAAGAAATCCGGATTCTCGCTAAACAACAGTAAGGCGACCGGCAGGGACAATACCAGCGCGCCAATCCCGATGCCCTGATAGGCAGTACGCCAGCCATAGTTGGAGATCAGAAACTCGGCAATTGGCGGCAGTAGAAACGCTCCCATACCTGTGCCGGCCATGGTGATACCGATCGCTTTACCTCTGTTCTTGATGAACCAGCCGTTCAGCACACTTGTCCAGATGATGGGGAGCGAACCGGCGGCAAGAATGGCCAGAGCCGCTGACGTCAGGTACCACCAGATCAATGAGCCTGTATTCATCGATAGTAGGACATAGCCAATTGCATGGCCGATCAAACCCAGGATGCCGAGACGTTTGATGCCATATTTGAGTGCCAGGGTGCCAACCACAGGTGCTGTGATTAGTCCAAGGCATGACGTAATAGTGAAGGCGAAAAAGAACTCGGCGACGGACCAGCCAAATTCTGAAGTCACAGGACCAACAAAAAACCCCTGTGTGTAGTTGGTTATCGTTAGCAGGCCGCACATTGTGCCTACTGTTGCTGCGAGCAGAGCGCCCCAGCCTTTCCTTAATTCATCCATCACGAACCTCGTTGGTATAGTTCTGGCCAGTAAAGCTTCATCGGGTTATCGATCAAGAGTTTTCGTTGTAAGTCGACGGTTGTCGCAATCCTGGGAATGTAATCGACCAGCTTGCCATCATCGGGAACGTGAGACTTCATGTTGGGATGTGGCCAATCGGTGCCCCAGAGTACTCTGTCTGGAAAAGTTTCAACCAGACGTCTCGCGAACGGCACGACATCGTTGTATTCAGGTGGTCCTTCGACGGTCAGGCGCTCGGGGCAACTGACCTTAGAGTAGTAGTCTGGATTGTCAGCCATAAATTTCACAAAAAGGTCAAAGTCAGGGCCATTTTCTGACCTGGTTACGTCAGGCCGTCCCATATGATCAACGACGACTGCCGCTGGCAGTGATGAAAAGAAGTCGAACAGTTCTGGCAGATCTGGTGCCTCAAAATAGAGAACCAGGTGCCAGCCGAGCTGGGCAACTCGTTCGGCGGTTGCAACCAACGTGTCGTGAGGCAGTACGTCCACCAGACGCTTGACGAAGTTGAACCGCACACCTCGAACGCCCGCCTCATGTAACTTAGATAGCTCCTCGTCGGTAACATCGGCGCGCACAGTTGCGACACCGCGAGCCTTGTCGTCTGAATTACACAGCGCATCTACCAGTGCCCGATTGTCAGCACCGTGGCAGGTTGCCTGAACAATAACGTTGCGCGTCAGTCCCAGGTGATCCCGCAAGGCCCAAAGCTTATCTTTGCCAGCATTGCAAGGGGTGTACTTGCGTTCTGGCGCGAAAGGAAACTCATCGCCTGGGCCAAACACGTGGCAATGCGCATCAACGGCTCCTTCAGGAACTTTGAATTGTGGCACTGAGGGTTCAGGATGAAACTCCAACCAGTCGGGGTCCATGACAATCTTCTCAGTCATGGCTATCGAACCTCTGAAACCCGGGCGGCAAGCCTGGGAAAGACGTGGTGAATGTTGTCGAGGAACACCTGTTGTTTCTCATCATCGGTCAGTGAAGAAGCGTCGATGTATCGCTTGGTGTCATCAAAGTACTGCCCCGTTTCGCTGTCAATGCCGCGCACAGCGCCAACCATTTCTGAGGCAAAGAGTATGTTTTTCGTCGGAATCACCTTCAGCAGCAAATCAATGCCCGGCTGGTGGTAGACACAGGTATCAAAGTAAACATTGTCGAGTAGCAATTCATCGAGCGGCGGGCGCCCCAGCATATCGGCAAGGCCTCGAAATCGTCCCCAGTGGAAAGGTACAGCGCCTCCGCCATGAGGGATGATGAATTTGAGGGTTGGGAAATCCTTGAACAGGTCAGAAGTAAGAAGCTGCATGAAGGCTGTTGTATCTGCACTCAGGTAATAAGAGCCAGTTGCATGAAACGCAGGGTTGCAACTGCCGCTGACGTGGATCATCGCGGGTACGTCTAGCTCGACCATCTTCTCGTAGATGGGGTACCAGTAGCGATCTCCCAGCGGTGGAGAATCAAATGAGCCACCTGATGGGTCCGGATTCAGATTGCAGCCGATAAAGCCAAATTCTTCTACACATCGCTGCAGTTCTTTGACCGAGTTCAGAAGACCAGTACCCGGTGATTGGGGCAGTTGGCAGACGCCGACGAAATTATCCGGGTACAGTTCGATGATCCGGTAGATCAGATCATTGCAATGCTCTGACCAGAACCGGCTGGTATGCTCATTGCCGATATGGTGGCCCATCCAACTGGCTCGCGGCGAGAAAATAGTCAGGTCTGTGCCGCGTTCTTTTTGCAGCTTTATTTGGGCACCTTCGAGGGAATCCTTGATCTGTTGATCTGAAATTTTGAGGAGACCTTTCTCGCCAACTTCCAGTGGATCTTTTTCGAGAGCAGTTTTCTGATCTTCGCGATACTCACCCAGCTCATCCGGTGCGGTCGTATAATGACCGTGGCAGTCAATGATCATTCCAACTCTCCTGGTGAATCGACATAAACAAACCCGGCTGACTCGAGTCGCTCTCGCATCTTGTAAATATCCAGGCCTAGCTCGCCGGCTTCGAATCTTGCCCGTTTATCTTCTTCGTTCGCTTCTCTGGCTTTTGCTGCCTCGAGGACACTTTCAGCAGTTTGTCGTTCTACAATCGCCACGCCGTCATCATCAGCGACGACCACGTCGCCTGGATTAACTATTTGGCCGGCGCAAACGATTGGCACATTGACCGCGCCGAGCGTGTTTTTCACTGTGCCCTTCGAACTGATTGCCTTTGACCAGACCGGGAAGCTCATCTCTTCCAGATCACGGACATCACGAACACCGGCATCAATCACGAGCCCTCTGACACCTTTTGCCCTAGCGGATGTTGCCAGAAGATCACCGAACATGCCGTCGGTATTGTCGGTAGTGCAGCCAACAACCAGAACATCGCCGGGTTTAACCAGCTCCATTGCCACATGCAGCATCCAGTTGTCTCCGGGTTGTGCCATGACTGTGATGGCAGAACCGCTGATCCGTGCACCTGCATAGATTGGGCGCATGTAAGGCTTGAGTAATCCAGTTCGCCCCTGGGCTTCATGGATCGTCGCGCTGCCGCAGCCACCGAGAGCATCGACGATTGCTAAATCGGCGCGGGGTATGTTTCTTACGGCGACGGTTTTCATTGTTCAACATTCCTTGGACTAAACTTGCACATAGACTTCACCTCGGCTCAGCAATCGGGCAGTTCTCAAGATCCCGGATCGTTTGACGATCAACTCATCGTCGATCACCTCGGTATCCAGACTGACGGAAAACTCACCAGTCGGGTGTTCAATCGACATTTGTTTTTGATCGCCAGAGGGCGTTATCGCAATACCAGACGCCACGGATCCATCAAGAATGCAGGCGGTTGCTACTGATACAGCGCCGAGGACACCAACAGCGGCATGACAAACGTGCGGAATGAAGGTGCGAGTATTGATGCTGCCTCCGGTCTGCGGAGCGGAGATCAGACTCATCTTGGGTACGACCTTGTTTGCAACGTCGCCCAAGTTCATCATTGGACCGGCTACCAATCTGATTTGTTCCAATTGCGCCTTGAGACCCTCGTTGGAGTTAAGTTCATCTCTGGGTTCAGAGCCGCTAACGCCTAAATCTTCCGCCCGAATCACCACAACAGGCATACCGTTGTCGATGCAGGTCACGTCAATACCATTAATATGGTCTTTGATTTTTCCGGTGGGTAAAAGCGCGCCGGTTGCTGAACCGGCGGTTTCCAAATAATTGCAAACAATTGGTGCAGATGTCCCGGGGACACCGTCGATTTTGACATCGCCTTCGTAATTAACCTGATCATCGGCAGTCTGGACGATCACTTCGCAGAGATTACCGCTATTGACCATGTGTATGACTGCGCTGGTTTCTTTCCCCTGAATTCTGATCAGACCCGACTCGATGGCGAACGGTACGACCCCTGCCAGAATATTGCCGCAGTTAGGACTGGTATCGACCCTGTCTTCTCCGACAATCACTTGGAGGAAAAGGTAGTCAAGATCGGCGTCCTCCCGTTCTGATAATCCGACGATCGCAGCCTTACTGGTCAATGGGTCTGCGCCACCCAGGCCGTCAATCTGTCTCCGGTCCGCACCACCCATCGCTGAGAGCAGAACTTGATCCCGATCAGTGGATTCCGGCGGCAGATCCTGGCTGGTGAAATATAGCCCTTTGGAGCTGCCGCCGCGCAGCTGCATGTATGAGATTGCCTTTTGCATCGTGCAATACTACGTCTTATGGCAGCTGCTGTGTCATCGAAAATGGCCATTGGGCTATGAAAAATAACTCGGTTTTACAGACATGAGATAGCTGATCAAGCAATGTGCTTTAATTGCCAATAGGTTCCAAATTGGCAGGCGTGTTCTTCGCAATGAAAATCAGTATTCGACAGGCAAGGACGTTTCTGACGATCCACGAAACAGGTAGCGTGACCCGCGCTGCAAAAGCCTTGAATCGTGCACAAACCTCTGTGACGAAGGCACTGCAGAGCCTCGAAGCGGATCTTGGTGTCACTGTTTTTGAACGTTCACATCATGGTGTTGAGTTGACGCCCTATGGCCGGGTTTTGTTGGTCGGTGTGGAGCAGGCGGTGGCGATTTTCAGACGTTCGGTGGAATTGGTACCGCCAATCAATCTATCACGGTCTCGAACCACTGCTCGCTTCTTTGACATGGATGTTTCGGAGAAATGGCTAGATGTTTTCCTTGCCGTTATTGAACATCGTGAACTGGCCGTAGCCGCGCAAGCTCTTGGGGTTAGTACAACCGCGGTGTCTACTTCTTTACGAAAATTCGAAGACAGTGTTGCAACAAAACTGTTCGAACGTACGGCCAATGGCTTTATACCAACAGATCTTGGAGCTAACCTTGCTGCAAACGTGAAATTGGCCAAGAATTTCCTTCGGCATGCGCTCGATGAAATCAGCAGTATGCAAGGTACGCATACAGGCAAGGTGGTCGTCGGCACTTTGCCACTCGTTAGAACTTCGATATTGCCGAGGGCGATAATTGCTCTGCTCGATGAGCACCCAAATATCGACGTTGAGACGACAGAGGCTCCCTATCCAGATCTCATTGCAGGCCTTCGGTGTGGTGATGTCGATTTCTTGTTGGGTGCCCTTCGAGAAATCGATGATGACGAAGGCATCGTTGAAGAAAGTTTGTTCGAAGAGCCTCTGTCCATCGTCGTTCGGGTGGGTCACCCGTTGGTGAAAGATAGGAAACCCAACTGGAACGAACTGCTGCGCTATAAATGGGTTCTACCTCGTCATGGCACACCAACCAGGGCTCTGTTTGAGAAGTCTGTCAGCGGGAAAGGCGAAGAAGTACCACAGCATGTTGTTGAAACCAGTTCGCTCGTGACACTCCGTGGCTTGCTGATGAATAGCGATATGCTGACGGTTCTTTCCAGGGAGCAGATTGCCTATGAGGAAGAGTTCAACATGCTGACGATTCTTCCGGTCGAATTACCCGGCACGCGTCGGCCTATAGGTGTTACACGGCGGCGGCGAGGTACCATTACTCCGGCAGCCCAGCTGTTGATTCAGCAGGTCATGGCTTCTATTCGAAGCATTAAATAGGGGGGCAGTTTACCTATTTATTTTTGTTTCAATTGCGCCGTGAGTTCGTGGATGCGAGAGATTAGGTCGCCGATCATTGATAGTGCGCTTTCGGGGTTCTGGGTGATCAGATCTATGATGGCATCGCGGGTGAACAGACACTTGATTACGTCTTGATGTTTGTTCCTATTGAGTCAGCTCTAACGTTGGCTCTCGATAGTAATCCGGACCTGTTCCAGCACGCATTAGACAATCGTGTCGGTCTTGTGACTCCAAACCTAGTAAACATCGCGTTGAGGACAATCGAGAACTTCTGGCGCGTGGACAGACAGAACCAGAACGCTCAGGAAATAGCCGACCAGGCAGGAAAGCTCTATGACAAGTTCGTTGGCTTCATCGACGCAATGCTTCAAGTGGGAACTCGCCTCGGCCAGGCAAAGGATGAGCATGACCAAGCTATGCGAAGGCTATCCACGGGTAAAAACAACCTTATCGGTAAAGTTGAACGGTTAAAAAAACTGGGAGTCGGCCCTGCCAAATCACTACCAAGCCAGTTGGTAGAAGGTAGTGACGACAGTACGATCGCCCATTAGACATGATTGCCCAAGTGCAACATAGTGTTACCAAAGCTTGCATGGCAGTCCTTAATTTGCACAATTCCCGGGTTAAATCCACTTTAACCTTGGTTTTCCAGGGAAAGACCGAAGATCTGGACATCAATAGCAACTCTTAGGCGGATAGTTTTGTAGTGTATTTCCTAGGGGTGGCACTCAGTTTGAAGGTGCATTTTCTAGGGTACACCTGGGGGTACACAAGTATGCCGCAGCAAAACGCATCCTTTTCAATCAAGAAGTTACTCGTGCTGTTCGAGTGCCGGGGCCGGGGTCGAACCAAAATAAAGGGCCCCGCCAATACTGACTTTTAGGGCTTTTTACTCGCCAGATCATAACCAGCACCCTAAACCGTACCCCATCCTCACGCTGCAACCGCTAGCGCCCACGGTGGCGGCTTAGACGGCAATGGCGATCACAACAACAGGAAAACCGGTGAGTATCACTGCCACAGGGTACCGTGTCTCTCCACTCATCAACAACAACCCCATGCGCTCCAGATGTCCGACATATGCTTCGACAGCATTCCTATCCATGAAACCCACCCGCGCCAGTTCGTCATCACTGCAAAGGGTCGCGTTAGGGACATCTGTGAGAAAGGCCTTCCAACCACCCGCATATTTGGATTCGATGGAATCACGCCGAACGATGACTGAGAAACCTTCGACGAGTACCGCCATTTTCGCTTCTCCGATTGTTTAATTGAGATTCAGCATAGATGCTGAGGTGTGTGGGAATAGTCATCACGCGCCAAAAGCTAATCGGTGAGGACTGACAGCGTCATATCTGGAATTTATTTTCAGACCTTCAGATGTAATTCAGATATAGACATAAGCCCCGTTATATATGGGCTGTGGCGAGTATTTCGACCCTGAACAGGGAATCTTGCATATCGGAACCCGTTTAAAACTGACATGCCAAGTGTTCCAGTAATTGAGGCTATCAACCATCGGGATGATCTGATGGCGGTGTAGGAGTCTTCTACATGCCTT
>Ga0302120_10000260_pt1 | contig 22652 bp, 19 predicted proteins | sample AG5_Bottom_MG_FD_203118 | JGI IMG/M metagenome (GOLD analysis project Ga0302120, IMG submission 203118) | Marine microbial communities from Western Arctic Ocean, Canada - AG5_Bottom | ecosystem: Environmental > Aquatic > Marine > Oceanic | place: Canada: Western Arctic Ocean | collected 2017-10-01 | reverse complement strand
ATCCGGGTGATGCGAGTGTGACTGAAGAGGGCGAAGTCTTGAGCCCGATCGTGATCGGCAAGCGTATGTTGGCGAACCCGACGATCATGTTCATCATTCTGATCGAAACCTGCAGCGGCTTTGTGCGTGGGGGCATCATGAAGTGGGGCTATGTGTTCGCCAATGAAACCGGACAAGACGCACTGACCGGGCACTGGGGAGCCTACTTGTGCGTGGCCGGGATCCTCGGAGGTGTTTTCGCGGGAACCGTGTCGGATCGGGTCTTTCAATCACGACGTGGGCCTGTTGCCTTTATTCTCTACGCCCTCGCCAGCGTTTCGATCGCTGTTGCGGCGGCACTGATCGTGAGTCCCATGGCCGGCTTCATCCTGTTGTTCGCCATCTTGAGCGTGATCGGTGTCCACGGCATGTTGTCGGGCACCGCCAGCATGGACTTTGGAGGCAGGCGCAACGCAGGGCTTGCGGTGGGCATGATCGACGGAATGGTCTACCTTGGATTCGGCGCCCAGTCGATCATCTTGGGTTATGTGTTGCCTACGGGCGAAGCCCAGGCCCAAGCGGAAAACTGGCGAGTCTGGCTCTACGTGATCTTGCCTGTGGCGATCATGGGAATGCTCCTTTCCTTGCGGATTTGGAATGCGGCACCAGAGAGGCAACGGAGCCCCGAGCCGAAAGACGGCTAGCCTCGGGTGGGCGGATCGTCCTAAAAGTGTTCAGTGAGCTCCACCCTTCGGAAGGCACAGGGGGCACTCTCAGCTTGGAGGGCTATCTGTCCTTCAGTGGCGGTGCACGCATAGCCCTGGTTGACTAGGTCTCCGTTGACCCAAACATCCACGCGATCGTCCGTGCACTCAATCCTCATGTGATTCCATTCGCCGGCGGGATTTTCAGAGTCATCGGTCAGGTTACGAATGCGTCGAGCCTTACCCTCTTCCACTCCCCAGTTCTCGGCCTTGCCTCGCCGTTCGACCATGTTGTCCACCCAGATGTCCTCGCCGATGCACCAAAAGTCTCCGGCGTTGCCTCGGTGCATCTGGACTTCGATGGAGGAGGGAAACATTCCGTAGAGCCGGCGCGGCGTGGAGGCATGAACCAGCACTCCGCAGTTGCCAGGTTCGCCGGTCCAGCGGTATTCCACTTCCAGGGTGTAGTTCTTGAAGGACTGGTCGGTGATCAGGTGTCCGGTCGGATTCCCAAGACTCATCAAGACTCCATCCTGAACCGCAAATGAAGGAGCCACCTCAGGGTTGTCGTCGGCGGCTGGCACGTCCGTGTGCCAGCCGTCGAGGTTCTCGCCGTTGAACAGGTCATGTCTCGTGTGGCCCTCCACTACGCAGGAGCTAAGGAGAAGGAGGCAGAGGAGCGATCCCTTGAGGGCTAGCGTGTTCGGGAGAAAAGTGTTTCGCATGGGGCGAAAGATACCCTCTGCGGGACCCGCCCAAGACGGGCGAGGATTCCAGCCTCGCCACAACAGATTCTTGGGCCTCTGGCTGCCCTATGCGTCGGGAGGAAGCGCCGATCAGGTCCGGTTCTAGGGCGGGTATTTTTCCGATCCCGTTCTGAGGCATAAGGCCTCTCCGCCACGCATGAGGCCCGTTTTGGGGCCTGCGTGGGCCCTGCTCTGGGCTTGAGTCCAGGCTGGTGAGCGGGATTGGGGCTCTTCGGATACCTTAAGGGGAACCGGCACGGGCTTTCCCCCGTCTCCTTGATGGGCCTCTCTTCGCCGTTGGTGATTAGGGCTTCTGCATTCTTCTCCTCTCCCCTCCTAGTATCCCATGAAAGACCTTCATCGCACCTTCGTCAAAGCTGCCCTTTGCCTCGCCCTCGTGGCCAGCGCCGGCGCTCAAACGTCTCCTACGAACCACATCGACATGGTCTATTCCCATGACACTGGTTTGGTTCAGAACTTGGGTCAGCGGGCAGATGTGACTGCTTCATTCACCGTAGAAGTTTCCGGAACCCATTGGCTCCGACTGTACTTTTCCAAGGCCATCTTGCCCCGTGGCACAGAGGTGCGAATCAGCAGCTGGGCCGATGGAGACGTTCAGATTCTGACGGGCCAGAACATGGCCCAATGGCAGAACACTTCTTGTTACCTCAATGGTGACAAGCTGCAGGTCGAAATTTTTGCAGAGGTGTGGGCCGAGCCCGCTCGTCTTGTGTTGGCTGAAGTAGACGCCGGCCTCGCTCAGCCCCCCGGCTCGATCTGTGGCTCTAGCGACGACCGTGTGGCCTCTTCCGATTCCCGAGCAGCGCGGATGTTGCCCATCGGTTGCACCGGTTGGTTGTTCGACGATTGCTCTGGTTGTTTCATGACTGCAGGTCACTGCGGCGGTGGCCTCAGCGTGGCCCAATTCAACGTGCCCGCCTCCAGCGCCAGCGGCGCATTGGTCAATCCTCCCGCAAGCGATCAGTACGCGGTGGATGCGGCTTCGATCCAATCCAATGGCGGTTTGGGTGTCGGCAATGACTGGGCCGTGTTCGGTTGCTTCGACAACGCCACTTCCGGCCTTCAAGCCTCGGCCGTTCAGGGACCGGGCTACACCCTTGCGGCCTCGATGCCCGTCACTGGGATGGCGACTCGGATTACCGGTTATGGCACCGACGGCGGCAGCGCAAACCAGACTCAACAGACCCACGTGGGCCCTTTGGTGGACAACAGTGGAACTCAACTCGGCTATGTGACCGATACCACCGGCGGAAACTCCGGGTCTCCTGTGATTCATGAGGCGTCGGGCAACGCCATTGGCATTCACACCCATGGTGGTTGCAGTGCATCAGGCGGAAACAACTGGGGAACCCAGGTGACTCGCTCTGACCTTCAAACGGCGATTGCCAACCCTCAGGGTATCTGCTCCACGAACTGTGGTGGCGGCGGTGGTGGCGGCGGCGGTTGTACCGCAGACGCGTTTAGCCCCAACCACTCCTGTGGCGCGGCTGCGCCCTTGACTGACGGTGGGTATGGGCTTGAGGTTTGCAAAACCGAGCCCGATTTCTTCAGCTTCACAGTGGCCTCTGGTGCAACTCTTGATGCCTCGGTGTTGCATTCCGTGACGGTCGCTGACCTTGACGTGATGCTGTACGAGGCGCTCAACTGCAGCGATGATCAAAGCTCGGGTTGCGGCGCGACATTGGCTTGTGGTTTCACCGGCTCGGACAATGAGACCATTAGCTGGACGAACACAACTGGCGCCGACGTGGACTGCATCGTGCGTGTGCATGTCTGGCCCAGCAGCACTGGCGATGCCAGCCCTTATGACCTCAACATCACCGGAATTGGCGGTGGCGGTGGCGGCGGCGGTTGTACCCCAGACGCGCTTAGCCCTAACCACTCCTGTGCAGCGGCTGCGACCGTGAGTGACGGTGCTTATGGGCTTGAGGTTTGCAAGACCGAGCCTGACTTCTTCAGCTTCACGGTGGCCGCTGGCGCAACTCTTGATGCCACGGTGGGGTATTTAGTGGCGGACGCTGACGTTGACGTAATGCTGTACGAAGCGGTCAACTGCAGCGATGATCAAGGCTCCGGCTGCGCCGCGACCTTGGGTTGTGGTTTTACCGGCTCGGACGACGAGGTGATTAGCTGGACGAACGCAAGTGCGGTGGATGTGGATTGCATCATGCGCGTGCATGTCTGGCCCAGCAGCGCTGGCGATGCTGCCCCCTATGTCCTCAGCATCACCGGGACTGGCCCCGGTGGCGGCGGTGGCGGTGGGTGTACGCCTGATGCATTCAGCCCTAACCACTCCTGCGCGGCCTCGGCGGTCCTCGTGGACGGCAATTATGCCCTTGAGGTGTGCAAGACTGAACCGGACTTCTTCAGCTTCACAGTTGCCAATGGCGCGACTTGGACTGCAGATATCCTTCACTTAAGTGCGACCGCAGATATCGATGCAATGCTCTACGAGGCGGTCAACTGCGACGACGACCAAAGCTCGGGCTGCAATGGGACGTTGGCTTGTGGCTTTACCGGCTCGGATGATGAAAACCTGACTTGGACCAACACCAGTGGTGCAGACATGGACTGCATCCTGCGTGTGCATGTTTGGCCTAACAGTGGGGGAGATGCTGGGCCCTATGACCTGGTCGTGGCTGGCATTGGCGGTGGCGGCAGCCCGATCACATCTTTCTGTGATCCCGCTAGCCCAAACACGACGGGTAGCCCCGCCGTCTTGAGCGGATCACTGAGTCCGGCTGGCCTCCACATGGAAGTCAATCAAGGCCCCGTGGGACAGTTCGGCTTCTTCCTCCTTTCTGCAGGATCCCACGCGGGCATTCCCGTGAGTTCCGGCATCCTTTGCCTGAGTACTCCCATAGGCCGCTACAACGCGTCCGCCGGTGGCGTAAGGAACTCTCTTGGCCAGTTCCAAGCTGGCGGAGTCCTGGTGAACCTGGTTGGTACCTCCCTTTCGGGAACAGGCTTTGATGTGCCATCGCTCTTGCCGAACCCCCCGGGCGGCACGATTGTTGGCGGGTCCACCTGGATGTTCCAGCTGTGGTTCCGAGACGGAGCCAACTCGAACTTCTCTAATGGCATCGAGGTGACCTTCTAGGCTCACCTTCGGATTCATTTATTCTGCGGCCCCGGCGGTGTTTCACTGGCGGGGCCGCGGAATTCATGAACAGACTTGCTGCCTCATTTTAAATCACCCTTGTCCCGTTGTGCTCCTTCCTAGGGGCAGGGCTCATTGGGGTGCCGGCCACAGACACCTGATAAGCGACACTATTCACCCAGCTTCAAATCAATTCCAAATGCGAACCCTTCAAGCCACCATCCTGACGTCAGTTCTCATGGCCTCGGCCTCTGCCCAGAGCCTTGGTGCAAAGTACTATTGCCCCGCAGCTAACAATTCCACCGGAAGCCCCGCGGTTATCTCTGCTACTGGTAGCGATGTTGTTGGCGGAAATGCCCTCAATTTGCTGGCGAGCGGCATGCCCAACAATCAATTTGGGTTCTTCCTCGTGGGGCCAGCCACGGGGTTGGTCGCCAACCCCGGCGGCTCTCAGGGCACCATCTGTATTGGCGGTGGTCTTGGCCGATTTAACGGTCAAGTCATGAACAGCGGCAACTCGGGCACGATCTCAGCTGTAGTGGATACCTTGGCCTTGCCGGTCAACCCGTTGACCGCGATTGCCGGGGGTGATACCTGGCACTTTCAAGCCTGGTACCGGGACCTCAACCCGGGCAGCGCGTCTAACTTCACCGATGCAATTGCGATTGGGTTCCGTGATGTGGGGATTACCGCGGACTGCTCGGCCAACCTGACCAGTGGCACTGCGCCCTTGACTGTTCAGTTTTCTCAGGCAGCCGTGGGAGCCAGTGGTTTCGCCTGGGACTTTGGCGATGGGGGAAACAGCACTGCTGGAAACCCGAGCCACACATTCAGCGCGCCTGGTACCTATCTCGTTGAATTGGTGACCACCGGTTCCGCTGGATCAGCGGCAGACTTGCTGGTGATCGAAGTGACTTCTGGGCCTCCCACGTTTGCTCCCGTTTGGGCTGCATTCAATGTGGTCGACCCCAACGTGGGCTTGTCTTGCCTGGGTTGCCATGGGGTTGGGGGTTTCGCGAACCTTGACATGTCCACCGAAGCTGGCGCCTATGCTGCCTTGGTGGGCACAGCTGCGAACTGCGGAAGCGGCAACATTCGCGTGATTGCGGGGGATGCCAATGGCAGCTTGCTCTATCAGAAGTTGGCGAACACCCAGACCTGCGGGCAATCCATGCCCTTTGGGTCGCCCTACGCGGGTGATCTAGCATTGATCTACGACTGGATTGAAGCTGGAGCTCAGCAGTAAGGTCCGAGCATCACGATGAACAGAGAGAGCAGGGCCTTGGTCCTGCTCTTTTTTTTGGGTGGTATGGTTCCCATGGGCGCCGGGGGCGCGATCGGGGAGGGGGTTCTCGCTTAAGCGGTAGGAATAGGAAATGTTTTTCCCCCCTTGACCTCATCGTCGCCATGCTGGGCAGATGAAATATCCTTTTAGGGCGCTCTTCTTTGGACTCCCTCTGTTCCTTGCGGCCTTTGTCCCGGCTCAGGTGCAGGAAGTTGACGATTCCGTGCATTGGGTTGCACTGCATGATTTGAGGGTAGAGGGCCAAGGTTGGAGCGATCTCGAATCTCCATTTGACAGGCTTCCCTTACGAGCGAAGGGTACCGTGAGCGATGTGGTCTGGCGGCTTTCCCAAGACTCGGCCGGTATCTGTGCGCGGTTCACGACCGATGCCACCAAGATCCTCTGCCGTTGGGGTTTACGGTCTAGCAAGTTAGCCATGGCGCACATGCCCGCCACTGGAGTGAGCGGGGTTGACCTGTTCGTGCGTGATGGCGAGGGCGCATGGCGCTGGCTCGCGTGCCCGCGTCCCGACAAGCAGGAAATGAACGTCGTCTTGATTGCCGGAATGGATCCAGGGGAACGTGAATACCTCCTTTACATGCCCCTCTACAACGGAGTCAGTCACTGCGAGGTCGGTGTACCGAAGGGGCGTAGCCTGGAGCCCGCCGCAGAACGCGGCAAGGGACATCGGCGGCCAATTGTGTTCTATGGCACATCGATCACCCATGGGGCTTGCGCTTCGAGGCCGGGGACTTGTCACACCGCCCTTCTCGGCCGTCGGTTCGACCGCCCCGTGATCAATCTTGGGTTTTCGGGGAATGGAAAAATGGAGACCACTGTGGGCCAGTTTTTGTGCGAGCTGGATCCGGCGGTGTTCGTGATCGACTGTCTGCCCAACATGAACGGAAAAATGGTGGCTGAGCGGATTGAGCCCTTGGTCAAGCAGCTGCGGGCCTCCCACCCTAGAACCCCGATCCTCTTGGTGGAGGACCGCACCTATGGGAACGCTTTTCTGCTGCCCAGCAAACGCGCTCACCAGGCGGCCAACCGTAAAGCCCTGACAGACGGGCTGGAGCGATTGCGCAAGCAGAGGGTGAGGGGGCTGACCCTCGTGAAGGGCGCGAGCCTATTGTCCGATGGGGACACGGTGGATGGCTCTCATCCTTCTGACTTGGGCTTTTTTCACCAGGCGGAAGTGTTGGCAGAGGCGCTTGGGCCCCTCCTGAAGGTGGAGAGATCTCGGATGCGGTGAAAGAGGACAAGAACAACTCCCAATAAGAACTCTGCTGGTCTACCTTGACGGGCCGAGTCCTCCACTCCCCAGCTAAATCTTGAACATGGAACGAATCGACGAAGTAAACCGAAGCACCGTTGCGCTGGCTCACATCTCTGGCCTTGCCGGATATGTGGTCCCCTTCGGAGGTATTATCGCGCCAATTTTGATGATGATGGGCGCGGAGGATGGATCTCAGGAAGAGCGTGCTGCCAAGCAGGCCCTGGCCCTCAACGTTTTTGTGTTCATCATGTCCATTTTGCTTGTCATCAGCGCGTTGACGATCGTCCTGATTCCGGTTGCGATTGTCTGCGGCGCCGTTCTTGGCTTGCTTGGTTTGGGGCTACCTATTTACGGGCTCGCGAAAGCGCTGAGTGGGGAGTTTTGTCGATTCCCCTTCGTCGGGGTGTTTGCCGAGTAGCACCGAACGCGGCATCACGCTAGGCTACGGTTCATGGATCCCACACGAATCATGGCGGCCTGGGCTCGCCTTGGGGGGACGGCTCTAGGCCGTCGCCTTTTCTCATTCCTACTGGGCTGGGGTGTTCCCTACTCGGGTTCCATCGGGGCTCGGGTGACCCGGCTTGCTCCGGGGGCGTGCGAAATACAGCTTCCGGACCGGCGGCGTGTGCACAACCATCTGAACTCGATCCATGCGATCGCTTTGATCAACTTGGCAGAGTTGGCCAGTGGCTTAGCCATGCTGTCCGGTTTGCCCCCAACCGCACGGGGCATCGTGACTCACATCGAAATGGACTACGAAAAGAAAGCCCGCGGACTGTTGACCGTGCGCAGCAGCGCCCGGACGCCAGGGATCATCGACAAGAACATGGACCACACTGTCGAGGCCGAGATCTTTGATTCGTCGGGGGATCGGGTGGCCATCGGGCGCATCATCTGGCGCTTGGGACCCAAGCCGGAGGCTTCCGCATGAGCGAGCCATCCACCGCCCTGACCCGCGATGCAGGCGTGCGCTACCCCCTGATTTGTGGCGCCATGTATCCCTGCTCGAACCCGGAGTTGGTGGCTGCTGTCAGCGAGGCCGGCGCCCTCGGTGTCATCCAACCCCTGTCCTTTGCCTATGTGCACAGCGGTTCCTTCAGCGCTGGGCTCGATCGTGTGCGCGATTTGACGGACAAGCCATTGGGTTTCAATGCGATCGTAGAAAAGAGCGTCAAGGCCTATGAGAAGCGCATGCGCACTTGGATCGAAGAGGCGCTGGATCGCGATGTGCGCTTTTTCATCACGGCCCTCGGCAATCCCGCCTGGGTTTGCGATGTGGTGCACTCGGCCGGAGGCAAGGTTTACCACGATGTGACCGAGCGCCGGTGGGCCGAAAAAGCTCTTGAGGCGAACGTGGACGGCTTCATTGCAGTCAACAATAGGGCCGGGGGCCACGCGGGCAAGTTGGACCCTGCGGCTGTCTTGGCGGATTTAGGACCTTTGAATAAACCAGTGGTCTGCGCCGGTGGAATTGGCGACGAGGCTGGGTTTGTGAAGGCCTTGGAGATGGGCTATGAAGGATGTCAACTGGGTACGCGCTTCATCGCTACACCCGAATGCGCCGTGCATGATTCCTATCGCCAGGCGATTGTCGAGGCGGATGAAGACGACGTAGTTCTAACCGACAAGCTCTCTGGCATTGACGTTTCCGTGTTGCGTAATCCTGTTCTGGACAAGGTGGGCTATCGGGCCGGCCCCATCGCGCGCTGGTTGCTTCGTGGTCGCAAGACCAAGCACTGGGTGCGCACCTATTACACCCTACGCTCCCTGCGCAGCCTGAAACGCTCGAGCACTCAAGGGCTGACCTACCGGGATTCCTACCAAGCAGGCAAGAGTGTCGCAGGGGTGCACAAGGTCGAACCCGCAGCTGAGATTGTGGACCGTTTCGGTCGCGCGTGGTTGGCGTCATGCGAAAGCCGGTGAGGCCGCACCAGGCATGATGCAGCCGCGGGCCGGGTTTCCCTACTGGCTCCCTAAGCTGACCCAGGTTTCGGTTCCCCCGATGACTTGGGCCTGCACGCTGACGAGCCCGCTGGGCAGTTGAGCCTGGATCGTGTAGAGCCCGCTGGGAATTCCCCGAATGATCGTCCGGCCGTCAAGGTCGGTGGTTGGATAGGCGTTGATGCGGTGGGCGGTAACCCAGGTGGATACGTCGGTGTCGCGCTCGGTGTTGTGCAGTTGGATTGTGATTCCGATGAGGGGCTCGCCCGCTTGAATCGCGCGGATGCCCAGATCCCCGACCCGGCGGACCTCCACCTGGGCTGGACCCGAAGCGGAAGAGTGAAAAGTCAGGGGCTCTTGCCAGTAGGCGGCGTTGATCGGGGTGACCCGGTACTCACCTGGGGAGCAAGCGTGCGCCGGGGAGTTGCCCTCTTGGTCGCTGGTGATTTTGACCTGGTAGGACCCGCCCCAACCAACGGGGGTAACCATAGCTGTCAGGTAGCTCGCGGGGACGCCGCGTTCGGTGAAGTGCACGGCCAGATTGTGGCTGGAGTCGATTGTCTCAGGGATCTCTTGGGTGTTGCCCCTTGGGACCTCAATCGTTCCCGTGAAGAGGCTCTCTTGGGTTGGATCGCTAATCAAGTAGCGCACCAAACCGGTTGCGCCCGCCAGATTCGCCGTGCCCTGTGGGTCGGTGGCCTCGAAGCGTGCGCGGACGCCTTCATTCAATTGGAAATGGGCGGCGACGTTGGATGTGGAGTGCCCGTTGGTTCCGATGAAACGCACGCGCCCCGAAGATGTCGTGGGCCGAATATTGAGGCGTAGATCCCCCGGAGCTCTAGCATCGAGTTCCACATGGGAAAAGTCCGTGGAGTTGGCGATTACAGCCACCGAAATCCACGAGCGTGGGACTCCCTCGATCGTAGCTTCGCCTGTTTCTTGGTCGACATAGGTAGTCAGAAGAGTCGAGGTGCCATCCATCGAGTCTGACCAACTGACGCGCAATGCTTGGACGCTGTCCGGAACAAAGGGGCCGCCGTCTTCCGCCTCCATCACAAGGACTACCTTTCGTCCTTGTGGCCGGTGCAACACCACGTCCCAAGGGGGCGACCCCCGTGGAGTGACAAAGAAGTCCACGTATGCTCCCCAGGGCGGTTCGAAGCGGAAACTTTGCAAGCCTGCGCCTCGATTGTGAAGGACCAATTTCCCATCAGGCGTGACTTGGGGGCGGCCGGCTTCCACCAGGGTCCATATTTCATTGCCCGGTGGCGGTTCAAGACGAAGGGTCAAGGTGCCAGCCGCGTTGAGCTTGATCCTCCCCAGATCCAAATCCACATCCGTTCCCCCGGCTGCAAAAGCGCTTGGTTGGAAACCGTGGGCGGACACATAAACCCATGAGGAGGATGGGGCTAGGGGGAGATCCTCGAAGCGTCCATCGGGCCCTGTTATGGTGTAGTCGCGCTCCACATCGATCAGGATTTGGCCTAGGGGATCCTTGGTGGCGATCCAAGCTTCCTCGATGGGCTTGCCGGTGTCGGCGCTAACCACTTGGCCGTGCGCATGAGTGTTGGCCTCTAACTCGATATCGAGGTTCCTGGTGCTGCCCGCCGGAATCGTCATGTCGTGGGCTTGACTCGTTTCGTCCCAGTCGAGGGAGTAAACGATCACGCTGACCGGACCCGAGGGTGCGTCAACAATCATGAAGCTGCCATCGGATCGGTTGCGAAACCACTTCCAAGCGGTGTGCTGCCGCTGGTTGATGAAGGCCAGTTGGAAGTCGCTGACCGGTTGGCCGTTGCGCCGAACCGTGCCTTTTAGAATCGATGCGGGAGACACCTGCAGGGTGTAGGGCTCATTGTTGGCCTTGGGGTGAATGTAGTCGTACTGCATCCCAGACCAGGCAGGCTCGCGGAGGGCGAAGGATATCTCGCCAACGAGCATGGCGGGAAAAACAGCGATGCCCAGGGAGTCCGTGCGAGCGTTGACCATGGTGTAGGCCGCTTCCTCGGGGTCGTACCAAAAGCCTTGGACCTCGACTCCCCGCAGGGGAGTGTCCTGCATGTCGACCACATGCACCTGAGCTGGTAATCCGGCCTTCCACGAGAAGTTGACTGTCATCATGGTGCCCGCAGCCGGGGCGAGAATTTGTTTGGCTTGGGGCAGCATGGACCCGCCCTCGGCGGCCACCAAGAGCTCGCTCCCTGGGGCCGCATGGATCTCGCCCAAGTCCCAAAAACCGTTCTTATCCACGCCGCACTTGGCGATGGCTGAGTTGGGTAGGTTGCCCTTGGGCCTTACGCTGATCCCGTAGCTGGTAAGGTCCTCATCCCCAGGGACTTGATTGATGTAGCCCGCGAGGGGAAAGGCGGGCCCCAGCTGAATCTCGATGGGCTTGTTGTGGTTCAAGCGCAGGGATCCGGCCCAGGTGCCCGCCAGGTCGTTGGAACGGGCGATGATTTGGGCGTGGCCTTCAAATGCGGGCAAGAACAATTCCTCGCCGGCGTTCACGACGCGTCGCAGTACAAAGCCAACACTCAAGCCCGGCGTGTCGGTATTCGCTAGACAGCGGACCTCTAGCTCGCAAGTTGCGATGTTTGCGCCAGTTGCTCCAATGATGAGCACTCCGACCGGTTCGGTTGGGCTCGCACTCACCATCAAGCGTTCGCTGCCCGGGGCAGCTTCTTGGGGGGTGGCGGCAAAGGCCGGGGTGAGAGGAATCAGGAATGGGCCCCGGTTTGGGCTGCAGGGGTTGTCCGGAGCTTTGATGCTGCGGCCTTGATTGACGGAAAGAGTGACGCTCTGCTTGCGTTCGACCTCCGGCCAGTTCGTGCCCAGGCAGGTGGCGTGGAGTTGTGGGGCTGGGCAGGCCCACAGGACTTGCAGGGCGCTTTGTCCCGGGAGCAGGGGGGCGGATTCGATCTCGCGAATTGGAGACTCGCTGGCTGCCGAGTCCGGGGCATCCCCTGCGGAGTTCTCGGCGCTGTTGGGCGAGGTTTGATCTCGGTTGGGGCCTGGAGCGGTCCGACCAACAATCGGATTCTCAGGGGTTGGTTGCCCAGGCTCATCCGTGACTTGGCTCCAAAGCCAAACGCCACCAATCAGGATGAGCGCGAGGGCCAATAGGGTGGTGACGTTCGTTCTCATAAGTGGCCCGCCAGGCTCAAGGCCTGGCGGGCATAGGTTTCATTGCTGGTGATCAGTCGGAATCAACCGCCCGGAGGGGGCGGAGTGGTTCGGACGGATCGGGAACCGACCTCGGGCCGGGCTCGGGTCCTGGTCCCACGGTCGCCGGATGGCGGGGGCGGGAGCGGGCCGGGCGGGGGAATCAGATTGGGGAGGCTCCCGGTGCCGCCTCGAGCGGACAGGTCGTCCCTTGGGGATGCTGGCAGAACAGGACCGCCTCCACCTCCGTATGCAATGGGGTGAACCGTGACCATGACTACCAGGAGGGCAGCCGCACCGATCAACAACTTTATTCTTGTGAGTTTCATGCTTGACCTCCTTCGGAGTCATTCGAGGAGACATATCGCCAGAGACCTTCTGGAACGGCGTTTTGGATCTCTGGAGGCAAATGGCTCACGTCTGGCGGCGTGTCGGGGGTGTCATGTGCCTCACTTGAACACATCTGCGGATGGCTGCGCATGCTTTCTACGGCATCCTCGATGGCCTGGATGTCCTGCTCGTGGCATCCAGAACGTAAGAGCTCAATCCAGGAGAACAGGTAATCTGGGGCGAGCTTCACCGCTTCACGGGCAGAGCTCACCGGGCACTCGACGTTGGCGCCTCGTTGACCAACGGCCAACCAAGTCCAAGCCATGGCTTTCAGGTATGGAACCTCTGTGGCTTTCAGCGCCTCTCGCGCGTGGACGATTCCCTGCTCAAAGCGACCTGTGTTGCAGTAGAGCGTAGCCAACATGTTCTCCACCCGGACACCAGGTGCAAGGCGCCGTGCAACTTCCAATGCGCAAAGTAAGCCCTGCGATTCATCAGCACCATTGGAGGAGAAGGCGTTGACCATCGCGTCCGCGATAGGATGCAAGCGCCGCCACTTAGGGGCGTTGCGAGGGTCATCCTTGCCAACAGCAACCATCCGATTCCTGGAATCCCGCTCCAAAAGAGCATACCCAACATACTGTCGAATCACTTGAGCCAAGTCATCTGCCTGGAACTCCAGCACTCGATCGGAAATCTGCGCACTGGTGGATTTCGTTCGCTCGTCATCTCCAGTTACCCAGTTGTCGCCATCGGCAAGATCCTGAGTAAACATGGTCGATCCTCTCGCGGCGAAGACACCAGCCAAGTCTTTCAGCTCGGGGTCATTCATCCATTTAGGTTGTATCGTCATGAGGTCACCTCCTCTTTCAAAAGGCACTGCTGTTGCAGGCTGTACAAAGCGGTACTGATCGCGGTTCGAATATGCGCGGGATCCCAGCCGGATTCCTTAGCAAGGTCGGTCACCGATTGTCCATCGAAGGCGACCCGGTAGAGGGGTTGCCGGAGGGGCAAGGGCAGGCCGTTGAAGGCGCAGCAGAGATCAGGGCCCGATGCGGTCGGAACCCCCAGAACAGCGGTCATGCGCAGGTGCTGTTGGTTATGCACCAGGACTTCACCTCTTTGCCCCACGCGTTCTTCCTCGCGCCAAATGATCAGGCTGGTTGCGCTGCTAAGGTGCTCTTTGCTCCAATCGAGAAGACTGCTGTCCTCTTCGATTTCGGCAAGGCCCAAGGCCAATGCAATCGCGCCTTCATCAGCCACTTCGTGGTGATTGAGCAGGAGAGCAAGGTCGCGGCAATGATGGCCAACGGCCTCATGCCACTCCTCACCCTCGGTGAGTAGTTTCACAACAGCTGCCGGGCCCACACTTAACATGTCGGGCAAGGTCGGCAGCGTGTTGAGCACAAATCGCGAGTTGGGGAAGCGCTCGAGCAATCGAGCGACCCCCGGATCTGGGTGCTTCATTTGAATCCTAGGTTCATGGAGGTCTGTCCTGTCGAGAAGGTCCGACATGGGTAAAAGTGTCCTTGCGGGGACTTGGGCTGCTTGGTTGGTGGTGGGCTCTTCTCCAAGAGAGGATGGAGCCGCATAGGACACGCAGAGCAACATTGAGCTAGCCAAAACCCAACTCGACAACCGGGGCGCACCCTGGCCAAGGCCGGGGCTGCACATCAGGGATCGGGTCGGGAGGGAGTTGGTCATCTCGCAAGTGCCCCGCTGGGCACAACCTGAATTTAGGGGAGCAGGCGGTTGGGCGGGTGCAATCTGGCTGGGCAGGGGTCTGGGGGCTTGTGTAGCCCTGCTGTAACCCCTTGGATTTGAAGGTCTTAGGGTGCTTACGGCTTTTCTATGGCGCAGGCTGCGCAGGATCCGGGACCCTTCAAAATCGCAGACTCTCAAGGTTGTGGAGGGGTGGGGGGCACACCTTTGGGTTCTGTGGGAGTGTGGATAACTCCAAAGACAGGCCCTTGAGAGCCTCCCGGGCCCGCATCCCTCCCCGGTATACCCTCCATGCCCATGATCCCTCCGTTTGGGCCTCCTGGATGGGGAGCTTTGCACCCTATTGCGCGAATGAGAGGTCTGGGCCTCTTGCTCAAGCTCCCCGTCCACGACGCAGCCCCAGGCGGGCTGGCCCTCAATCTGAAGTTGGATGTAAGCCGGAAACTCCAGATTGCTTTGGATGATCCGGTTCCTGGGCAGCTTCCCTTGCTGTCGGCGCACGGAACCATCCACAACAGTCCATTCCAGTTCGGCATCCGGGTGCAGCCCCAAAACGCGGCAGCGGAGACCGAGGTCGGCAGCACGAGGCATGAGATCTACTAATCGGGAATCTGGCAAGTCACGGGTCACTGGCGCTTCAGTTGCTGGCACCAGCCGCTTGTCGGTTTGCTTGTTGCCCATGAACCAGGTCATGACTAAGGTCGCGATGACGACCATGCCAAGCCCAGCCAGGCGCCTGCTGGTTGGCCAGATCATTTGGGGCAGAGTCCTCGGCTCGTTGTCTCTTGATCGCCGGTGATCAACAAGTCAGCCCGTGTGAGGCCAAGCAGAGTACTCGTTCCTGGCTTAATCTGAAGGTCTCCGGGGAGATTGAACTCAACGTTCGGTTGAGCTGCAACAGGTGGAGTCAAGTTCGGCAGGAGTGTCCTGCGCTGGGCAGGAGGACGCTGCGGTCGCAGCTAGAATGTGGCTGGCAATGAGGAGAATCATGACGGGTTTGGGGCTAGAGGATTTACCAGGATGTGTTCGCAATGGAATTGAGGGGCTTGAGGCAGGCTTGGTTCTTTATGGGCTCGACTTAGCACTTGGGCCACAGGGATTTAGAGGTGCTCAACGGGCTCCTCGACAAGTTCCTGCCGAGAGCAAGGCGTTCTTGCCTTGCTCCCGGCAGGATAAATCACGCCGTCTTCGCAATCGTGGTTAGAGCTCCAACACTCGATGGGAGAAGAAGTCTTCTTCCGAAAGGTAGATGGGCTCAAATTCCATATCGCCCTTGGTAAGATCGATTCTCATGCTCACGTAGTACTTCTCGGCCACATCCAGATAGGCACGCAGTTCATAGACTGCCGGATCAAGGCCGCTCATTGAGAACCAGCCGAGTCCAGGCTCGTACTTGACTGGTTTGGACCTGACATCGGTGTTCTCCGGACTGATGCGTGCCAAGTATTTATCGTGTTTGCTTTTGTTTGCACCGGAGAAGGCCGTGGCAATGACCCGACTTGCGTCGTAGGGATCCAAGAGCTTGATTTTCACTCCGACGGACTCATTGGGTTGCAGGTTCAACTCATTCCCTAGTTTGAGCCCAAGCCTAAGGCTAATCCCTCCCATCAACTGATGGGTACCAGCTTGGTAGAGATCCAGCATGTGCCTGCCATCTTCAATCACCTGGACTTCGCCCAGGAGAATCGAGCCAACCGCGCCCTGGCTTTCCTTTTCGTGGCATACCATGCTGACGGTCCAGAGACCGGGGGGGAGGGACTTTTGGTAGTTACCCATGTGATTGGTCCTGCAGACCGTGCCCTGGATGTCTCCGTCGGGTTCGAAATGGACTTTGTAATTTGTCAGGGGGACACCATCGAAATCATAGACACAACCAAAGAGCACCCCTCGAGGAAGACCCATCCATGAATTTGGGATGGCCTCCGTGTCAGGTTCGACTTCGTCAATGGGAATCTCGGTGGGGTTTGGTTCGATTCGGGTCCCACGGAGCTCACCGAAAAGGGTGGAGTGAGAGTCCTCATCCTGGTGATTTACCAGATCAGGAGAATTCAACGCTTGTTCCCTCGCATCAGTCTTGAAGGCCACCGCGAACGCCAGCAGGAGAAGGCAAATGATCCCTGCGATCCATGGCCCTTTGCCTCCAGGTGTGGTCATTTGGATCCACATGGACACACCTCCTTGACTTCGGATTCGATTGTCGTACGAATCCAGATTTCATAGGTGACGCTTGCTGTGCTGCTCGTGCCAACCCCTCCCGGAGCGAGGTGAGCTGTGAGGCCAGAGGTGATGGTTACCTTGTATGCAATCCTGAATGTAACGCTGACTTCGATGCAGTCACCTTCAAACCCGCCGTTTTGGTCTTTGCCGTTGGGTCCAGAAAGGCTGCCACCGCGGTTGCAGATTTCCAGGGTGGGGTAGGTGTTCCCATTGGCATCGGTCTTCCAGGCACCTGACCCGAGGTCGTCATCGGGAGTGATTGGATCTGATTCGTGTCCATCAATACCCTGATTGTCCAGGGGGCGGGCGCTAGTGGGAACGTTAGGCGCTGTCGCCCAATTGGGCCATTCGACGACCACACAGCCCCCTTCAGGAACACATGGAACGGCGCCGCCCTGGGGAAGGGTTGCCGAACAGAGGAGCAGCAGCAGGGCCGCTGCCATTGGGCGTCCTAGGCGTCTGCTGGGGGAAGGTGAGTGTTGCGAAGGGGAACAGGTCTCGTAGGTGTTTCGTTTCATGGTATTCGTTCAAAGGTGATGGGTGAGTGAGTGCACCCTTGGGTCTCGAGTCCGGGCGAATGCTCGGGTCGGGGGGTGCGGTTCCATGGTGGGGTGGGTGGCTCGCAAATTTAGGGTTGAGCGCTGCGGATGTTTCACTTGTGGTCTCGGGAACGGTTTCAAGTGGTTTCCTGTGAAGGACTTCGGTGCGCTTGGAGTTCTTCTTGCGCGGAACGAGCTGCTGCGGGCAGGGTGGCCAAATCGCAGTTATCAGGATAGGTGGAGCCGTATTTCCGACCTTTGCGAGGTTGGCGGGTGTGGATAACTCATCCCTTAAGCGGGGTGAATCGAACGGGCCGGTGGTTGCTGATGGGGGCATTCGGTGGTGGTTACCGAGTATGCGGTGAGATGAATCAAAGGTGGAGGCGCAGCACTCGCAGTCCACAGGATGCGCCCGACGGCGGCGACCAGGTCCAGTCCATTGCCGCCCTGTGGCAGTACGGCGAGGAGGGCACCCTTCCAGTCCTGGGCAGGGCAGCAACGATGACGAAAAGGGCTGCGCCTATGGGCTGAGGCGGCCGGGCTCCTGGAATACTGACCGGCGGGGGGAGGCGCCTGAGGGCTGCTCTGGATTCGCTGTAAACCCTGGCCTTTGAATGACTTGGGCCCCGTGGGGGTGTGGATCACCCTCCCCGCGCCTTCCCCATTTGGCCCCGAAGGGCCTGAAACTTGGATCCGAAGCCGTATCCTTGGGGTCCATGGGCACAACAGACCTAACTCTCCTGGACGGAGGCACCGGAACCGAGTTGCGCGCGCGGGGGGTCGAGGTCCCCTGTCATCGAACCTCGATCTGGTCAGCGCGGGCGCTGATCGAAGCTCCGGACGAAGTCGTCGCCGTCCATCGGGCATTCATCGAGGCGGGGGCCCAAGTGATCACCGCCTGCAACTATGCGGTGACCCCAATCCTGTTGGAACGGGAGGGCATGGGCCAGCGCGTGGAAGAGTTGACCGAGTTGGCCCTGACCCTCGCCGAGCGCGCGCGTGAAGAGTCCACCCAGGAGGTGCGCATCGCCGCGTCCTTGCCGCCCCTGGATACCAGCTACCGGGCGGACCTAGTGCCCGATGAATCAGCGTTGCGCGAACAGTACAGCCGAATCGCCCAAGTCATCGGCCCCCGGGCCGACTTGATTCTCTGCGAGACCATGTCCCTGGGCCGCGAAGCGGCAGTGGCGGCAGAGGTCGCCCTCGAAACAGACTCGGAGGTTTGGCTCAGTTGGACCCTGCAAGGAAACCGCGCGGGCATTCTCTCGGGCGGCGAAACCCTGGCCGAAGCATTTGCCCTCGCGGCGCATCTCCCTGTGCATGCCTACCTGGTGAATTGCTGCGCCGCTAACTTGATCACCGATGCGATCCCGCGCCTTGTGAATCTCACCGATCGGCCCGTGGGAGGCTATGCGAATGCGGTGGATGCCCTCGTGGGGGAGTTTAATCCCCTTGACCCCGAGAGCACCCCCGGGCGCCCTCTGGATCCGGTGGCCTATGCGGATGCGGTGGAGAATTGGATCGCGGCCGGTGCCACCCTGGTGGGAGGTTGCTGTCACACGGGGCCCGCGCATCTGGACGAGGTGCGGCGCAGGCTTCAAGGGTGAAGAGTCGGAATCCACGCGCACGGTCAGCCTGATCGGGGAAGGGGGGCAGACGGCCGCACGGGGGAGTTCAAGGCCCTAGCCCCTGCCCTGGCCCCATAGAGCTCTCGCCTAATTTCCCGGGACGCCCCCCTTTGGTTGCCATCCCTTTGGACTAGACTGTGCGGCCGTCCCATGAGGGACAGGACCGAAACCAACAACTTCCAACCCCCCCAGAACCATGATCGATACCGGAGCCCAGGCCCCCGATTTCGAGCTGGACAGTCACCTGGACACCACGGTCAAGCTCTCGAGCTTCCAAGGTTCCAAGAACGTCCTGCTCGTGTTTTATCCTTTGGATTTCACGCCCACATGAAGCATTGAAATCCCGGGACTCGAAGCGCTTAAAGAGCGATTCGAGGACTGTGATACCCAGGTCTTGGGTATCAGCGTTGACAGCAAGTTTTGCCACAAGGCGTGGGCGAAGTCGTTTGACGGCATCACCTACCCTCTCTTGGCCGACTTCCATCCCAAAGGGGGCGTGGCATCTGCCTACGGCCTTATGCTCGACGATAAGGGCATCACCGATCGCGCCACAGTGCTGATCGGTAAGGATGGTACGGTCAAATGGGCCGAGTCCGCCGGTGTCGGCGGCGAGCGCAACCCGGGCGAATTGCTCGGCAAGTGCAAGGAGCTTGGCTGAAAACGGCGCCGGCGCCATCGTGCGCCCGACCGTAAGTCAACCAACCAAGGCCGGCGGCCACGAATCCAATGGGTTCGTGGCCGCCGGTTGTTCGTAGGTGCGAACCCCGATGAGAAGTCCGGGGGCCCTGCGGGTCGATGCCCGGGAGGGCCTCAAACGCCACAGAGAAGGCACAAGTGTCGGTTATTTCAGCTTAATGATGCCTAGATTCATCGAACTGCCTTACCGTAGGTACCCTGAGGGTCACCCTCAACAAAGACCACTCGTGTTCAGCCAAGTCCCCATGCAACGCTCCAAGTCCAACCAATCCTGTCTTCAATCGCACATGCGCAAGGCCTTCGCCCTTTCTATGCTGCTCTTGCTTCCTTCCTGCCTCGTCTCGGGGAGCAGTGAAGTTTCCTACACAGGCTCGCGGGTCACCATAGAAACCCTCGCTCTGGTGGAGCCCGGCGAGAGCGAGGCTTTCACTTTGGAGGTTCTTGGCGAGCCCACTGCTCGCATCGAACGCAAGGATGGTTCGTGGGTTTGGCGTTGGGACTACGCGATGGTCACCGACAAGAAGGGCGGAGTCTTTCTGCTGATCAGCTCCACAAACAAGACCAGCGTAGAGCACAGCACCTATGTGGTTTTGGAAGATGGCGTCGTGATGAAGGCCTGGCAGGACTGAGGGCTATTCCCCTGGACCCCTAACCAAAGCATGGGGTCCAATTGGCGATTCGTGCCATGTAGGCCTTGCGGTAGGGCAGAGGTGACGCGTTGTGCTTGGCGCAGAAGGCGAGGGCGGCGTGTTCGTTCAGCTTGAGATCTTGCATCACGGCCAAGACGCGGGGCGTGATCAGGGGCGGCTTACCTCTGAGGAGGGTTTTCTGATCCCGGCTTGTGAGGTCTCCCAGTGCGCGGTTGATCGCCCGGTCGAGTGCCTTCTTCGTGGTCTTTTCTGGTTCGATGCCGGGCTTGATGGGGGCAAATGCTTCAATGATGTGATGCGGAAGGATGCTCAGGAGCTCGGCCATCTCGTGCAGTAGGTATCGCCGTTTGAGCACGTCCCGCACATAGGGCACAAGGGCCACTGGAACCAAATGCCCATCAACCCAGTCCCTGCGATCCTCCCCGTTGAGCAAGAGGAGAAACGATGCGCTGCGTAGGGCATTGAGGCGCACGCGGGCGGTTGTGGCCGCGCGGGTGTTGGGGATTGCGTTCTTGATTGGGCGGGTGCTGTTCATGGTGATTGCTCTCCTGACAGGGAGAGATCGAATCATGGGCCATGAGGTTTCTGAAAAAACCCCATAAGTCAGTTGCCCACAGCTTGTCCACCGAGAATTTTGGTGCACCGATCAGGCACTGAGTCTGGGAACGGGGATGGTTCCTCGCTCTAGGCCCAGGAAAGGGGTCTGCCTAAAAAAGGGACCCTAGGAAGGGGCGAGTTCACCGGTGATGGTGACTTCCAAACCGCCGGCTTCCGATTTGGTAAGTCGGAGCTCGAAGCCATGCCGTTCGGCCACGTCCTCAGCAATAGAAAGGCCTAAGCCGCGGCCATTGGGGTGACGCCTCCGGGCTTCCTCGCTGCGCCAACGGCGCTCGGTCAAGTGCTTCAAGGTATCCGCATCGATCCCAGGCCCGTCATCCAAGACGCGCAGGCTGAACTCGCTCGATGGCCCAAGTCGGAGGTGCAGGGTGGCGTGCCCTCCAGTCTCTCCGTGTCTCACGGCATTGTGCAGCAGGTTGCTGAGCGCTTGTTCCAGGAGGGTCATCTCGCCCAAGACGAACACTTCTCCGTGGGGCAGTCCGTGTTCGAGGGTGATTTCTTTCTCTGCGGCGATGGTCTGGTGCCGAGCCATGACTCGCAAGCAGAGGGCTTTGAGATCCACCCGGTCCTGACGCAGTTGAGTGTCCATGTCCTCGAGCCGGGCAACGGTGGACAGGTTGGCGAGCATGGCCCCGATGTACTGGGCCTCTTCCATGGCTTGCAGCACGGTCTTGTCCCCGTTGGTCTCCTTGGCCATGCGGGCCAGGTATCCCTGCAAGACTGTCAGGGGCGTCCCAACATCATGGGCCGTGTTCTCCACAAAGGAGCGTAGTGCCGCTTCCTTTTGAGTGGCGGTATCCATGGCTTTGCGCAGTGAGGATCCGGCGCTGTTGAAGGCACGGGCTAGATCGGTCAGCTCATCGGATCCCTCTTCGGGGATGTCATTGAATGAGCCTTGCTCTTCGCTGCGTTGCACCGCATGGGCCAATTTGCGGGTACGACCTATGAGGGGGCCCATGGCAAACCAAACCGTTGCCAGGAGCGCGGCGGCCAGGGCGCTGACCGCCGCGAGGACGGAGATTCGGAAAAGCTCAGGGGTGTGCGGGGTGGTCACCAGAATGATTGCTGCGGGGCCGTCGGGCCAAGGGGTGCGCCAGCCCAATGCAAAGACGGAATCGTCCTTGCCCATGAGCACTGAAGAAGTCTCACCCCCCTTTTCGAGGTCCGCGCGCAGGTCTGCAGGAAACGGGGGAGTGCGGTTGTTATCGCTTTGGAAATCCAAACGATAGGTTGCCAGACGCAGGCGCGGCGTGCCCCCCTGGGGTCCGGCCTCTGGCGGGGGCGGGCGGCGTTCCCGCCTGCGCCTGAGGTGTTCGGGCTGGTCTCTCGGGGGCAAGGGGAAATTGGATGGATTGGCTTCGCAGCGCTCCAAACCGTTGCGCTCGATCATCTCGATTTCAGCGAAGCTCAAGAGGCCTCTTTCTAGCTCGCGCCACTCAAAGAGATAGCGTGTCCAGTTTGCCCCAGCGATCATAGGAATGGCCAAGAGCACCAATGTGCCCAGCATGCGTTGGCGTACCTTCATGGGTTAGGAACCTCCAACCGGTAGCCCACGCCCCAAATCGTGCAGAGGTAATCCGAACAGGGGCCTAGTTTCTTGCGCAGGCGTGACACGTGTACATCCAAGGTGCGCAGGGTTCCATCGCGGCTGGGATCAAGAGTGGCTTCCACCAGATCCTCGCGACTAATGGCTGCCCCGGCTTGGCGGGCAAGGGCGGCGAGTAAGTCCCATTCCGCTCGGGTCAGTCGGATGTCCTCTCCGTCAACTTTTGCAGTGTGGCCCGTAAGGTCCACGAACAAGCGACCGATTTCAATGCCACCGGCTCGTTGCAGGATGGGGCGGCGTAGGCGAGCGCCAATGCGAGCGGTTAGTTCTTCCGGCCAGAAAGGTTTGGTCAAGTAGTCATCGGCCCCAAGTTGAAGTGCTTTGACTTTGATCGTGGCGTCCTGTTTGGCGGACAGAATCAAGATGGGCGTATCACAACGGCCGCGATACGCCTTAAGGATATCGAGCCCATCTACCTTTGGCAGCATGAGA
>Ga0302120_10000255_pt1 | contig 22746 bp, 21 predicted proteins | sample AG5_Bottom_MG_FD_203118 | JGI IMG/M metagenome (GOLD analysis project Ga0302120, IMG submission 203118) | Marine microbial communities from Western Arctic Ocean, Canada - AG5_Bottom | ecosystem: Environmental > Aquatic > Marine > Oceanic | place: Canada: Western Arctic Ocean | collected 2017-10-01 | reverse complement strand
ACAACAACAACAGTTCCTATAACGGCATTGCTTCCTATGCCCAATCATGGTCTATGGTCTATTTTTTACGCCAAGGAATGAAAGGAAAAGTCCCCGGGAAATACTGGGAAAAGGAATACGCCAACATCATTCCGAATTACACCAAGCATCTTTTCGCAGGCTATGCAGAAACACGTGCGGCGGCGCAAAGTGAAATCGATGAAATCATCGAAAAAGCGGGAGGAGAAAATGCAATTCCAACGGAGGACCTAAAAAGACTTCGAAATATCCGGGTTGACAAAGAAGCAAAAAGTAAAATCTGGAATAAGGCCACTGCGGAATCTTGGGGAAAGGTCGACATCGAAGCTTTTGAGGAAAACTGGAAAGCCTTCGTGTCCGAAGATCTTCGTTAATCTCTGGACCGATCTCCGGCACCTTCCCGATCTTTCCAACCCAAAAGGCCACGCGTCAGCCCAAGGTACATCGGTTTCCCGGTCCATCTCCACAATTGAGCTACCCACCCCACTTGGCTCAAAAGTTGTCGCTCTCTGGCTGTCAAAGCATGCGGGCAATATGTTCTTTTGTGCTTTAGCAAATGACGAAGGTCTTCGCGGGCAGCATGTCGAAACCACCGCCCCCGCCGCCGATGCACCGTGGCCAATTGAAAATCGACCAAAGCTGGATAGCCGTCGGGCGTCACAATCCAATTAGGCTCTTTAGCTAAATCATTGTGAACAACCCCTCTACGGTGCATGGCCACCAAGAAACGTTGAGCACGGAAAAACCACGTGCGGTCCTTGGGCTGGGCCAAGTGCATCGGCCGACCTTCAAGATAGCTTCGCAACAACAAGCCCTCTTGCCAGGATCGCCACTCCGGGATTCCCGCCAAGCCAGTGAGCACTCGTAAGGCCCGCGCTTCCCGCTTGGCAAGAAATCGGGCTAGAGGTCGGGTGTACCAAGGTGCCGCGGAAGTGTTCCGTCCAATCCATACGGTTGCCGGCCCTATTTCGCTAAGATAACCCCGTTCTACCCGACCAAAGTGGTCGGCTTTCAACAACTCTACGGGTTGCCAATCTAAAGACATCACAAGGAATGCTAACACTGCAGTCACTCTCCCCAAGGGTTCGTTTTTTTCTTCCTGCTCTTGCCTTGCTTTTTTTGGCGACACCCACCTCTGCACAAAGCAGCCGTCAACAGAAACTTTTGCTCAAAAAAGAAGAGCAACTTGTACAGACTGCCAAAAGTAGAGACACCGCATTTCAGGCGCTTCTTCTTGAATATCAAACTCAGGAATCAGCCTATAAGAAATCGCCGCGCACGGATCTTAACTTTGAAACCTGGTGGAACACGAAAGGTTATGCGGAATCCAAAATCGCAAAGAACTTTCAAAGGGCTACTGCTTCCCTGGAAGATGCTTTTTTTTCTTTGGAAAAGCTCAGGCACCCGGAACGGTTTGAGCCTGGATTTGATACTGCCCCGCAAGGCATGGCGCTGATTCCGGAAGGAAAGTACGCCATAGGTCCCCACTCCGGACTTACCGACGGATTTCGCTATGCCGAGAAGGAAAAGAACGTCAAAGTCCAAAGCTTCTATCTTGACAAGGAAGAAGTCTCGAACTTGGATTATTGGCAATTCCTCTTGGCGCTCCCCGAAGGAATCCGCCTTCAACACCTCCCCTTGAACTGGCACTTAGAAGCCGACGGAAGTCCAACGATTCCCTCAGGCACAGAGTCCTTCGCGGTTACTGGTGTGGGGTGGGCGTCGGCGAATCGTTATGCAAAATGGGCTGGAAAAAGACTGCCGACCGAAATGGAATGGGAATCAGCAGCCCGAGGACCGCAAAAGTTCGCCTACCCTTTTGGCAATACGATGGTCTCCGGTCGAATTCACTGTAAAGAAAGTAACGAGGGTCACGCCACGGAAACCGAGCAATGGAGGGAGGATCGTACGCCTTTGGGGATTTTCGGCTTGGCCGGAAACGCCCGAGAATGGACGGCGGATCTTTATCTCCTCTCTACCGACGGCGGCAAAGCAAAGTTACTGAAAACCCCGCGTCCATTTGCGGTAGCCATCACCCGTGGCGGATCCTTCCGAGACCCCGCATCCATGTGCACAAGCACCTTTCGCTGGGCCTATCCTGTTTTTGGAACCGAACTCGCGCACGTCGGATTTCGTTGTGCTCGTGACCTCAAGTGAAGCCTCTTTGGGACGTTCTCCGAGAATTCCTTCTCGCACTCTGGGATGCTCTCCTTGCTCTTCCACGGCAAGGGCTTGCATTCTTACAGCAAAAAAAACGTCTTTCCTTTTTCCAGACACTCACGTGGGACGCACCGCCTCCACCAGCACCCACCGTCTCTAGCGTTTCTGGAACTATCCATCACCTTTTCCTCTCTTGCGGAGACGCCAGTGGAGAAGCACACGCATTGCGGCTGTTACACCAGCTCAAAAAAAATCACCCCCACTTAAGAGTCTCGGGATTTGGCGGTGCCCGACTTCAAAAAGCAGGCATGAAGATTTGGGAGCCTCTGGCGGACAAAAATGTCATGGGATTTCGAGATGTTCTCGCTCAACTTCCTCTATTCATTCGTTGCGTTTTTCGTTTTTCCAAAGAACTTCATCAGCATAAACCAGATGCCGTGATTTTGGTGGACTACCCAGGTCTTCACCGCCACCTGCTCCGTATCGCCCACCGCGCAAAAGTCCCTGTGATTGACTTCATTGCCCCGCAGCTTTGGGCATGGTCCCCATGGCGGATTCGTGATTTCAAAAAGGCCGATGCGCTATTGACAATTCTCCCCTTTGAAAGGTCTTGGTATGAAGCTCACGGAGCCCCAGCGGCTTACGTCGGGCACCCTCTTGGGGATTGCGCCACCTCCATGGACCCTCTTCCTAAATCACTAGCCGCATTAACCGACGGCATTTGGGTGGGCCTTTTACCTGGGAGCCGTCGGCGAGAAGTGGAAGAAAATCTCCCCCTCTTGATGCAAGCTGCAAAAAAACTCCATCAGGAAATCCCAGAAGCTCAGTTTGTGCTTCCGCATTTGCGGCCGGAGATCTATCCCTTCATTCAGGAGCTTTTAAGCCAGGCTGAATTCCCCATTTTGTTCGCCAAAGGGGAATTCCAAAGTGTGCTCCCGCATTTACAGGGTGCGTGGGTGACCAGCGGCACTGCGGTCCTGGAAGTGGCCGCCCATCAGGTCCCTCCCATTTTGGTGTACCATCTATCATCCCGTTGGAAGGAATGGCTCTCCCGCAGGTGGCTCAGCGTTCCTTGGATTGGGGGGCTCAACCTGCTTGCCGGAGAACAGCTCGCCCCTGAACACGTCGGCGTGGACATCTCCCCGCATCAGCTAGCGAAGGATATGCAAAAATACCTTCATGGTCCTCAGCGCACCGAATTTTTGGAAAAACTGAAGCCCCACCTCCCGGCCTTTGCCGATCCCGGTTCTGCCGCCCGTGCGGCAGATGCGGTGAACCAAGCCGTCTTCCCCCCGTTCTCCTCCTCATGAGCCTGCTCGCCGCCTCTCTCCTCTTCCTTCCTGCCATCCAAGGGCCCTCGGTCAAAGAACTCCTGGATAGCCAACTCATGGACATCCGTCGGCTTCAGAATGAAGATGGGAGCTACGGGAATACCGTACGAGAAACAGCATGGACGGTGATTGCGATGACCCAAGGCCCACGCTCCTACCGTGAAGATGATGGGCCGTTTCTCCGTAACGCCGTGCAAAACCTGCTTCGAGCTGCCCAAGGCCTGACCCCCGAGCGGGCGCGAGACGCCACCGTGGCCTACGCCTTGCTCTGCACCAACGCAGAGCGCTATCACACAACAATCCGAGGCTTGCTCACTCCGTGGCCACAACTGGAAACCGAGTGGTTGGCCGTGGCCGTTCCAGGTGCCGACGCCCTCCCTGCCGTTGAGCATCTTTTGCAGTGCCCATCAACAGCACCCTTTTCCGCCCGAGTCCTGGCCTGTGCGAAAGCCGCCGTTACTTTTCGAGAGGCACAGCAAAACCCAGATTCCCGCACCCCAATCTTTGCCGAAACCTATGAATCTGGGGTAGATTTTCTCCTCAAAGAAAGAGCCGATAGCGGGCTTTGGGAATTCATGGGCCACCCGGAACCTGGAATTACAGCACTGGCTGCGAAAGCGCTTTTGGGAAGCGCGAGACCCGAGGTCGTCCAACAAGCAGAGATTGTCCTGGACTACTTGGTTTCCCTGCAACAAAAAGACGGAAGTATCCATGCAGGGAATTTGCCGGTCTACGTGACTTCGGTCGCAATCATGGCACTTCAAGCAGGAGGCCGTGAAAAAGATCAGACCGTCATCCAAAAAGCAGGGAACTTTTTGCGACAGACTCAAACGGATGGCACGGAAGGCTATTCCGAAAGTGACAAGTTCTATGGTGGCATCGGTTACGGCAATGACTTGCGACCGGACCTTTCTAATTTGCAATATGCCCTGCAAGGGCTCAAGGCTTCGGGTGCTGCGCCCGATGACCCGGCCTTTCAAAAAGCCCTTCTCTTTTTACAACGCTGTCAAAACAGAAAAGAGTCAAATACAGTCGCCGTGAAAAATGCGGAAGGATACCTAGTAGAGGCTTCCAATGACGGCGGAGGAATTTACTACCCGGGAAACTCCATGGCCGGTTATGAAAAACTCCCTAACGGAAATGTGGCGGCGCTTTCCTATGGCTCTATGACCTACGCCTTGTTGAAGTGCTATGTTTTCGCCGGGCTCGACAAGTCCGACCCTCGCGTGGCCGACGTCCTTAAGTGGGTTGGAAAGAACTGGACACTTGAAGTCAATCCAGGGTTTGACGCACTAAAAAACCCCATGGCCGGCTACATGGGGCTTTATTATTACTACCTCAGTTTAGCGGAAGCACTTTCCACGGCAAAAGTTCAAGAGCTCACCACAGCCGACGGCACTCATCACGACTGGCGCATGGAGCTCCTCCAAAAACTGTCCGAGTTACAGAATAAAGATGGCTCGTGGGTCAACGAAAAAGCCCCCCGCTGGTGGGAGGGAAACCCTGTTTTGTGTACAGCCTATGCACTCAATGCACTCCAACGCGTCCACCGATGAGATCCGTTTTCCGCGCCCTTGCACCGGATGGAGCACCCCATTGGGTTTGGCAAAATGGCACGGTCTATCAAGATCTTACCGAGGCTGGTCTGCAAGATTCTTTGTCTGAAATCAGCCAATGGATTCTCAACTCAAGCTTACAGCATGCACTACTAGAGCAGGCTCCTCTTTGTGACCCTACAAGCTGGCCCCGACTTCAGCCTGGTCGACCGGGGAAAGCTCTCGCCCTTGGAAAAAACTTTGCAGCCCATGCGCGGGAGTTTGGAGCGGAGCCGCCCAAAGAACCCATGTGGTTTGCAAAGCTTCCTGACGTCTTAATTGGACCGGGGGAACCTGTTGTGATTCCTACGTGGTTGGACTCGCGCGTGGACCCCGAAGCCGAAGTCGTTCTCCTCTTAGGACGAGACTTGCACCAAGCCACCGAACAAGAAGCGGCCGAAAGTGTGGCGGCCTACACCTTAGGCAATGACCTCACCGCACGAAACCTCCAAGGGAAGGACCGTAAATTAGGTCACCCTTGGGTTCGGTGCAAAAACTTACCCACCTTTGGCCCTCTTGGCCCCGCTTGGTTCCTTGCCGAGGACATCCAACTTGCAGAATGTGAGCTCATCGGAAAAATCGATGGAGTGATTCAACAGAAAGCTTCTCTTGCCGATCTTCTTTTCCCCCCAGCGGTCGCCCTTGCTGAAATCAGCCGTTGGACACCGTTATGTGCTGGGGACATTCTTTTCCTTGGCACGCCCGAGGGCGTCGGCCCTGTGCATCCTGGCCAAATCATGGAAGTCAGCGTGAGCGGTTGGGGGGTGCTTAAAAACCCGGTGATTTCTTCGGTGCCCTAACGCGCCCCAAGTCTTTTCTGGAAGACCAGTCCCCAAAGCTTCGGCACGACCACTGGAAGGCACTTCCGTTTTATGGAAGCCAGCAAAAAAACTTCCCACCCACAGTTCTTCGCAAGAGCAAAGTTTTTGTGGGCGGGAAGCCACTAGGAAGGAAGGTCACGTACTTCCTTTCGTCGATTTCGATGCTAAGCCTGAAGGACTTTCTGAAAATTATTCTAAATTCTCTGGCCGAGTGCCACAGCGTGCTGTGACGTGGGTCTGAATCCCCCCCCGCACGTTAAATTCTCCGCGGACTTCCAGCCAAATAGGGTCCATGGCGGCCTCAAGGTCGGCCAAAATACGGTTTGTGAGATCCTCATGGAAGTGACCCTCATTGCGGTAGCTCCATAGATAAAGCTTGAAGGACTTCAGTTCAAAGCAACGCGGTCCAGGAACATAGCGCACGCGAATGGTGGCGAAATCCGGTTGTCCGGTGAGCGGGCAGATACAAGTGAATTCATCCGTCCAAGACTCCACCAAATAACTTTGATTCGGGTGCGGGTTCTCAAAGGTCTCAATCTCTGGAGTTGGAACCGTAGGCTGACGAGGCTCAAGCGTGGACATGCGCTGATTTTATCTTGGCGGGGCGGATTTGGCTTTAGCAGAAATCGCCGTCTGATAGACCGACGCCGTTTGGCCCGCCAAAGTTTCCCAATTCAAAGGGCCTTTTGCCCAAGCTACCGCTCCCTGACGAAGGGATTGCAGTTTTTCTCGATTCTGGAAAACCGAAAGGATGGCGTCGGCTAAGTCTTGTGCATTCCCGGGCTCCACCAAACAACCGTTCTCTCCCGGCACGACCACTTCAGAAAGAGCGCCGATATTGCTGGCCACGGCCGGAACGCCATAAGCAAAACCCGTGGCAATGACACCACTTTGACTTGCCTCCACATAGGGGACAAGATTGATGGATGCGCGGCGATACAACGTGTCCACTTCCTCTTGGGAAAGATAATGATCCATGACCTGGACCTGAGGCAGTGCTCGAAGCGTTTCTTTCTGCTCTAGCAATGCAGGGCCACGACCCGCAATCACGAAAGTTGCCTGGGGGTACTGCTTCTGTACTAAGGGGATGGCGTCGACTAAAACGTGTAGACCTTTGTATTTTTCCATTCGGCCAAAGAAAAGGGCCATGGGTGTTGCCGGTAAAGGCGCGACCGCCGATGCTTCGGAGGACGAGGTCTCGGAAAAACGTAATACACCATGCGCAACAGAATGGATGCTCTCCAAAGGCAAAGCCATTTCCTTCGCCAAGGCTCGGCGAAGGATTTCCCCGTGCGTGATAAACTGAATCCCCCGTCGAATAGCCCTTGGAATCAAAAGTTTTTTGACCACGGTCAAAAACAGTGGGGTCTGATGTTTTTCATCTCCTGGGTGTGCCGTCACATCATGAATGGTAACGGTCATCGAAAGGGATGTTTTCCACGCCGTCCACAGAGAAGCGAAGTCATTGGTGGCCTGAAGGTGAATGACGTCGGGCTTGAATTCTTTACAAATTCTTGGAAACCATCGGATGTTTTTCCAAGCCGAGCACGTCCACGGCTTGGACGTGTGCTTGCCAGGAGGGTGCAGAATTTTCACCTTGGGGTCCAAGATGTTCCCGTACTCCTCCCCCATTTGCTGCCTAGCATTCTCTGGGTGGAACACTAGCCCCACCTCAACACCCTGCGCAACAAGGCCATTGGCTAATTCCATCCCGTAGTGGATGAAGTGGGTGGAAACGAGAAGGACACGCACGGGGGAATTTTAGTGAATCAGAGCTCCGCTTTTGGAAACTTCCTGCGCTTTACCTTGGCATCTTTCGTGGGGTAACTTTTTTGCACCCATTTTCTCCATGATTCTTCCACTTGGCGCACCGTCATGGAAAGATGTTTTTTGAAAATATCACGGGTGGGTTGATGCTCTTTATATGCCATCAAGAATGGCTGGATGACTTTGGGGTGATTGTGCACCACCCAATCAAAGAGAGACCAGGAAAGGGCGTGGTCCCGCGGCATCAGCTGTCCCGTGTGTTGGTTCACCAAGGCAGGAAGAACGGGGCTGTCTTCTCTGGCCAACCACTTGCGGAGCGCAGAGCGCCACACTCCGTTTTTCCAATCCACCATGGTGTTGGCTTCGGCAATGCAATAGTTAGAGACGCGGCCACAAAAATATTCCTCATACCAGTGGGAAGCTCCAGCATCAAACCAACCTGCCTTCTTCTCTCCAATCCAGCTTTCGCGAAACATGTCGAAAAGCAAAATGTGCACGGCGTTGTGAACCGTAGCGGCTTCTAACATGGGCCCCGAAGATTGAATTGCAGATTCTGTGGCATCGGCACAATACACGGGATTCCTAGTGTATTTCTTAATATCTCCGCCACTTGAAATCATCAGGACGTCCTCCATCACTTTCCTTTTCTCTTTGGCATCGGAAAACCACCAAATTGAAATGGGTGAAATTAAATGATGTGGCTTTGCTTGAAAGTGATCACGGAAAATCTCAGCAGTGCCTTCCAAACGTCGCATGAGAAAATGCGCAAAGTGGTGCGGATCTTTCATCTTCTTTTCGTTCTTCACTTTCTCAACATCGAAAAGAAGATGGAAGGCGTCGGTCTCTAAGCGGAGAAATTTTTTCTCTAATAGAACCTCCGGCGCGCTTTCTTTGGTGAGCCATCGAGCCACGAGGGCCTTGCGTGCTTCCAAAGCCATGGAGTCCGGCCCTCCATCACAATGAGGGCAATCTAATAAGAGCGCCCCTGAACAAGAATCGCATTGCGCCGCCACGGAACAGTACGGGACAAAGTGCTCTTCCTGAAGCCCCACCTTCTGATGCGCCATGCAATCCACGACGCCTCGCTCATCACACCGACGGCAACCGGCAAGGACTTCCTCCAGCACTTTTTCCTGTGGAGGCAGAAAGAAGGGGCTCATCATGACCAGAAGGGCAGAAAACACCAGCATAGTGTACTGATGAGTTGCCGAAGTCGACCTCCGCCAACTACAACTAAGTCGTAGGTTTCAGCAGTTTTGTGGTTGGCCCCCAATCCGAACGCCCAGCCTATGCACGGCTATGGGCGTGCTCGTTTGATCCCAGATGACTTCCCCTGACCTGAGCCTGGTGCAGTAGTCGACTCCCAAGGCGAATTGCGAAGCTTCGGTGCGCTTGAAGCAGGCGCCGAGCAAGGAGGATTCGATTACGACCTGCACGCCGTTGAAAGCCGCGTATGTTAACGTAAGGGTCATGAATGAGCACCGTAAACCCGACCAAGACGAGAGTGAATGGGAAGTCCTATCCAGGGCAAAGCCGCGGTTGCTTCGGATGAAAGTTCCCGGCGGATGGCTTGTTACCGTCCGTGGGGGGTTCAGTTTTCCGGTTAGCTTCTACCCGGACTCGGAGCACAAATGGAATCCTCCCATCAAGAAGTGACTTGTGGCTGGTTATGGGATAATCCGTGGCCCAGCGCCTTGAGTAGCACCGGCAACCTCTCCGACCAGTTAGACACCACGCCAACAGTGATGCCACCGTTCAATAGTTCTTCAAGTACCGCAGGAACTTCCTTGAATACCCGGTAGGTTTTAGGGTTCTCAAAGCGGGCAAGCAACTTTGTGGATACCTCTTGCCAGCGCCACTCGTGCGTTTTATTATAGCTGCCGAAGCATGAAGTAAGTGCGCAATTCATCGTTCACTCGCCCCTCAAATGTGAGAGCCAGCAAGCCACGGCCAGGGCGTCCGTTTGCTGTGTCATCTTCGAGTACATCCAATGCTGCCCGCCAAGGCCTATACGGTGTCAGCAATGGAGTGGGATGCCAGAACGGAGAACTCGCGAGGCGGTAAGGCATTAATCGTCCGAAGGGATCTTGTTGCAATGACATAACCATTCCATGGTAAGCCTCAAACTGAAAAGGCACCGGAAGCAACTCATCAGTATTAACTCCCGGGGGAATGTACTCCTCAATAATTTGCGGCGGAAAGGAAAGAAAATCTAAGTCAGCCTGTTTAACGTCGGAGGTTCCGTAAATAGGTTCGATCTCTCCCCAAGTAAGAGTGATTAACCCATTGGATGGGGTGCGGGCGAGGTTGGGACGACGTTGAGGATGGGTGTGCTCATTACCAAAAATGGTTGCTGTATCGAGAGTTATGAAACTCCCTGCGTTAATCGCATATCGGCGAACATGAATGCGCCCGAAGTCCTCTGAGGCCATCGGATAAACAGAGTAATACCGACGGAATTCTTCATAAACGAGAACTAGATGCCCTTGCGAATCAAAAACACAGTCGGGAAGAATTTTTCCTCCACTTAATTCTTCTTGATTACCGCCGTTACCATCAGGATAGAGATCAAATCCGATATTGGTATCAAGAATCTGCGGAGTAGAAACTTGTGGGGCTCCGCCTTGCGAATAATCTATGACGCATGCCAAAAGATCAAAGTTGTAAGATTTTCCCAAACCAGTTCCAGTGGTTCTTATTTCAAGAAGTGGCGCATAGGCAACCACTACAGTGTCGTTACCCAGGGAAGGGTCCGTGGCCAGGTCAGGCATGAGGCCGCTTTGACGCGAATCAGCGTCAGCAATGGGATAGCCAACCCCTAAAGACTCGGTGTGATAAATGGCGTCACCTAGAGTGTTGGGGACTTCGACGAAAGCCGACTCAATGCGGCCGTTACCGTTATCAGCGTTTTCTAATCGGCTCCATGCAACGATGAAGTTTTGGCCAACTGCTACTACATCAGGTTTCCGGCAAATATCCCCCAAAGGGTAAACAGGTGAACCCGCAGGCTCTATCCCTTCGCCGAGAGTGACCCTATTACCGGTCATCCATTTCACCTCGCCGACACGCAGAAAAAACTGCGCTTCCACTCGACGATAAACTGAGTCTGGGGAGGAAAGGGGATGCAAGGCAGAAGACCAAGTGACCAAGGCGTCACCGTTGGAGTTAATGGCTACAGTCACATGATCTGCACTGCCTCCAGCTGGAGTAAGAGTGTCCAATAGTACGACCTCTCCCGTGCTAAATGTCTGAGCAGGGGTTGAAGCCGTGAACGCAAACAGGACAATGGAAACTAAGGAAGTGGCAAAACGCATGGGATCTTGAGGTGCAATCTAAATACATTCTACTTCATGATTCGACTCAAAATTTAAAAATAATCAACGCCCCATTCGCATCTAATTCCCAATTAGATGCGCGAGAGAAGAGCAGTTAATTCTACGAAGATCCGTCCTTCCTTGTAGCAAGTGCTGCACCGAACACGAGTCCCAAGGCAACACCCAAGCCAACGTTGATATATCCGATTATTGGTACTTTTTACGCTGAAAGTGTATGATGAGAACATGTTATTGACAACGACGAATTCTGTACCCGAGCGTAATGTGGCGGCAATACTTGGACTGGTCCACGGAAGTACTGTGCGCGCCAAGCACGTGGGTAGAGATTTGATGGCCGGCCTGAAGATGGTCATTGGTGGAGAGCTCAAAGGCTACACAGAAATGCTCGAGGATGCGCGAAGGGAATCCACCCGAAGAATGACTGAGGCAGCGGAAAGAATCGGCGCCGACGCAGTGATTGAGATTCGCTACAACACGACCTCTGTCTCCGGTGGCGCCGCTGAAATGCTCTGTTATGGAACGGCGGTAAAACTCAGCTAGTTGATTACCCAGAATTAACTTTGAGTTACTCAAACCGAAGTTGCCTCGTAGCGTAGGATGATGCTCTCTCCTTTGTCGAAATGCCAGAGCTCCCTGAAGTTGAAACCGTCCGCCGTGGTCTTGCCCCTGAAATGGTCGGCCAAGTCTTTGCCAAAGCAATCGTCCGTTGCGGAGATTTCCGATACCCCATACCGCACTATTTCCCTCAACAAATTGAAGGGCAAGAAATTACCCGCCTGACAAGGCGCGCCAAATACCTCTGCTTTCATACCACACGCGGCCATTTACTCCTCCACTTAGGGATGTCCGGCACCGTACGCCTCGTACCCGCCACATTGAAGCCGGAAAAGCATGACCATGTCGATTTAGTCTTGGTCAGCGGTATCGCCTTACGCTTTCGTGATCCCCGCCGATTTGGTGCTCTAGTTTGGACTGACCAGGATTGGCGAGACCATCCGCTCCTCGCTCACCTCGGACCAGAGCCCCTAGAAAAAGATTTTAATGGCCTCCGTTTTTGGCAAAAATCTCGTGGCCGAAGAGTGGCTATTAAAATCTTCCTGATGGATGCTAAAGTTGTTGTCGGAGTAGGCAATATCTATGCTGCCGAAGCTCTTTGGCGCGCGGGAATTCATCCCAAAAGAGCCGCCGGTCGAATTTCCCTCAAGCGAATGGAAATCTTGGTAGAAAAAGTGAAAGAGGTCTTACGCGAAGCTATCGCCCAGGGGGGAACTACCCTCAGGGATTTCCGCAGTGTTTCCGGGGAACTTGGTTACTTTGCCCAAGAGCTTGCCGTCTATGGGCGCCACGGGGAAGATTGCTTACACTGCAAAAGTAGTATTCGAAGAACCGTTTTAGGGCAACGCAGTACCTTTTGGTGTGGCCAGTGTCAGACATAAGGACTTCGCCCCTGATGGAAAAGAGTCTCGTTCTTGGTTCCCCACTTAGAGATAATACCGATATGAAAGCCACCACCATTCTTGGACTACTCCTCTGTCTTAGCGCTTGCGGCCAAGCTGAGAAAGGCATCCGGACTGCTGACCTTGAGGCGGGTAAGAAGACTTACTCTCTTTATTGCGCCGCTTGTCATCAAAACAACGGCACCGGGGTTGCGGAAAATGGAGTCCGCATGGCGGCCAATTACACTTCAGAAGACGGTCCTTTAGCCCGCAGTGATGAAGAACTTCTGCAAATCATCCAGAGCGGTAAAACCGGTAACATCGGCAGTATGCCTGCCTGGCGTGGAATTTTAAGTGCAGAAAAACAGCGGGACGTGCTTGCCTATTTACGCGCAAGCTTCGCCCCGCCGTCGGAAGAAACGAACTAGTACTTCCCTGGGGCGTCACTAGCGGACTTCTTGTAAATATGAGCGGTAAGTGCCCAGCCAATGGCAATAGCGCCGGCCACTCCCATCCATCCGTAGGGATACATCACCACATTGTGCTGCGCCAGCATGGTGTAGATCAGCGGCACTGACATGTAGGTGTTGTGCTTACTGCGCATGCCTGCCAAAGCGGCAAGACTCCCATCCGGGGCTTCCCCAGCGGCAATCGCCGAGATGATTTTCCGTTGGGCTGGCCAAATTCGGAACCAAACATTAAAGGCCATCAAGGTGCCAAACAAAGCACCGACGTGAATGGTGGCTGCTCGCGTGTTGTAACCCAAAACATCGGTGAACAAATAGGCTGAACCTGCGGCCAAGAGAAAACTCACGGCTACCGCAGCCGTGCCCGCCATATTTTTCCACAGAATATCGTAAACGAAAATAGAGCCAAGCACCACGGCAAGGCCGATGAAGTGGTTGTTCCCTAATGCGGCACCATCCGCCATCATGACCGACGCACCACCCATGTGATAAATCAGGCCCAACAACAAGATACCGGTCACCCAAGTAAAAACGGCCCCCCAGCGGAAGAAGTACAAGGTCCGCGGCAAAATAATCGGCAAGGCTTCTTTCTTAGCCTCTGCACTCAGCTTGGGAGCGAATTGAGTATTCACCCAATTGAAAAAGAAAAGCAGGCCAATCCAAAGGACGCCTGCAAGCACGTGCATCCATCGAAAGATGCCTTCGAGCCAGGGAGAGATGTTTTCCATGTAACTAAGTTTGAAGGGTAGTTCTGGGGACACAGCCTCAGAAAGGTAGCGGTATTCTAGAGTCCTAAGAGGTGGGACTCAAAGACACATTTGGTCAATCTTTGCCGCCAAAACGAAGTCGGCTTCGGCCAAACCATCAATTTTGTGGGTCCAGCTACGCACCAGCACCTCTCCCCAACCAAATTCGAAATTAGCGTGGTGCCCTTGATCTTCACAAATGGCTCCCACTGCGTTGACAAAGACTAAGGCCGCTGCAAAATCCTCAAATGGCCATGTTTTCTCTAGGTGGTGGCCATCCACTACCAGCCAGTCGTCCACTGCGGCCAGCAACGGAGCTTGCTCTTCCAGAGTAAGGGGCGGAACCCCTCCACGACACGGTTCACAACGTTTTTCATGCAATTTCATAGCTTAAGATTGACACCCGCTGGCAGAGACGTCAATTTCTTTCTGGGTAGAAAATGCCTTCTTCCCCACCCAGCCATGGCTAAAAAAAAATATGCGGTCATTTTTCACGCCAAGCTCGCGGATTTAGATCCGGCCTATTTCTCTTTATCCCGGGAGCTGCGCAGCCGGGCCATGAGTGAGTTCGGTTGTCTGGAATTTATTTCTCTCGAATCGAAACCAGGTGTCGAAACCACAATTTCATATTGGTCTAGCTTGGAACAGATTCAGGCTTGGCGTCAAGACCCACAGCATCAACAAGCCCAAGCCTTGGGCAAGGCAAAGTGGTATGCCTTCTTTGAAACACAAATAGTTGATTTACTTGCCGATGAGAGTGCCAATGTTGGATTGTTTTTCCTGGCTTTATTGCCGCCACAGGAAATCCGAGATGAGCTAAGGAAATGGCAGCATTGGACGGCAAAAGAATTCCAAGTGCGGGCAGCCTTAGGCTCGCCACCTCACATCACCATTTATCCACCCGTACGTTGGCCTTTGGCCGCCCTTTCCGCATGGAAAAACTCACTCAATCGTTTTTCAAGAAGCCATACCCAATTCTCAGTCACGATTCACGGCTTCAACCATTTTGGCAAAGAGGTGGTTTTCGCCGATGTGGAACAAAGCCCTCCTCTTATGAATTTCCAGAAATCCTTCCTCAAGTATTGGATGGAAAGTTTAGGGGCGAAATGTCCGAAGCATGCTGATTCTTACCATCCCCACATCACGCTGGCTTTCCGAAATTTAACTCCCGCCTCATTCAAAGGTATCTGGGAAAAGTTCGGCCCACTTCCCTACACCCGACAATTTAAGGCCGAAGAAATGGTTCTTTTAAAACATCAACCGACGGGCTGGGAAATAGAGGAACGGTTTGCTTTGAGGTAACACCAAGTACAGGCATGGCATCCTAGTTTTTCAGCCAGAATGGGAAAGTTTGGTCGCTGTCACGAGTCGCGCCAACGAATCAGGTCCGGTTTGCAGGGAAATAAATGCCGAAACTGGCGCCCCGGTTTCGGGTTAATAAGGTAGGCTTATTAGCCTTCTTTTTCTCATGAAATTCCTCCTCCCTCTCTTGCCTTGCCTAACCCTTGCTTTCCCTGCTCCTGCGCAAGACCTTTACGATGAATCGACTCTCAGGGAAATCCACCTTACTTTCTCTCAGGCAAACTGGTGGAATCAGTTAGAGGCAAATTACGGAACTGGCGTAGAGATTCCCGCGGACCTCATGATGGCGGGCGTCACCTATTCCGACGTCGGGGTTCGCTTTAAAGGGAACACTTCTTTTACCCGACCAAATACACAGAAAAAATCCTTCAATATTTCTATGAATAGTTTTGTTGATGGCCAAGATTTATTGGGCTATTCCACGTTAAATTTAAACAACGCATTTATGGACCCAACATTCATGCGTGAAGTCCTTTTCTCCAAGGCATGTCGAAGTTTTACGACTGCGGCCAAAGGGAATTTCATTCACCTTATCATTAACGGTGAGAATTGGGGTGTTTATGCGAACGTTCAGCAGCTAAATAAGGACTTCTTAGAGGAATGGTACCCAACAGACACAGGTGATCGCTTCAAGATTCCATCCGCGATGCATAATCCAGGGAAAGCGTCTTTTAATTGGTTAGGAAGCAACTCGTCAAACTATGAGCCTTGGTATGAATTAAAAACGGAAGATATGACCGCTTACGACCGCATTCGGGATTTGTGCCGTTTGATTGACAATTCACCTACCGGATCTACTTATATTTCGGACATTGAAGAGGTTATGAATCTCGACCGTGCTTTATGGACGTTGGCGCTAGAGAACTGTTTTATGGATTCTGATGGCTATGTGCACAAGGGGTCTGACTATGCCCTTTACCGAGATGATGTCCAAGGTCGATGGAATCTATTACAGAGGGATGCAAACGAAGCCTTTGGGTCCTTTTCGCGAAATTCTTGGGGTACTAATGGCACCGTAAACCTTCATCCGGATTATGACCATGGCAACGTCGACTTGCCTCTGATGCGCCATCTTATGAATTTTCCGGAAATGCATGAGCGTTACTTAGCGCATTTTCGTTGCATCATGGAAGAATGGTTGGATCCCGCGCGTACCGACCCATTAATTGACGCCTGGGATGTTCTCATCCGAGCCGAAGTGCAGGCAGACAATAAAAAGATTTATTCCTTTAGTGACTACACAACCAATTTGGACACAGATGTGAACAATGGCAACACGGTCTTTAAAGGACTGCGGCAATTTGTGGACGAGCGGAGGAATTACCTTTCTGCGTTACCGGAATTCAATCGCCCTTTGCCGAGTCTTTCGGGGATTCAGCATGTCCCGGCCGCTCCAGCGGCCGGCGAAATCGTCAAAGTAACTGTTTCTGCAAGCGCGCCAAGTGGTTCCCAATTAGCATTTGTAAATTTACATCTACGCCAATTCGGTGCTTACCAAATCACGCCAATGTTTGACGACGGGGCGCATGGCGACGGACAGGCAAACGATGCGGTTTGGGGCGCTCTGATTCCCGGCTTAGCTGCCGGTAGCCGAGTGGAATATTACGTATCTGCCGGCTGTGATTCGGCAAGCGGAGGGGCTTGGGAATTTCTTCCGCGTACTGCAGAATTCCAAGCTCCTTCCTGGAACACTCAAGCTGCAAATTCCACATCTCCGTGCATTAATGAATTCATGGCTATCAATGGGGATACGGTCTCGGATGAGATGGGTGAGTTTGATGACTGGGTTGAAATATTAAACCGAGATTCCACCCCCTTGGATTTGAGTGGATTTTTCCTAAGTGACAACTCTGCCGATTTAGTTCAATGGATTTTTCCCGTTGGGACTCAAGTCGGGGCAGGGGAAAGTGTTTTGGTGTGGGCTGACAATGAGGAAAGCCAGGGGCCCCTGCATGCTGGATTTAAATTGTCCGGTTCCGGTGAAACCTTATTCCTTACGTCTCCGGATGGCACGACAGTCTTAGATGCCTTTTCCTTTGGCGTGCAGCGAGAAAACTTTTCTAGCGGGAGGCTATTGGACGGGCAGTCGCAGTGGGTGACTTTCTCCGGCCCTACTCCTGGCACATCTAACCAGGTTAGCTGTGGCTATCGGTCATTCGACCAGCTTGATGCCAGCGCTCACCCTCTAGAGTTGCTAGGAGTTGGCTTGCCGGCCATTGGCGGCAGTGTACAAATTGAAGTTCGTAATGCACCATCCTCGAGCACAATACTGTTATTTGCTTCTCGTGGATCAGATGAAATAGCTGACTTGACTTCGGCCGGGACAGTCTTGCTGGACATGAGCCGAGTGGTTTTCCAGCAATCCGTGCAAGTGGATTCTGCTGGAGTTGCGACTTTTATAGCCCCTCTCAATAACCCTGCATTAGTCGGCCAAGCCTTTTACGCTCAAGCGATCTCCCTAAATATGGGCTCCGATGGCGCCCTCTCGAATGGCTTGGAGTTGGTCGTTTGCCCTTAGTCGTTATCCTTTCCTTCAGCCAGCTACGGGGAAATCAATCAATTCCTCGCGTCTCTATCCGGAGCGCCATTATTTAGATTCGGGAAAGGACAAGTTCCTTTGCGCCGTTTCTCTCCCATGATTGCAGGGCATGCAATTTACTGTTCAATCAGGTGTGATTCTCACGAGAACGCTACTGCGAATATGACTTTGAAGGTGTATGCAATAGTTTAATCAGAAGTGTTTGCTTCAATCTTTTTCAAAAGTTTCATCGAAAGTATTTCGGCTTCTACGACTTGTTTTTTCGACATCACTCCAACCATAATCTGCCTATTTTCTTTTGCAGTGACATCACCTTGCCATGCCGCAAGAACCATCCACGCATAGGAGAGCACAGCATCTTCAGGGACACCTTTTCCGTTGGCGTACATAGCTCCAAGGTTGGACTGAGCCTGTGCAAGCCCTTGTTCCGCAGCTAAGCGATACCACTTGACAGCTTCTTTGTGATCTTCCAGAACACCTTCTCCTTTCTCGTACGCAACTCCAAGGTTGGACTGAGCCTGCCTAAGCCCTTGTTCCGCAGCTAAGCGATACCACTTCACAGCTTCGGTGACATCCGGGGGGACACCTTGGCCGTTGTCGTACATAAACCCAAGGCTGAACTGCGCATTGGCGTTCCCCTGGTCCGCAGCCAAGCGAAGCCACTTTGCAGCTTCAGAAAAATCCTGAGGAACACCTTCTCCTTTAGCGTACATCACCCCAAGGTTGTACTGTTCCTCAGGGGTGCGGGATCCAATAGCCAATAAGGCTAGAGCAAGGACGGGGAGACTAAATCGCATAGGCCTATCATATTTGCCGGCATCGACAGAATTTAGACAAGGTTTCCACTTCGGAAGCCCCATTACAGAGAGAACCCGACTCCAAAAATCACACTCGTTCCGCTGTGAGCAACATCCTCAATGTCTTCAGAGTTTTCATCCATTTCCACAATATTATCACCCAGCCCCCACGGCATTAAGAAGTTCGCATCGCATACTATGTGAGCAAAGACATTCTTGTTTATGTTAAATCGAATCCCCGCCTCGGCTCCTAAGCCACAATAGAGTTTTTTGTGCCCACGACTGTCTTCAAATCCAGTGTTATAAAAATCAATCAGCTGAACGCCAACAAACGGCTGAAGAATTGATTGTTCCACTGGATACCACCGGAATTTGATTTGGGGAGAGTAGCTGTCGTCTCCGTTTGAGTGTAGTTTCGCTAAAGAGAAGGATACCGTTTTATACCCCATCTTACCTTTTCCTATTCTTCCCTCTAATTCGATTACGGTAGCATTCCAGTCATTGACAGTGGATTCGACCGAAGAATAATCCACTTCATTGGTTGCGTCGTTCCATGTGTAAAGTTGATTATCGCGCGTGATGTTCGACGAAATCGAGTTGCTAATAATAATACTGGCGAGGTCAGGGTCATACTTCCGGTCATCCGTAGCAATACCGTAGACCACAGCTCCCGCTCCGATGAGCGCACAGCTTGGAGAACAAAAAAGAAGTAGGAGGAAGGTAATTCTCATTCTGATTTAATTATACGGATATGGAACAGGAGTCCCAAGAACGCGAAATTCTCCGGTGGGAAGCTATTTCCATTGAGCCTTTGGAAGTTCCAATAGAACCTTTTATCCACTTTTTTTATTCCACATCTACTGTGTGCTCAGTGCGTATGTCTACCTCATCCCCGAATGGGTCATCCGCTAGGTGGCCCCCCATTCCTCGTACTTTTCCAGCCTGAAACCAAACGCACCAATACGAATAGGTGTCAAACCAGCCCCTGTCACTCCAATTCCAAATCTCCTGGTCTCCATTCAATTTCCGCGCATTTGGACGTCCGAGGATTGCCTCTACCTCGGCAATAGTCATGCCACTCGAAATTCCAGCCGACTGAGCTGAGAAGTCCATTACAGAACTACACGAAAACAACGACAAACAAAGAAATGCCACTCCAAAAGTCACTTTTGCATTAATCATATTTAAATATTAGGCAATCCTATGGGCAAAATAATGGTGAATATGACAGAAATCTGCCACACCAGCAAAGCCCCCTAGCTGACAAGCAATAAGCCTCTATAAACCCTGAAATAGAGCAAAAAAATTAAAAAAACAACAGTCTGCAAAGGCAAAAAAGCAAAGCCTGGAAACACAAGCCTGATTATCTAAATCCACTTTGCCCTATTTAGAGCAATTTTTGCCTCCTTTTTACCCCATTCTGACTATTACAAATGAGGGACTGAACCACCCTTAGGGTAACCATTGCCCCGATAGTCCTCTAAGGCCAATAGAGAAAACATCAAGAGGAGAAAGAGGCTATTCAAATACTGGATGGCGGAATCGTCAGCTAGAAATCAATATTCCCTGTATTCTGGATAAATGGCATCCCTCAACCTTCTCCATCCACGTTTGCTTAAGAGTGCGAAGTCCATCGTTGCCGCATTCAGTTTGGTTATCGCCACTTCCGCCGCGCCACTATTTGCACAAGAGGATACGGCCTCAAATATAGAAACAATTTACATCGTAGAGTTCTGCCACGCCGACGTCGGCTTCAACGCAGCGCCTTCGGTAATGCAACAGCGCAACCATGATCGAACGGTGGCGGCACTCAATATCATGGACAGCAATCAGAGTTTCATTTGGACGATTGAAACTACCTATCAATTGGACAACTTTCTTGTCCGTGCATCGGCGGCGGATTTATTACGGCTGAAAAATCGGCTAGCCGAAGGTCGTATGGACTTCGGGGCCAATTACAGCAACCTGCATTCGGGGAATTGCAGTGAAGAACAATTGCATCGACTTGCTTATGAGGCTAAACGATTTGGACAGCGCTTGCAGTTCGCGCCGCGCACCGCTTTTCTTAACGACGTGCCAGGATTTACCCGCGCCATCCCCAGGGTCTTGGCTGGATCCGGAGTTCCTTTCGCAGTCCTAGGTCCAAACGGAAGCTTCGGCGGGCGGCCTGACATCCCGCTGCAAGATCGGCCATTCTGGTGGCAAGGTAGTGATGGATCTCGGGTGCTGACTTGGATCACTTACGGTTCCTACATGGAAGGTTTTTTCGAGTGGGGCATGTCAAACCTGAACACCGCAAATGCAAAAATTCCCGGCCTCTTGGCGGAATACGAAGCGGCTGGATATCCCTATGACTCGGTGATGGTAGAGCGCGCAGGCGACGACACTTTCCCCAACACCGGAATGGTCGATCTGGTCAGCCAATGGAATTCCACGCATACCAGTCCAAAAATGAAACTGGCAACTGCCGGCGAATTTTTTGATCACATCACTAATAAATATGGTGATGTATTTCCAACCTATCAAGGCGACGCATCGGGCAATTGGGAAGATGTAACCGCAGTCACACCGGCGAGCACTGCGATGGTCCGTCAAGCGAGATCGGCTTTGCCGCAGCTGGAGGCGCTTTACACGCTGCTTGGCCTGAAAATAGGAATGCCATACCCAACCCAAAGCCTGCGCCGCGCGTGGAAGCAGTCGCTGATTTTTGATGAGCACTCGGGCGGCGGCGTGGGTTGGCCGGGGCTTTTGACCCAAGCTGAGGTCGAGCAGGAAAATCTAGATTTTGTAGAAGTGGCAACGGATTGCTGGGACATCGTGACAGATCACACAACTCTTGCACTGCAAACTGCTGGACCGCTAATCATTCCAAATGGCGAAGCCGGCTTAGTGGTTTTCAATCCACTGGGTAGCGCTCATCACGGAATTTTTGAAGTAAATTGCGGCGGCCCTCAGCCGGCGGATTTGCGATTGATCGATCCCACTGGCGGCCCCGATCCAATCTTCCGCTGGCTGGACGATAACCGCAGCACTTTAGCGATTGAAGCTACGCTTCCAGCCTACGGATGGCGGCGCTGGAAAATTTCTAACGGTGGCCAAGTACCTGCGCCGCCAGCATGGACAGCAAGCACCCAGATCATTGCCGGCAACTACGAACTAAACCTAAGTCCAATCGATGGCACCGCCACTGCCCTCGTCGATCACAGTGCTGGGATCGATTGGTTAGCCCAACCCGACTCTCATTCTTTCTTCGGCGTTGAGTCCGGGATTCACATGGAAGTTTTTTTCAGTCAGTTCCAGTACAGCAATCCACAATCTGTGACCGTTATGGTGGAGGACTCATCGCCACTTTTCCGCCGTGCAAGAGTGTTCACCGCCGACGGCGATCTGCTGCGAGAATATCGACTTTACGAACAAGAACTGCGCCTCGATTTGCAGGCTTGGATGACGGATTCGAAAATTCCCTTCGTGCCATATGATGACCATTCACGGCACTACGGCCTAACCTTCCCCGCCAACCTAAACCTGCCCACCCGGCTGACCATAGATGGCCCTGATGGGTTTTTTCAACCCGGGCCGGACTCCCTTCCTGGCGCCTCCCTTGCCCACTTTGGAACATCTACCGGCGGAATTTTGTCCGGTGCCAATGGCCGATGGATGTCCGTCAGTTCCCTGGACGCCCCGACTTTGGATCTGGGCGAAATGACCGGTGCGCCAGTCACTGCAGTGGAAACGAATGAACGCGCCATCACCTTCAAGCTGGCTCGCCATCATGATCAGGGCAAAGTGCAAGGCGGGCAGATCGTAGACATTGATCCAGAACCCAATCTTCCTGACGTCACCACCTTCCGCTTTATCACCCGCTTTGGCGATTCCAGCGCCACCGCCCCTTCCCGCCCTCAGTTGCAGAGGGATCTTTTTCCACCACTATTCCACTGGGTTTCTATAGGTTCTTCTCCAGTCGCAACCCCTCCAATCCAAAGCTATTTCAGCCTTTCCGGACCGGCGGTTCTAACGTGTCTAAAGGTCAGCGAATCAGGCAATGGGGTCATCATTCGACTCAGAGCAGGGCAGGCTGGAGGCCAAGCTCAATTGGCGTTTCCATTGACTATCGGCTCTGCTTGGATGACCGACTTGGTCGAGCGAAAACAGGCGCAAATTGCTACAAGCACAAGTCTTGTGAATGTAACCTTGGTTCCCAACGGGGTCGTCACCATTTTGCTCTTGCCCTGATGATCGCCCCAAAATGAGGCGACAAGTGTGAATACGATGGGAAATCCGACTTGTTTTTATATTACTGGCATAGGCGGTGCTTTAGATGCTGGTCTTGGGTTAGCTTTGCAGGATTTATCAATCAAGTATTCCGGACTGG
>Ga0302120_10000253_pt1 | contig 22863 bp, 19 predicted proteins | sample AG5_Bottom_MG_FD_203118 | JGI IMG/M metagenome (GOLD analysis project Ga0302120, IMG submission 203118) | Marine microbial communities from Western Arctic Ocean, Canada - AG5_Bottom | ecosystem: Environmental > Aquatic > Marine > Oceanic | place: Canada: Western Arctic Ocean | collected 2017-10-01 | reverse complement strand
AATCTGCCACGCCCACCACACCCAATATGACCACATCAGGAAGGAAGCGAACAGGAATAGCCAGTCTGAGCGAAAATCAAGCCGCCCGATCCATGCCAAATGGACGTATCGACCGAATATTGCGACCACCAATAGGCTCCACATTCTCTTTGTATCGTGCAGTGACCAAGGAATCAACACCACTAGAGCCATCATGTGGTAGCCATAGTGAACCTTGGAATAGAGAATGAAAATCGCCAGGATACACAAGGTGATTCCCGAATAGACATCGAGTTTCTTCTTCCACACCGCCACCCAGCAAGCGATGATGGTGGCAAAGAAAGAAAGATGGAGTACACTGGTCGGAACGACCAATCCGACCACCGCGAGGAAGCGCCATAACGACATCCCCCTTTGCCCTGTAATCGTCATCGTGGGGGCTAATTCTGTCGGTGGTTGCTTGCCGAGTAGGTAGAACTCCAAGAACAGCCTGAAGCCATCAAAGGCGAAAATCAGGAATGGCAGGCTTACCAGCAGGGCAATCCCGAAGCCATAACCGGCAACTTTCGCTCGCTCTTTCCAGTTATCGGGAGAGAGGAACACCAGAGGAGATATCAGGGCCGGAAACATCTTCGTTAAAGTTCCCAAACTCGCACTGGCCGCGGCCCAACCCCATTTTTCTTTGGCCAAGAAAAACACGGTCAGGGCGATGAAAACCACTATTATCGCATCGTCTTGAATCATCGCCACGCAGGTGTACCAGCCGAATGGGCTGGCAGCATAGGTCATCGCTCCAGCGAATCCGAGCCTTCGGCCGGCCAGCGGTTCAAGAATGAAGAAAAGAACGGTAGAGGTCAGGAACACGAAGAAGGTGAACCACAATTCCCAGATTGGCACGGAATCTCCTAAAAGAATTGCTGGAGTCATCAGGTAGTTGATAATCGGGGGAGTCATGGTAACCATTTCGGTATCGGAATATAATAGTTCACCTGCCAGAATCGTATTGGCACGGTCGCGGAAGATGTCAATATCCGAGGATGTTTCCCGGGACGGTCGCCCTTGAACCTCGTAGCCGATTATCATCGGGGCGGCGGCAGCAAAGGTGATGATGAAGAGCAGAACGACGATTTTCCGTGTGCTGGCACCTTCGAGAGTATCCAAAGTCGCATCGATGCGACCATTCAAGGTTGAGATTCCTTCGGCGAATCTCCCCATCGATATGCCCTGCGTGCTCCGCTCTTATCAGCAATCTCTATTGAAGTGGGGCAAGCCCCGAGAATTATGACGATGGCCGAAGTGAGCGGAGCCGCAGATGTCAGTATCATCATCCCGGTCCTCAATGAAGAGGCTAATATCCGTCCACTGGTCGAAGAGATTACCGCGGCGATGGGAGAGCGTTCCTACGAGATTCTTTTCGTCGACGATGGTAGCACCGATACGACTGTAAAGAAAATCCTTGAATTGAAATCGAGCAATTCTCGTATCAGGGTTCTCAAGTTGAAGCGGAATTTCGGAAAGTCGACGGCTATGGCAGCCGGTTTTGACGCCGCCCGCGGCGCCACCAGCATCACCATGGATGGTGATTTACAGGATGACCCGGCAGAGATCCCCCGATTTCTCGCCAGCCGTGACGAAGGCAATGACATCGTCTGCGGCTGGCGCGCCAAACGCAACGACAACATCTTCAAGCGCTGGCCATCGAAAATCTACAACAAAATGTCTCGCCGCATCGCTGGGGTGAAGATTCACGACATGAATTGTGGCTTCAAAGCCTATGATACCGAAATGGCACGCAGTTTGAACCTGTATGGTGATATGCACAGGTATACGCCGGTGCTCGGCAAGATGAACGGCGCCAAGGTCAGTGAAATCGCCATCAATCACCGCAAGCGCATCCATGGCAAATCGAAGTACGGGGCAAGGCGTATCGTCCGTGGTATGCTCGATTTAATGACGGTGGGTTTCCTTTTCTCCTTCCTTGAGCGGCCACTGCATCTGTTCGGGCGTATCGGCACCCTCATCTCGCTGGTCGGCTTCGGTATCTGTGGTTATCTGGTAACTCTGAAGTATATCTATGGCGAGGGAATCGGCGAGCGCCCACTACTGATGCTTGGAGTTCTGCTGATTACAATCGGTGTGCAGTTATTCATGCTCGGTCTACTCGGCGAGACCATTGTTTATCGCTCATCCGAGCGCCGCCAGATTCAATTCTTCGGTAAAGAACTCTGAGAATACCTTGGCCATCCGAAGCAAGCGAACTATGCCTTGAGTTGGTCTCGTCTGATACGGGGAATCTCATTGATGCCGTGTTTCTTGCGAATGATCTGCACCCGCTGGTGGACTTCCTTAGCCAATGTCCAGTACTGATGACTGCCCTTGCCGCTGGTCTTGTTATTGGGTGGATGCAAGATTACCGTCGGCGCCCCTTCTGACGGTGCTTCAGCGATTTTCACCAATCTTTGAATCATCGTCTTGAATACCTGACGCTCAAAGTGCTTGTTGACCTCGTTGCAGACCGAAATCGACAACTTTGATTTGGACAGAACCATGGTCATGACGATTCCCAGCAGTTTGAGATGTGGATTAATGCGGCGCTGTACTAGTTTGATTGAATTCATCAGCAGGCTCATTCCTTCCAATGCATAGAACTCGGCCTGCACCGGCACGATGACCCAGCGTGCCGCCGCCAGCGAATTAATCGTAAGAAGGCCGAGGCTAGGTGGCGTATCGATGATGATGTAATCGAAATCTTCCTCGATGCTGGCGAGAGCTTCCTTGAGGCGAGTTTCTCGACCAATGCGTGTCGACAACTCGATTTCAGCCCCTGAGAGATGGATATCTGAAGGCAACAGCCATAGGTTGTCAACCTTGATATAATCAGGAACCTTCTTCTTGTCGGGATATTCTGCCGCCCATGCCCGACGCATCGACTCAGTCAATTGTTCGGGCGGCAGGAGGAAATCGTCAATGATATTCATCTCCTCACCAGAATCGTTCATCAACAGGTCGTTGACAGTGCGCTTCAGGTGGCGCTTCTCGATGCCGAACGAGGTCGAACAATTACCCTGGGGGTCGAGGTCGACCAGCAATACCTTGCGGGCTGGAAGACGTTGCTTCGGGTCTCCTTCGGCCAGAGCGGTGGCGAGATTGACTGCAGTAGTGGTCTTTGCGCAACCACCTTTCTGATTGGCTACGGCGATTACCATCTTGTACGGATTCATAAACAGACCTCAGCATTTTGTCGAAGGTGCCCACCACCTATCAATTATCACCCACCGAGTGCTCAAGCGGGCTGGATTACTGGAACCGGAACCTCGGACATAATCTTGCGAACGATGTGCATTCCGGTGATGCCGCGAATCTTTGCTTCCGGCTTCATCATGATTCGGTGACTGATTACCTGAAGGGCGACCGCCTTGATGTCGTCGGGAATAACATAGTCTCGCCCATCAATGGCGGCCGAGGCGCGCCCGGTCTTGAACAGCGACTGGCTGGCTCGTGGGCTGGCGCCGGTGATGACGCGGTGGTCCTCACGGGTGCGCTGAACAACTTCGACGATGTAAGACAGGATGGCGGGATCGATGTGAACGGTCTCAAGTGCCTTCTGCATCGCTACCACCTTCTTGGGGGATGTGATCTGCTCGACGTCGTGAGTGTCCTTACCACGTAACTTACGGCGGGCGAGGATGGCCTTTTCCTCAGCGCGGTCTGGGTAACCCATACTCATCTTCATCAGGAAACGGTCCATTTGAGCCTCTGGTAGTGGGTACACGCCCTCTTGCTCAATCGGGTTCTGGGTCGCCATCACCACGAATGGTGCGGGAAGTTTGTGGGTGATTCCTTCGATGGTGACCTGCTTCTCCTCCATCGCCTCAAGCAGAGCTGCCTGAGTCTTTGGTGGAGCACGATTTATCTCATCGGCCAGGAGAATGTTAGAAAATAATGGTCCGGCGCGAAGTTTGAACTCTCCGGACTTCTGGTCGTACATGTAGGTGCCCATGATGTCGCTTGGAAGCAGGTCGGGAGTGAATTGAACTCGCTTGAACTTACATCCCAATGCGCGGGCAAAAGTGTTGGCTAGCAGGGTCTTTGCCAATCCGGGGAAATCCTCAAGCAGCATATTTCCATTGGAGAGAATACCGATGGCTACTCGGCGTAGATTATCCTCCTTACCGATAATCACTTTGCTCACTTCGTTCATCAAGCCGTGGGCAATTGTGGAAACGGTCGAAATCAGGTCCTTAGTTCGGGCATCGCCGGCACCTGCTGAATTGGTCAAAGTCATGATGAGTCCCCACTGGAGCAATATTCCGACCATAGAGAATCATACTTCAAGATATTGGCTGAATAAGTCACCTTTGCATCCCATAAACTGGATTACCAATAACTCCGCCGTAGGCTTGCAATGTTACGTTTAGTAACCCCAAAAACGGTCGGATTTACGGTGTAGTACCACTATCTCGTCGAAGATTTCCTGCTCGGTCGAATTGAGTTTGATATTGCGCAATCGCACCGCGTGTGATTCGGGAATATCGACCAGCAGAACATCCTCTTCATCGATCCCTCGACCAACGGTTGCCCCGCGGATGGCAACCGCCACCTCGGCACCTTGCTCGGCCTCTTGCATACCGCTCTCTCCGGTTCGTATCGACTTTATCTGGCCGATGCGCTGGCCATTGCTACTCATCAGATGTTGGCCGACGTGAATTCGGCCACCGAGCACCTTGATGCCAACCACGGCCGGTCCCGAGCGACGGAAGATGTGATCGGCGAGAATCTGGATTCGGCCGGGGAATACGAGATCTTCGCGCTGTTCCACTTCAAGTTGTCGAGTGCGCTCCTCGCGCCACTCGGATAACTTCTCGATGATGTGGTAGATGATCCTGCCTTCGATGTATTTGACCGGGCACTCGTCATCATCGAGCAAGACGGCTATCTCGGTCAGAGGTTTGGTCGAGAATGCCAGAATCACATTGTGCAGAGGTTGGCCGGCATTCTCAGCGGTGATGTAATCGCGTTTGTTGATATTGCCGATGGTCGCCGAGCGAATCGGAATCTCCAATTTCCCCAGTTCAAATGCCAGCGCCTCAAGTCCCCCAAGTGTATCGGCCTTGATGATTACTCCCTCTTCTTCGAGTTCAACCCCGATATGCGCCTCTTCAAGGGCTTTTTCGTGCGCCGCAGCCGCCTGCTCAGCGGTATTTGACTGCCTCAGCGTGGTACCGGCAAGGACTTTCTCCAAATCGGGACCATTGATTTTGACCCCCGCTGCAGCTTCGACCATTTCGACATCATCCCAACGGTCGCCGGCATCACGCATCTCCGACATTCCTCGCGGTCGGAACATTCCCTTGATATGAGTCTGGAAGGGGCCATCTTGGCCGACCAGAGTGATGCTGTCTCCCTTGTTCAGTTCTCCTCGATAAAGGATGACATCGATGGTCTTGCCCAGACCACGCACATCCTTCATCTCCAACACCGTCCCTTCGGCGGGCCCAAGGGTATCGCGCAGTCGGTCTTCCAGGTAACGTTCTGCCAATCCGACCGCCACAGCCAGCAGGTCTTGAAGACCCTCACCTTCCTTGGCACTACACGGGACCACGGCAATCGCCTGAGTGAAGTCCTTTATCTGGTCGAATCGTTCGATGTTGAAGCCGTGTTCAGCAAATTGGCCGACCAATTTCCACCAGCGTTTCTCAAATTCCTGCGAAACATCGAGTCGTTGATCTTTGACGGCATCGATAAAAGACCGCCCATACTCAGAACCCCAACCGTGTATTCGGTCGATCTTGTTGGCAGCGACGATAAACGGAGTCTTCAATTGCTTGAGGATGTTAATCGACTCTATGCTCTGCGGTTGTAGTCCTTCCATCACATCGACCACCAGAATCGCAATATCGGCCAGCGTACCACCGCGCCGGCGTAGGCTGGTGAAAGAATGATGTCCAGGTGTGTCGATGAAAAGCAGGCCTGGTGACTTGAATTTACCACCTCGCAACATGTGCGCACAGGTTTCATTGAGTAGGTCGGCGGGAACTTCTGTGGCGCCGATATGTTGGGTAATTCCACCTGCCTCTCGGGCCATGACACTAGCCTGTTGCTCCATCCCAAGCGAGCGGATATAGTCGAGGATGCTGGTTTTACCATGGTCGACATGACCGAGAACACTGACGATAGGCTGGCGATTCTCACCCAACTCAGGCGAAGGCACAGAGGTGTCGGATTCGTCGACCGTTGACTCGGGCAGGTCCGGAGAAGAGTCTTCGGACATGCATGCCACCTCGCCTCACTCGTAAACCCAGTTCTCGCGGTCAGGCAGCCAATCCATCATGCCTTCAGGGAACCAAAGTCCCAATTCAAATTCGGCTGTCTCAGGGGCATCCGAACCGTGAATCATGTTGTATCCCATCTCCATACCGAAATCTCCACGGATGGTCCCTGGTGGTGCTTCTCGGCCATTGGTCGGGCCAATGAGATTACGGGCAACACTGATTGCGCCAACACCCTTCCAAGCCATGCAGACAACCGGTCCGCTGGTGATGAATTTAATCAATCCGGGAAAGAAAGGACGCTCCTTGTGTACGTCATAGTGAGCGCGAGTAATCTCCTCACTGGGGATGAGACTCTTTAGTCCAACCAAGCGTAACCCCTTACGCTCGAATCTGCCGATAATCTCACCGACCAGACCACGTTGAACCCCATCGGGCTTGACCATGATGTAGGTAGTTTCCATATTCCTCACCTCTGCGGGCATTCGCCGCCTTTTCAATCTATTCTACCGATTCATCGACACACAATGTGAGTGATAGGTAAACCGACCTTGCCGATTATTTCACGCCGCCTTTGATGTAATGACGTGTCCACTTCACCTTACGTGGGTTGCGTTTCAATTTCATCGCATTCTTCCTCGCCTTACTATTCTTGAACCACTTGACCGTGCCGTCTCGCTGGACTAACATCAATCCGGTTCCCGGCTCGATTTCCTCGCCGGAGAAACTGCATACTCTTCGCTCTGGCATCTTATTCATCTCACATTCAATTTACGGGCTTCACGGCCGGTATCTCGCAACATCAAAATGTCACCGATACGGACAGGTCCGACTACGTTTCGAGTAATGATTCGCCCGACATCTCGGGGATTGGGGGCGTCGTTAACACGCACTTTGACTTGGGTGGCTTCACCTGTCATTCCGGTTCTACCGACAATTTCGACGACCTCTGCTGGCCACCCACCTACATCTTCGCTCATGCTAATTTCCTCCGAATGGCAAGTGGTGAGTTTCACTCACCCTTGATGTTTGCAAGGTGCGAAATTACGTCATCAAACTTGCTTTGAGCGCCCTTGCCGACTTCCATCACTGCAATCGAGGCGGTCTTGACATTATTTGGCATGCCACATTCTTTGGCAAGAAATTCTTGTTCACGAACGTAAGCATATGGAATATTCTTCTCATCGCATATCATCGGGATGTGCGCCAGAAGTTCTGGTGGGTTCACATCTTCAGCCATGATGATGATTTTGGCATTACCGCGCTCGGCAGCCTTGGTCACCTCATTGCTTCCTTTCTTTATCGCGCCGACTTTGCTGGCCTCTTGGACCAAAGCATAGACTGCAGTCTCTACATCTTCTGGGGTTTCAAATCGCACATGTACACTCATTGGATCACTTCTCCTATTGGGCCTTCCTCGTGTTAGGCAGGCGCTCGCACAGCATGCTCGGTATAAACCCAACGGCTACCCCGAAGGGGTAAGTGAATCCTAATACTTCACCCAACCAATACCTGAAACTCCCACTGATATGACCGCAGTATCGCATTTCCACGAATTCAAGAAGAGTCGTCTAACAAAGAACGCACTCCTCGGGCAAGGGCTGGCCCACCGCTTATCACTGCTCTGGGATTCTGCAATGAATTCGCTGCATGTACACCATTAACATACTCATCGAGGCGTGAGATAGCCCCGCCTGTGAACAGTCCGTGGGCGCAGGCGGCGTGTACCTCGGCCGCTCCCTGTGAAATCAAAGCCTCACTCGCCCGACAAATCGTACCCCCTGTTGCAATCATATCATCAACGATGGTAACTATGGCACCGTCGACATCGAGGTCCTTCGCCTTATGGACGATGGTGTGAGCATCGATACGGGTCTTCTCAAGATATGAAAATCGACAACCGATGGCTTCAGCAACATGGCTGGCCCTCTCAATCGCCCCTTTATCGGGCGAGAGAATGAAATCGGGCTTGACGACTTCCTGGAGGTAGTTGGCAATTTCGGGCATGCACGAGGTGAAGGCCACCTGCACTCCTAGGTCTTCCAGAGCACTCTCTGAATGGATATCTAGGAACACGATACCGTCACAGCGCCCAGCTAACAGTTTCCCAATCGCCTTGGCTGATACCACCTCACCTGTTTGGAAGCGCTTGTCCTGACGTGAATATCCAAAATAGGGAATCGCCAGAAATACTCCTGAGTCAACTGGATCAAGACCTGTGGGGCCGCCACCTTTGAGAGAATCTGTCTTTCCCTCCCGTACATCACTGATTGCCTCGAGCAAGAGCAGGGTTTCGATTATTCCGTTATCTGGGTATGTCGTTGAAACTAGAACCACCGGTTCAGTGCTGGAGCGCACATCCTCGATATGCTGAGAAGGAATGCGCACATAGCCTTCCAAATCAGGGAAACGTCGTGCTTCGAGGGGAATATGTTGCCAACCTAACTCGACAGCCAATTCCTCTGCCAACGGTCTAGAATTGGAACCAGAGACTATCGGCACAACTCTCCCCAAGCAGTCGGGGTAGTCACCTCTTGAAGGACTTTCCCGCCACTGCGAGATGACGAGCAAGCGCACCTGAAAAGAGAAGGGAGTGGGCGAGGCAAGATTTGAACTTGCGACCTCCCGGTTATCAGCCGGGTGCTCCAACCAACCTAAGCTACCCGCCCAGGGCAATCCGGCGAGATGCGTTGTCGTCATAACCATAACGGTATTAATAAAACGAAAGTCACTTGGATTCAATTCTAGACTCGGCTTTCGTAAAGTAGGTTACAAACTAAACTACTTCTCACCGAATGGCCGAGTATAATAGCATTACGAAGTTTCAAAGTTACAAAGTATCCTTCGGTAATGTTCGGTAATGTTCAGTCTCGTCTGGCTTAGCCAGGCGACAAACGTACTGCTTCGTAATGTTCAGTCATTACTCACTCATCGAGCCCGTATTCAGGATCGTTGATGGTAATGTAACTTGGCAAAGTCAAAACCCGGTCGAAATTCCTTGAGAGAATTACCTCATCCAAGGTTTCTCGAGTTCGACTGAATGCAGTAATCGGTATCTTGAGTTCTGGCTCGACGCCGAACCTGCGCTGTATTCCCGAGCGCACATGCACCAGGACACCTCGATAGGTTCTCTTTACTTTCACTAGTTCAGTTATCGTGCCAATTTCCAATCCCTGGCCATCCACTACTGCTCGGTCAAGCATTTCGTCCGGAGCGTACAACTTCTCATCGATGCGAACTGTATTGCGCCAACGACGCTGTAGTTCTCGCATCGACTTACTTAGTCGAACCGTTCCATCTTCACGGATACTGTGTACCAGCTCTTTGGCAAGAGGTGCCAAAGGTGCTGGCTTCCGCATATATTCTTCCGCAATCTCCGGAAGCACCTGTAGTCGCATTGACTGCACCCGAGTTTCATTCGGGTGATGGCGCTCTCCGACGATTACGCCAACTTTGGTTTGTTTGACGTATACCTCCCTTTGAAGGAGGTCTTGTATGTTATAATCATCTTTCATAGGTTCCCATCCTGTTTTCTATATTTCACCGTCTCCGGCTTGTATTGGGTGTACACTTGTCGGTATATATATTACGACCCAAAAAGTAGTCTTAGAAGTTTAATTAGAATTATACGAAATTCACGGAGATATCAATTAGAAATCACATGAACCTGCTTGATTAAGTAACTCGCCGTATAATCTATTTCTAATTAGGTAGAGGCAAGAGAGTATCTTTGCATTCTAATTGAATGATGGAAATATATTTGAGCAGAACTTCAGAACTGGCGTTCTTCAAATACCTAATTGAAAATAGCCTGTTATTGTGGAATTTTCAATATACGCCACAGTTTTTTCTTCCATGAATAATTGCCGGTCCTAGAGTAGTACGATCTTGGAGATATTATACGCCTAAATTTTTTTGGTTTATCAATTGGAAATAAGTTTTTCTAATTGAAAAAAATGTTTTATGACCACGCCGAAAAGCGCCGACGTTCCACCCACTCTACTTCATTGTCCATCGTTATTACAGCGGTTATCTATCACGCTAGCCTATTTCCAGATAGTCGTCCACCCGCAATTGCGAGAAAAAGTGAAGTGATATCACCGGCGAGTTCATGATATCGCTCAACTTGAGATGCCTTGATGAATACTGCGCTAGGCCTTGAAGTCGTAATCCATGGTGCAACAACACCACTCGGTTCGGCGCTGGTCGAGAGATTATTGACCACCACCAAAACCATCTTTGTCGAGGAAAAAGAATTTCGCCTAACGGATGAGAAAATTACTCCGACAGTTTCACTTCATGGTTGCTCAATCGCGATTGCCGTCGGAGATGAGGATTGCCAAAAAATTGAATTCACAGAAGACGGATCCTTTAACGAGAATTTCGACATCACCATCTCGCCGAATTGCATTAGCTCATTTCGCCAAACTGGAACTCATGTGATAATCCATGATTTACTTCTACCGCAGCGAAATGAGAAATGGGCCCCGTGCGAAATTTACGATTACCTAGAAGCTCTACTTCTCGGGGGTGAACCCTCATTGGGTACTCAACCTCGACATTGGCTCTCACACCGCGATGCGGCGACTGGCATCTTCGACTTGCTGCTTTGTGAAAAATTGCCTGATGGTATCATCCACATGTGTGGGCGTAAGGCGTGGACACCAAGTGAAACTATTGCGCAATTAGAATTGCTATTGCAAAGGAGTTTGAGTGCGTCTGAGCAATCCTTTTCGGTGAGAGAACTCGCTGTCGACTCTGAACAAGATAATACCGGCCTTTCTTCAATAGGCAAGTCCGGTGGGCCTTCTCATTACCGGCCAGACCTGGAGCCGCTACACTCGGCTCTGCTCGAATTGAAACCCGAAGGTTGGCGTACCTTGACGCCATTGCGAGTCAGCCTTATGGAAGTTATCGCCAACTACCTTGAAGTCACCGTTGACTAACTATTCCTCAAATGGAATCGGCGAGTTCAATAAGCGGACGCGAGGGCGGCAGGACAATGGTAGAGCTGGTTGAAACGACTGATGAAAGGGGACTGGCGGTAAGCCCTACACTGCCCAAGGATTGCAAAAATTTCCTAATCGACATCGATGGCACAGTGTGTGAAGACATCCCGAATGAAGAGCCTGAACGTATGGCGACCGCTCATGTTTTTCCAGATGTGGTCGAAATTATCAATCGGTGGTACGATGAAGGCCATATCATTCATTTCTTCACCAGCCGTTTGAGCCAACATGCCGAGGTCACTGAAGCATGGCTGAAACAGCACGGTTTCAAGTATCACGGAGTCCTATACAACAAACCCCGAGGTGGTAATTATCACTGGGTCGACAACCACACGGTAAGAGCCACCAGATTCAATTCCAAGTTCACAGAATTCGTCAAGCGCTGGATTGAGGTCGAAGTCTTCGACGATGAGTGATTGGGTCAACGAAACAAATCAGCCCCGAGGATCGGCAACAGAACACTGGCATCACCTTCAACACAGACATTGGGTGCTTCTGGCCGCATCTTACCCCACGAAATCGCCTCGCGTAATCTCGCCCCTGAAAGGCTGCCATCGTGCTCGGGTGCGGTGGTGATATAGACGGCTGAATCCAGCCCCCCCCTATACTGATTCCACCAGATAACATGGTGCTTGGAGATGCCGCCGCCAATCATCAAGGCGTTCGAGGTGTCGGTCGTCCAGGTCAAGTCGGAAAGGATTTGCTCATCGGCGAGGGTGTCTAGGTGGAAGTCGCTATATTTTTGCCGGAACATGAACAATTGAGCGCCGATACTGCCATCGGTGATGCCCGGGATAACCACCGGAATTCGATGCTTTGCAGCCCAGTAGATTATCGTGTCAGGTGTGCCAATTCGCTCTCCCAACTCCCAAACCAGATGAGCACTACCAAAGCCGAGCCAGAGGTCGGCACCGGACTTACCAGTGGCTTCCATACGGTCAGTGCGTATCTGTTCGAGAACAGGCATTACCATAGCCTCGATTATCTCGCCATAAGATGAATTAGGAATGACGACATTGCCGAGGCGCATCAGTCCATGCTTACCGAGTTCAATATCGTCGAGTTCGAATGAGCCGTGGAAGTAATTCTTGTAGGCTCGGGCGATATCGTGGTCGAGTGTCCCGCAGGTGGTGGATACTACATTGAACATCTTGTGCTCAAGTGCCTTGACAAAGAAACCTCGGGTTCCGGTCGCACAAAGACAAGCCGGGAAGGAAAGCCAGTTGGCGACCTGTTGCGTGTTGCCATCTACGGCATCAATCTGCTGTTTCATTACGAGTAACAAATCGCGTGCCTTAGCCAACTTTGTTGCTGTAAAACCGCCTGCTGCACCCATCTGGTCGATTAGTTTGCCGACCATATTTTCTTCACCCGCAAGGGCACTGAAATCGTAATCCTCAACCGGCTGGTCGAATGAGTCTGGGTCTATTGCCATAGCCAACGAGGTTTGCGAAGCACGACCTGCACATGAACCCTGCCTTAGCACAAAAAGCCGCAATATCACCAGACGAGACTAAACCAAGTTCTGCTCGATTTCGTAGATTCTGTCACGCAAGGATGCCGCTCTCTCGAAATCGAGCGCTTGAGCCGCCTGCTTCATGGCTTTCTGCAGATCCTTGAGCAGGGAGGTTCTCTGCTCTGGATCGAGGGTAAGTTGCGAAGATTGGCTGCCATCATCTCCAATTGCATTTTCATTTTCTGCAATAGGAAAATCCGAATCAAGAGGTTGCGATAATGACGAGACGATGTCGTCACCTCCCCAACTCCCTGCTCCTAGTTTGAGGCGTTGAATCCAGTCGCCTTCCTTGTTTCCACCTCCACGGCCACCACGATTGCTGACCAGACGACGGCCGCCGCCAGCGCCTTTACCCGAAGTTCCAGCGAGTAATTCACTGGCTTCTACTCCCATTTCTGGAAGTTCCTTCTGAATGGTGGTAGGTGTGATACCGTGTTTCTGATTGTATTCGTTCTGCCGCTCACGACGCTCCAAGGTCTGTTGAATCGCCGCGTTCATGGCATTGCTCATTCCATCACAATAAAGGATAACTTTGCCCGAGGAATTTCTCGCCGCCCGACCAATGGTCTGTAGAAGGCTGCGCTCATTACGCAGGAAACCTTCGCGGTCGGCATCAAATATCGTAACCAGGCTTACTTCGGGTATATCCAATCCTTCTCGCAGGAGGTTGATACCGACGATGACGTCGATGATTCCCAGGCGCAGGGCTTTGATTATCTCAGTGCGATCCAAGGTATCAATTTCGCTGTGCAAGTGATGAGCTTTGACGCCCATCTTATTGAGGTAGGCTGCCACCTCTTCAGCGAATTTGATGGTCAGGACGGTAACCAGAACTCGCTCTCCCTTTGCGCTACGTTCGTTTATTTCTGACAATACGTCCTGCACCTGCCCTTCTGTTGGGCGAACCTCAATTTCAGGGTCGAGCAGGCCGGTCGGGCGAATCTCCATTCTAGCGATTTTCTCAATTTCCTGCAGCATCACATACATGCTCTGTGCATCTGGGGCACGTTTGGATAATTCGGGCTCATCTACCCCGCCACCACCCTGTATATGTTGCAGGCCGGTGGCAACCGGCTGGCCAGTGACCTCACATAGATGACGTAATTCCCGCTCACCTGGAGTGGCCGATACATAGAGCATCTGCGGGACTAGTTGCTGGAATTCATGGATCTTGAGGGGGCGATTATCGGCGGCACTGGGAAGGCGAAAACCATGCTCGATGAGATTCTCCTTGCGCGACTTATCCCCGGCATACATTCCCCCGACCTGGGGCAAGGTTACGTGACTCTCATCCATTATCACAAGATATTTCTCAACATCACCATGGAATTGCTGGGCACAGGCAGCCATGAAGTCGAGAAGGCACCAAGGACGCTCATCATGGCTGCGACCATCAAAGTGCATCGAATAGTTTTCAACCGCGGTGCAGTGACCGACTTCACGCAACATCTCTAGGTCATATTGAGTGCGTTGCTCCAGACGGTGCGCCTCGATGTCCTGGCCAGAGGATTGGAAGTGTGCAACCCGTGCCTCGAGTTCGCGCTCAATTCCCTCCAAAGCCTGCTGGAAGCGCCCACTACTAGTCATGAAGAATTGCTTGGGGTGAATCCAGGCCTCGTCTAATTCATCGAGTACCTCCCAGGTAACCGGGTCACAGACTTGAATCTTCTCGATGCCGTCGAAGCCGAAGTGAATTCTCATCGGGTCATCACGGCTCGGCATCCATAGGTCGAATATCTCGCCGCGCAGGCGCATCTCGCCACGATTCAGGTCGGTACTGGTGCGGGTGTACTGCAGGGCGACCAGTTCACGCACCAACTGAATCGGATCGATGTTTTGGCCGATGTGAACTCTAGCATGATTGGCAAGGAAGGTTTCAGGGGCGTTGAGGCCGTAAATGCACGATACACTGGAGACGACTACTACATCAGGTCGGGTGACCAAACTTGCGACTGTGGCAAAACGTTCCTGTTCTATCCGTTCGTTAATCGACAGTTCCTTGTCGATGTACAGGTCACGGCGTGGTAGGTATGCCTCGGGCTGATAGTAATCGTAGTGGCTGACGAAGTATTCGACGGCATTCTCGGGAAACAGACCGCTTATCTCGTGATAGAGTTGGCGCGCCAGAGTCTTGTTGTGGGAGAGTATCAGGGTCGGGCGATTCAGGCGCTCGATGAGATGTGCCATGGCGAAGGTCTTACCCGAGCCTGTAACCCCGAGAAGGACGCATCGCTCTTGGCCATTATTCAATTGAATAATGAGTTTTTCAATTGCCTTACTCTGGTCACCTGCAGGTCTTAGGTCAGTGTGCAGGAGAAGCCTCGCTACATCGGGACTGAGGCGCTCAATCGCTGCCCCCTCAAGGGCTTTGGTCAAGTCAAAGGGATTGACCTGTTCTCCTTGCCCTACCACGGTTCCACCTCAGGGCAAATACAGACCGCCATTGGCGTGAATTATTGCGCCGTTGACATATGCTGAATCGTCACTGACCAGAAATGATACTACTCCGGCCATGTCTTCGGGGGTGCCGATACGACGCAGGGGGACTTCGCCTTCTCGCAGTGCCCGCCTTTCAGAGCTATCACCTTCCAGAATCGCAGTATCGATGTAACCTGGGGCGAGGATGTTGACGCGCTGACCCTTGGGTCCAACCGCTTGTGCAAGGCTTCTTGCCCATGTGTGCAAGGCGGCCTTGCTTGCCGAATAATCACCGCCGTGAGGCGAGCCACGTATACCGAGTTGACTGCCGACAACCACGATTCTGGCATTTCCAGTCAAGTGCGGTGCAAGGGCTTTCCAGACATGGAATGCACCGGTGAAATTGGTATCCATTGTCCGCTGTAAGTGCTCGGTGGTCAACTCGTCGGTAGCCATTCGGTCGTAGCGCCCGTGGTTGATGACCAGAACTTCAACCGGCCCCCCTGTGGCGGTACGTATCCACGGGTGGTCGGCCAGCACATAGACCTCAGCAGGGTCGCTGCAATCGACCCTTACAGCAAACGCATCGCCGCCGTCATTGCATATTCGCTCGACCACTTTCTCGGCCGCTTGACTACTATTGTGATAGGTCAACAGAATGCGGTAACCATCGGCGGCCAAACGCTGGCAGATTGCGGCACCGATGCCCTTTCCACCACCGGTGACGACTGCAATTCCCTGATTGCCCATAGGGGGTCGTGGGCTCCATCGGACTTCAACTTCTGCTCATAACTATTCTAGGAATTGGGAGAGGTTTGGCGGTTGCCAACCTTCGGGTTTCATCACCTTACCATCATCGCGACGGTGGACTTTCCCCTCTACCAACTTAGCCATATTGGAGCGATGAACTTCGTCGAATGCATCATCGTAAATATCTTGCATCCCATGGTTGATGATGGTGCCGGCAAGGATGTAGCCAATATCTGCCAAAGCATCGAGAATCTCGACCATGTCGCCGGCCCTAGCCGCATCAGCGTATTCCTGAACTTCCTCAGTGAGCAGTTTGATGCGCAGTTCGATTAGGTCGTAATCCGACAGACCGGGCTGTTCCAATTTCGGGATCTCAAAGGCCTGATTGAATTCCAGCAAGGATGCGACGATTGGGTTCATGGCTGATGGGTTGTGTGCTCGGCTCATGAGAGTTTGCCGAGTATTAGTCCGGCGAGTAGAACCCAACCAGTCGCTACACTCGTACGGAAAAGGCTACTCTGGAAATCAGATGTCTTGTGACGGCGAAGGATGATGACGATGTTGAGAATGGCCATTATGCCTGCAGAGGCCAAGAACGTGATTTCATCGATGGGATTCGCAATGGCGAAACATGCAAACCATAGCAAAGTCATCTGCACTGAAGTACGTTCGGTATGAACCTCCCCGAATCTGGCTGGGAAAGAATGAATTCCATTATCCCTGTCACTCTCGATGTCCATCAAGGCATAATTGAGGTCGAAGGCAGAAATCCACATCGCCACACCCAGTGAAATCCAGAACAAGGTCGGATACCAGTGCAGGTCGATGATCGCTGACCATCCTAGGTCACCGCCTACTATGCCCAACCAGGCTCCAGCCGGGGCCAGACCGAGACATAATCCCAACCATAGGTGACAGAGCCAAGTCGCCCGTTTGAGATATGGGTAGATGACGAAAGCGATGACTGGAAGAGGTGAGAGGTAAAGGCAAATCTGATTCAATTGCCACGCGCCGACAACCAACATCGCCAAGAATAATCCCGAGAGTGAAAATGCCGTATTGATACTCATTGTCCCGCTGGCAAGGTGCCTCCCTGCGGTCCTCGGGTTTTCGGCATCGACTTCCCGGTCGATGATTCGATTGAGCGCCATAGCAAGACCTCGGGCACCGATAGCGGCGATTAGAATCCACATCAGTTGGATTGCAGAAACGCTGTATCCCTGTTCATTGGCGATGAGTGCACCGATGAAGACGAAGGGGAGACTGAACAAGGTGTGCTCAATCTTGACGAATTCGAGGATTTCCTTCATGCCCATCGTCCAACCAACCTAATATTCCCTAATCATTCTATCTCACTTAGCAGACTCCATGCTGCTCACATCATCAGATTACTCGGCCACGGGTAGTCGGCCAAACCATCCGCCTCAGCATTTTTCTCAACCTTGGCTAGGGTCTCTGGGTCATGCAGAGTCACCGCCGGCCAACGCCGCACCGGGAAGTCTCCGCCCACGCTAGGGATTGGGGTGGTCGCATCCCAAGCCACCCGCTTACCAGTTTCGTCGAAGTGGAGGTCGCGCCCGACATCAAATCTGCAGAACAACTGCCAAAGCAGTCTGCGACGGGCGCCGCTGGCGTGAAGGTCGAGATCGGCATCGGTAATGAATAACCAGCGTAGGTTTCCGTTTTTATCCAATTGAAAAATCGCTTTTTCTAGTTGTCTAATCAATTCCCGTTGAGCTGTCGCCGCAGCCTCGTTATTCTCGGTCATTCCGGTGCGCGGGTCGGGCGAGTCTACGATGGTGGTGGTAACCACCAACATGCTCGGCCGCAGTAGCCGGGCGTCGACAACGTCGTCTAGTTGAGATACCGCAGTGACAAATGATTCTTCGACACCGGGAGGAGGGGCTTTTCCCTGACGCCAAGCTGGTGTCAACCGTGACGGTGACCCTTCGGGGTGAGTACTATCGGAACGGGCATCGCCAGGACAAATCGTAGTCGCATCTACGAGTAATTTGCAATGGATGTTCTCGTAAGGTGAGGCGGTCTCAAGCGTGTCGGCAACCATTCCATCGAGGACTACTAGGTCTTCGCTGGGGTCAACCTTGTCATTGAGTGCATCGAGGAAAGAATCGAGGTCACTTACAGTATGGTCAGCATCGACCACGACTATTGATTTCAGGAACATCATCTGTCCCGCACCAAGTAATCCGAGAGCAGTCTTACGTCCTTGGCGGGGGTAGCGTTGTTTACTGGCGACGATGGCGAGATTGTGGAAACCGGTCTCAAGCGGCAGATACAGGTCGACGAGGTCGCGATGTTGGAAGCGCAGAATCGGAGTGAATTGACTGCCGATGGCCTCGCCGAGGTAGCCATCCTCCATCGGCGGCTGGCCAACTATGGTCGCCGGAAACAATGCATCTTTACGCCTAGTCACCGCGGTGACATGGAGAACCGGATAATCTCCGGTCAGCGAGTAGAAACCGAAGTGGTCACCGAAAGGTCCCTCCTTACGAGTCTCTCCTAAATCGACATAGCCCTCGATGACGATGTCAGCCTCGGCGGGTACGCACAGGTCTTGTGTGACTGCTTTTGTGATTCGTAAGCGGCGGCGACCGAGGAATCCTGCGAACATGTATTCCTCGAGATTATCGGGTAGGGGTGCGATAGCCGAGAAGACGAGTTCAGGTGGCCCACCGATACAGATTGCCACCGGCATTCGGCCCGATCTCACTACCGAGGTGGTAGGGGTTGCTGAGGGATCAGGGATGGTGGCGTGAGCATCGGCATGGGCGGCGCCGTGCTTGTGAATCTGCCAGTGCAAGGCGATTTCACGCGGGCCGAAAATCTGTGCCCGATACATCCCGAGATTGTGCTCTCCGGTTTCGGGGTCCTTGGTAACAACCAAGGGTAGGGTGATGAAATTCCCTCCATCTAGGGGCCATGTTTTCGGAATCGGCAGATTAGTCACGTCAGGATTATTCCTCTCGATAATCTGCTGGCACTTTGCTCGCCTGACCTTCTTCGGTGGCAGTGAGAATGCGGACTTTGCGAGTGGTATTCCCCGCCATGGTCGTTTGACGAAAGTGCCGATATCAGGCTTCATCAACTCGACCAATCGCTCCCCTATCTCTCCCGGGCCTGCTACCTGTAAGGCGCGGTCGGTACGCTCTCTGGTCCCGAATATGTTCATCACTAGGGGAACGTCACTGATCTGGCCATCTGCTAACACCGGTTTCTCAAAAAACACCGCTGGCCCACCACTCTTCACCAGCCGGTCAGCGATGCATCCAGCCTCGAGTTCAACCTCGACCGGTCGGGAAATACGCAGGACCTCACCACGCTCCTCCAAGACAGTGAGATATCGTCGTAGTGTACGCCAAGCCACGACTCGCCGTAGTGCCTATTCTCTATGAAGTCACCCTCTGCACCCCGAAGGGGGTGCAGGGGCGGATTGATGTGCCGGATACCTCACCATCGAATTGAGGGAGGGCCGAGATGACGAGTGAATGTGATGTCCTGATAATCGGCGCCGGTCCCGGCGGTGGCTCTGCGGCGCTACACGCGGCAAGACTTGGCCTATCGGTGATGTTGGTCGAAGACCACAGCGCCATCGGCACTCCGGTGCACTGTGGAGAATGTCTTTCACTACTGGCGGTTGAGAATCTTGATTTGGATTTACCCGAGGATGTCATCGCCTTGGAGTGCAAGGGGATTCGAGTCATTTTCCCCGACGGCACCGCAAAGTTGCTCAGCGAATCTGGATATGTGCTGGAGAAGCACCTGTTCGAGCGTTGGATTGCTGATGAGGCGGTCACTGCAGGGGCAAGTTTACACCTTGGCCACAGGGTAATGAAAATGACTAGAGTTCTCAATAAGAAAAACGATTTCTCCAATTGGATAATTGAGGGAAAAGGTGAGTCTTTTCCAATCGAAGCCAAAGTGGTAATCGACGCCTCTGGAGTGGCTGGAGTCACCGCTCGTCTGCTTGAAATGCAGGAGGATATCGAAGTTATCGCCGGATTTCAGTATGAGATGCTCGATGTCAAGAATGACGGCTACCTCGATTTCTATCTGTGGCCGAAATATTCTCCGCATGGCTATGTGTGGATGATTCCCAAGGATGGTGGGCGCGCCAACGTCGGTCTGGTAACTACCGAGAAGAAAGGGGCAATCAAATACCTCGAAAGTTTTGTCAAAGATACCTATCTCAAGGATAATCCGAAAGCCAATCCACCGTGGCGGGCGGAGAACGGTGGAGAAGGAAAGGTGCGCCCCTTCGGTGGGACGATTCCGATTTCCGGCCCCCGTTCACGAACTTTTGCAGACGGGGTGATGATGATCGGTGATGCCGCAGGATTCACCAGTCCGCTGTTTGAAGGCGGCTCTCATCTTGCGCTCAAGTCGGGTAAGTTCGCAGCCGAGGTTGCGGCAAAGGCCATCGCCGCAGGCGATGTGAGTGCCAGGCAGTTGGGAGAGTATGAGAAACTCTGGAAGGCTGAATTCCCACCTTACGACAAGATTCTGCGTGGCAAGACCGCACTGTATAATCTGAGTGAAGACGAATTGTCGCTGATGGGGCGTTGTCTGCCCGAGGAGATGGGGAATATGGGGGCGCTCACAAAATTGGCTGTTGGCCTGCGAATTCTGTTCCGTAAACCAACACTATTTGCCAAACGAGTGATCTCAGTTTTACTTTCATTCGGCTATAGCCGGGCCAAATTCTACGGCTGGTGAAATATTGTACGGCGCTTCACTTCCACTTTCAATTCTCGCCGCTACCTTGTTGGTAATCGGCTTCCCCAGATGGCTGGTCAAGAATGAACTGATCGGCGAATCTGGTGGGAGATACTGGAATTTGGGATTGCACATCTCCCTTGTTCTACCATTCGTGGCTCTGCTGTCGAGATTTCTAGTCGCCGATGTCTCCTACCACTATGTCTGGTTGCATGGTGGTGAGAATCTGCCGTTCCGTTATCGCTTCGCCGCGGTGTGGGCAGCTCGTGAAGGTCCGCTGCTATTGTGGGCCGGATTAATCGCCATACTGGCTTGGATGGGGCGCAATCCCGGGATTGGTGAGAGCGCAAGCCAATCGCGAACTCGCCTCGCGCTATTGCATGGTATCGCCTTGGTGTTGCTTCTGCTGGCCGCCGTTCTCGACCCGTTCCGTAAGACCACCAACCCTGATTGGACTGCGCCGGGACTGAATGCCTTGTTGCAGACTGATTTGATGGTCATCCATCCCCCATTGATTTTCCTGTTCTACAGTTTCTGTATGGTCATCGGGGCTACGGCGCTGTCGACATTATTGTGCAGTTCGGATGGTACCTCAGGGCTGCGCGAACGGCTACTCAAAAGCGCCCGTCCAGCGGTGCTGTTCGGGGTATTATCGATTGGCTTGGGTGGTCTGTGGGCTTACACTGTACTAGACTGGGGTGGTTATTGGGCTTGGGACCCGGTCGAGACCGGCTCATTACTGCCGTGGTTAGCGGTCGTAATCCTACTGCACCTTCCGCTGCGACCGGGCAAGGTCAACGATGGAATCTACATGGCTGCAGGAATGGCTGTGGCTGGATTGGCAATCTTTGCGACGATGGTGACCAGGGCCAGCGGCGTGTGGGCTAGCAGTGTCCATACCTTTGTCACCGCCGATGATGCCAGTTTACCGACCGATGCCTGGGGGCGTCTGCTCTCGCTGATTACCGATACCACCGCCGGGGTCGAGGTGATTTCCTATCTACTCGTGTTGATGTTGCTCGCCAGTCTCTTGGCTTCATGGATGGTGGCGGATGAAATCGGTCAGGAGTTGCCATCGAGATTGGGTTGGACGATGGCGGTGGTGCCGCTGTCGGCCCTAGCCGCATGGCTATTCATCGAAGATGATTCGGCGTTGTGGGAAGGGACGAGCGATTCGATGATTGGATCCCTTGGAATCCTACCACTACTCATTTCGATATGGTATATGCGAGCCGAGTTATGGAAACGTCTGACTCTCGACCCGGTTCGGTTGCCCTTGCTCATCGGAGCGGTTCTTGTCGCATATTGGAATGGCGATGTGATTCTGGGTGGGCTGGGTGTGGTATTGATGCTGATGCTGGTGACCCGCAGTCAACCCGAATCCGAAGTAGGCCTGATAACCGCTGGTATCGTCTTCCATCTGTTCTCGGCATGGGCGCAATTGGCTGAATTGACGCAATCAGGAGCGGCGATGGCACTGTTTCTGGTGCCGATGTTCATTACCGAGCCTCCGGCAAGTGATGATGCCAAGTCGATCTTCACAAGAGGGGGGCAGATGCGAGTGGTATTCCAGACTCCTTCGACCATGGTCGCGCTGTACCTGTTATTGTCGTGGATTCTGCTGTTGAACAGCCTCGACCGTACTCAACTCGAGGCGCACGAATTGTACGGTGCGCCGATAATCGTCCTGCTCTCGACCGGATTATTGGTCTACGGTTGGCGCGGCAGGGTGGAGCCGCAGTCGATTCCATGGCTGTTGTGTTGTGTTGCAGCACTGTCGGGTCTGCTGGCTTGGGGATTCGGCGACACCTTACCTGGAGATGTCGACGATGTCTTCGCCGGGCCACTGACCCGCGGGCAATTGGCTTGGATAATGCTGCCCGCGGCACTGCTAACGATTCCGGCGATAGGACTTGAAGTGTGGACTAGAGGAAGGAAATGGTTGGACTTGCGCCAAGGTGGCGGCAGGGGCTCGCCGGCAAGGCAAGCCCGACACTCAAGGGCGGCATTGGCAGGAATGGGCGCCCACCTGGTTCACCTCGGCCTACTGATTCTTCTCATCGGCCATATCTTCGCCACCACTCTTGTCGACCGTGGCGCCATCTCACACCGCCTATCTCTTTCCGAGGATAATCCGGTAGTCGAGGGTGACTTGGTATTGGTTTTCACCGATATCGAAGTGCTTTCT
>Ga0302120_10000252_pt1 | contig 22912 bp, 29 predicted proteins | sample AG5_Bottom_MG_FD_203118 | JGI IMG/M metagenome (GOLD analysis project Ga0302120, IMG submission 203118) | Marine microbial communities from Western Arctic Ocean, Canada - AG5_Bottom | ecosystem: Environmental > Aquatic > Marine > Oceanic | place: Canada: Western Arctic Ocean | collected 2017-10-01 | reverse complement strand
TGCCCCTAGGCTTCGTCCCTGACCGTCGGATCCGTTCTAGTGTGGCGCCTTCGCAACAGGTGGTCCTCTCAGGATGACAGGATTTTACCCCTACCCTGAGAGTACCCCACACCTCTCCCGGTCCCAAGTCTGGCCGTCCTCGCAGAATTCAACCCGTTGAGCGGGTTGATTTACCCACGAATGTACCAAACCGGCTACGGACGTTTTAGGCCCAATAAAAGCGACTACCACTTGAGGCGCCGGTATTACCGCGGCGGCTGGCACCGTCCTTACCCACCCCTTATTCTAAAACCTTTGAAGAGTTCTGAAAAGACTGGGTCTTACCCCAGCCACTTGGAGTTCCCTGGTCACGATTGCTCGCATTGCCAAGTTTTCGCGCCTGCTGCACCCCGTAGGGTCTGGATTCGTGTCTCAGAATCCATCTCCGGGCTATGTCTCCCAACACCCGTACGCGTAGAGGGCTAGAGGGTACTTTACACCCCCTACAACCTGATACGCCGCAGGCCCATCCTATGCCGCCTGAGCTTTTGCCCACTCACCGTTCCAGGCGTAGTGGGCTATGGAGTATTATTCTCAGTTTCCCGAGGTTATTCTCCTGCATAGGTTAGGTTACCCACGTGTTACTGAGCGGTACGCCGAGCTCCGAAAGCTCTGGACTCGCATGGCTTAATCGAACTCCAATAGCGGTAGCCTCCGGCAGGATCAACCGGATTTCGCGTGAGCAAAATCACTGATCCCTTCGGAAGTTTGTGTTTATTAATGGTCACAAAAATTGTCACTTATTGGTTATTGGCGCAGAATCACCATCATTTTGAATTGAATGAAAAAATAATCTGCTTTGTCTTGCACCCCCTATTCAGGGGTCAAGTCATAATTGTGGTTAACCTCCTCAACCACGAACTAAGTTCGTGGCCGCACTTCCTCGGCTACGTTAAACTTGAATGAAGAAATCATAGTACTAGGTACTCAATCTTCAACGCCAGTGTATCGTAGCGGCCCGACGACCTGCCTTTAGTTTATGAATATGACTAGTTAAGATTGAAATTAATTTATTAGTAACAAAGCGTTTATAGATTAATCAGCGCCGAAAAACTCACGTAAAACTGGGTGCATTTCCATTGCCTGTTCTTTCTGTATTTGTTCATAAGTTCTGAGAATAATCCCCACAGCGAGTAAAAGACCTGTCCCCGTAGCATTACCAGTAGTACCAAGAAGATCGGCACCTGATGCAAGGAGGCCAACGAACGCACCAGAGAAAAGAGTCACGGGAGGAATATAACGCTCCAGTATCTTCTCAAGAACTACTGGGTTCTTACGGAAACCTGGTATTTGCATTCCTGTTCTTTCAATCTGTTTAGCTACATCTTTTGCACCCATATTTGTTGTTTCAATCCAGAACTTAGCGAATACAGTAGAACCTGCAGTCATGAAGAATACATATACGAAGACGTGAATCATAATCTGGGTCAGGCTATGCCCATAAACGTCTCCTGTTTGATTTAGAAGTGGCATTAGCCAGTCACCTACTCCATTGACCATTGATGCATACCAAGCGAACCCATCATGAGGTGTTGTAGCGCCTGGTTTGTATGCCCCGAACCACTCCGCTCTACTTCCCCAACCATTCTTACCAATTATAGGGACTGTAGACAAGGTAGGGTGACTCCAGAATAATAAAGTGAACATATTTAGATTGGCCAATAATGCAGCCATTAATATCACAGGGATGTTGCTTGCATATACTAACCGAATAGGATATTGGCCTCTATGCCCCCTCACCTTACCGTGAGTCAGCGGTAACTCTAGCTTACTAGATTCAGCATAAGCCACAACAACGAATACGACTACGGAAGAAGCTAGGGCAGCTATAGGATTGGCATGTTCCAGTAAAATGAGTTCGAAACCATTATCCCTTACTAATTCTGAATTGGAGGCGGACCTTAATACATAGAAAATCATAGGCAAAGTACCAGAAGGAGGGTTGTCTATTGAGAGCGCTTGCCCTTCAATTGTTGGAAGTGGTGAAAGAGTACCGACGAAGGTAGATTGGGCGACCCCAGCAGCGATGAAAAGTGATATACCACTACCAATTCCCCATTTACTCACTAATTCATCGAGCAGGAAAACCAGTAATGAGCCAAGGAATAGTTGTGATACAATTATAGTATTGGCCCATCCAATTCCATAGTTAAGAATTACAGCCTCAGAAGGATCTAAGAAACCATATACTTGAGGTATGGATTCAATTGGTATCATAATTAGAACTAATATTTTCTGAACTCCTTGGTATAATTGTTTATCGGCAGAGTCTTGTAAATCTAATTGGATTATCTTTGCCCCAGAGAATAATTGCATGATGATGGAGCCAGTAACTATTGGCCCTATTCCCAAGTGCATAATAGAACCCGATGCTCCGGCCATGATCGATCTAAATGATGAAAATATATCTAAAGTAGTATCAGAAAGTCCGTAAATCATAACATTTGTCATAGTGAAATAAATTATTAAAACCAGTACAGTTGTCCATAATTTTTGATTAAATCTTACATGGCCTTCGGGCTTAGTTATACTAGGATAAACGTCTACAAATCTTTTGAGTCCGTACAGCCTACTGGCTTGTTCCCCGGTGTACAATAGGCATGCTAAGGATAAGCCGACTGCTAACCCCAAGAGTGCTATAGCTACGAATAACATTCCCACTTTACTGCTATCTTGCCACGCCCAAATTGTGAAAGCAATGATTATGACGAGCCAGACTAATATTTTCATATACTTTCCAACAAAAGGAATTTCTGAAATTACCTCAGGAGTATCAAACATCACGGCCCACATTATGAAAGCAACATAAGCAAAGGAAATGAGTAAAAGAATAGTTGCATGTACTTCAGATATCAATTCATTAAACCCTAATTCAGATTTGAAAAAGGATATAAAAGAATCGATATTATTATTCAATTCTAATTTATTTATCCAAATTAATGCACCCCAATATAATGAAGATAGGATAACGAAACCAATTGTGTTTGGTCTGCGAATTGCCATATTATCACCTCATCATTAGTCTTGATCATTCATCTTCAATAGAAACAGAGCCGCCTGCGGCTTCAACTTTAGATATCGCAAGTGCGCTGGCCTTTGAAACAGTTATTTCAATCGGACGTTCCATTCTGCCTCTTCCGAGTAACTTATCATAGCCAAATTCACCTAAATTAATGGAGTCGCCTTCAGCAATATTTTGTACTTCTTCTAGGTTAATGGAAATGTTGACCTTAATCAGACTTGGGTGGCGATTAAATCCATACATCCCCCAATGCCCTGGCATATATTTTAGCCGAGTCATTAAACGATGTTTGTTTATTCCAGCATTGCCTCTTCCTCCTCTTTTTCCTGCACCACGGCCGGCTTTCTTACCTCTGCCATGATATCTGCTTCCACGGAATTTATTTGTTCTTGATACCATATTATCATCACCTTAAATCATTCTAGAGACTAAATCTCTAATAACTTCACCACGGAAACCTAATGCTCCGCCAACAGTATAACTTCTCTTTATTCCACCCCAGCCCTTGGGGCCACGTGGCGGATGTAAGCGTAATACTGGCTTTAAATCATTAACATCTTTCATAGTGGCTTTACCAGAAGCCAGCGCTTTTGCAAAGCCATCTACTGTATTATACTCGCTATTCTCTTTGATGGAAGTATCGGTGACTGGTTTGTCTCCGACCATTCTACCTCTTTCTGTAAGAAGATTGCTGATTAATTCGGAATCGACCTCCCCCCAAGTAATGTAATCTTTGGCCTTATGCAACATTCCAACATAAGCTGGTTCATCGGGAAGAATGGTAGCGTGATTCACGCGAGTAAGATTTAGCATGCCCATAGTATCGCGTATTTTCACTGTTACGCCGCGATCACTGCGCGCCCTGATTACTAAAAAGGCCATTAAATTTCCCTCCCTGATTTCATATATAGGCGATCTTTGTCTGCGTCAGTTATTCTAGTTTTATTTAGTTCGATTAGTGCATTGAAAGTGGCCTTTGCAAAGTTAATTGTTGAACGTGTTTGGCCCTTGGAACGTGACCATACGTCAGTAATTCCTGCTAAAGTCAAAACACGCCTTCCGTAATCTCCTATTACTAATCCCTTTCCAGAAGGAGCAGGTAAAAGAGTTATTCTAGTCGAGCCTGATCTACCTGTTACTTTGAATGGTACACTATTGCCTGGGCCCTCTAAAGATTCCCATGAACCATTTCCCCTCATAACCGAAATTAGATTTAATTTGGCACCATCTATTGCTTTCTTTATAGTACTGGAAACTTCCTTGCCCTTACATACAGACAAACCTACATAACCATCACTATTTCCAACAGCGCATAGTACATTGAACCTTACACGTCGGCCGGAGTCAGTCATTCTTTGAATCATATTGACGCCTAGGACGTCATCAGTTAAATCTGGTAACAAGGCATCTACTATCTCTACCTCACGAATTGGATATCCAGTGTCTAAGGCCTCTTCATAGGTCAAAATCTGGCCTTCTCTAACCATTCTACCTAAACGAGTTCTAGGAACCCATGTTCTTAATCCCATCAAAGGATCTGGTCCTCTTCGACGTTGTACTGGTTCTTCGGATTCTGAAGGATAAAGTGCCATAGTTAGCCCTGGAGCTAATGCCACTACTTCTTCCGTAACTTCTTCAATCTCCTCGCTCATTTATTTGCCCCCTCTATCGCTTTCTTGGTAGTTGCAACTGATTTAGCCAAGGCGGCATCAATGTGAACTCCATTAACTCGATCTTCGTCGGGAAGAATGGAGTCGCCATGTGGCACCTCAAGTCCTCCATCTATCATGCCTTTTAAGGCTGCAAAAACTCTACTACCTGGAGATGAGGCAGCAAGGCCTATATCGAGTATTGCTTCTTTGTGGCCGGCAGAGGTTGCTTTCTTTGCAAGTGCAAAACCAGCTAAGTATGCTGCAGGAATTGATTTACGAGAAACGTCTGTTGGCCATTTATAATTATCAACAAGTATTTGACCTGTAACTGAAGAGACTATCTTGTCACCTTCATGATTGAATTCAACTAATTGACACGTGACTTGAGTATTGGAGACGCGTACTACTGCCCTTGGTAGATTTCCACGGAGTAATTTCATCCTTCTCCTGTAGTCTGTTTGGCCATTTCGGCGTCTTTTGAAACGTAATCTCTGATTCTTACCCTGTGCCATTATTGTTCACCTCCAAGTGGAATACCATCTAATTCCATATTTCTTTTCATATCAGCAATTGAACGGTATGATCCGCCCTTTGCTTTACGGTAGTAATACCTATATTTTGAAGAGGTTAATGTTTCATTCTCTCTGAATTCCTTAAGAACACGTCTTTGTGATCTAATTATTCTCATCCAACGTCCTTTCTTTGGAGTTCGGGCATTGGCAGTACCTTTCCTTGAGCCAGGGCCTTTACGCCGTCCCTTTGCCTTCTGTGCTGCTACTTTTCGTGCCCTAGAGCGGCTGATACCAACTATTGGTTTGGCCTTAATTACTCCATCTGCTATTAGTTGTCTAATATCATCTTTCTGTACTGCACTTGCGACCTCGTCCAGATAGTCAGGGTGGACCCATACTCTATGAATTCCAACTTCGCGACCTTCCTTCTTTGAAAGTATTTGTGCGGCCATTCTTTTCTGATTTGTTATCATCATTGTAAGTCCCCCTTGCGGCTTATTCTGCGGCGATTAAGGACTCTGATGCCCAAGTCATCAGCACGATCGTGAATTGCTAAACGCTTCCTATTACCTACAGAAGCACCTATCTTGATTGCTTGAATCTCAGGATTGAGAGATTCGAGGTCCCCTAATTTGTGTATTAAAACTTCTTCAAATCCTGAAGAATGTAAACCACGTACTGCTGCTATCTTACCATAGCCAATTCTTGCCATAGGTGATCGGTATTTCATATTGAGACGTTGTTTAGATTGGTAACCCTTTGGCTTTCTCCAGCCCGAGTGAGATAGACGCTTGTATCTGAACCATTCTTGTCTACGAAATGCTGGTTGCTTTTTCTTCTGAGCGGACCTCACACCTAGCATTGTTTTAATTTCATCATTTAATATTGGCTTCTGCCTGGCAGTATGAACTCCATCGAAATCTTCATAGAAATCATCATCCTCTTCAAAATAATCTTCTTCATCATTAGTCTGTTCTTCGTCAGATTCGTCAGATTCAATTACGTCTTCTTTTACCGGTTCTATCTCTTTATTATCAGAAATTTCGGATAAACGGGCAATCAAATCTGCTTTCTTACCCGATACCGGTAAATCATTCTCACGAAGTAAATCCTTTAACTGTGCGACAGTCATTTTATCGTATTCCATCTCTATTCCCCCTTATGCTCCCTTGGAAGTGATATATATTCCGTCCTGGAAAACTCTTCTATCTCTATTCCTAATTTTACATGATCTTTCAATATTAGCCGCTGTTTGCCCCACTTTTTCTTTATCTATTCCTTTTACAACAACATCGGTCTTATTTGATACCTTGACTTCTACCTCTCCAGGGGACCACGGTAATTTAGCAACCCTGGGGACTTTTTCACCAAATAAATTTGTCACAGTCAATACATTTCCTTGTACCTTCAAAGTCATTGGAAAGTGACTATAAACTGCTTTTAGGTGATATTCAAAGCCTTGTTCGATACCATTTACCATATTTTTCAGATGTGCAGCCCATGTTCCAGCTAATGCTTTTTCTGCACGACGAGGTAAATTACAGAAAACAGTTAATTTATTATCAGAATTTATAACTTCAATTTTAGGATGGTTGAAGTCCCTACTCAGGGAACTTCCTCCCTTAGAGATTGTAACGAGTGAGTCAGATATAGTTACACTGACTCCATCTGGAAGAGATATTTTATGTGCGATGTGATCTACTGTTACCATAATTATTCCTCCTAAAAAATATATGCGAGTAAACGTCCGCCTACTCGCTCCTTCTTCGCATCATAGTGATTCATAATTCCCTGATTAGTAGTTAAAATAAGAAGTCCGAAGTCACGTGCTGGTAAATAGCGTGATTCCCACTTATCGAAATCTAATCTTTGAACAGAATATCTGGGTTTAATTACTCCGCATCTATTTATTGCTCCTATGAGTTCAATTCTGTATCCCCCTCCTCTTCCGTTTTCTATTTTTTCGAATTCTCCAATATAGCCAGAACTTTGCATTATAGATAGCATACTACCTAATAATTTACTGGCTGGTTTCACAGATACCTCATAATGGCCTGCTTGTTCTGCGTTGTATATGCGCGTAAATGCGTCACTTAGGGGGTCAAATTGCATCTTTTAATCACCTCATGAATATTTCTTAAATCCTATATCTGTCGCTACATCGCGGAAGCACTGGCGGCAAAGATGGAGTCCGTGACGGCGAATGAGCCCTCTACGGCGGCCACAGCGACGGCAGCCAGTTGTCCTGCCTATTACTTCTCCATGATCTCTTGCCATAATCACTCCTCCACTATTGTCAATCCATACCTTTCAGAGAACCATACTTTGGACTCCTCACGATAGACGCGATGCTTATTTGCGACTTTAGAGCTACGTCGGCGACGATGCCTAATACGATGCCCTGGTCGTTCGAGTAAGATATTGATGTCCATGCCAAATATTCCAATTTCAGGGTCATACTTTTGTTTAGGAAAATCAGTGTAGTCAGAAATTCCAAATGAAAGATTACCTTGATTATCAAAATTATATGCCGGAAGAGTATTTTCTCTGACCCAAAAGGCATCTTTCAAGAATAAATCTATTTCTTCCTCTCCTCTGATAGTTACTTTACATCCTATTGGCGCGCCCTCACGTGTACCTAAGTCTCTATTAGTTTGAGTTGATAAAGTTCTTACCGGAGTAAGTCCAGTGAGAATTTTCAATACTTTCTCAGCGAGTTGTAGTCTTTGCCCAGCTTCTCCTACTCCTATGTTAACTGTAACTTTAGTTGCACGAGGCAGCAGCATGGGATTATTAGAATCGCTCATTCTTTAACCTCCAAGGGTAAATCAGTTTCCTTACCTATTATGAAAACATAATCAGACACAGTACCAAAATTATCAAAGGATGTTTCATTGGGTTTAGATGAACGCTTAATGGCGGAGTCACGGACTATTGCCGTCTCGCCTATGTGGCTTCCTCCGACAAGATAAGCCAGTGAACCTGCTTTCATTGGAAGGTGAGATTTTATCTCTTGATCCGGGATGGAAAGTATTAGTGAGTCTCCTGTTTTGTATTCAGATGCAGAATCTAATAAAATATTGCGGCCGTCATGGAGATGTAATTGAGTTGTTCCTCCTTTTACTGACGTTTTTCCAGTAACTCTACAAATCTTAGTTGCCGCTGACTTCTTTGTTATCGGCCTATATCTGAGTTTTCCATTTGTATCTAATATACAACGATAGTTATCTTCTCCTATTGTAAGTACGTCCATCAAACCGACTCCTCTGCCTGAGTCGGTTTCTATTTTTCCATCAACCATAATTTGGCGTGCGTGGAGTATTCTCTTGGACTCGCGCTTAGTATGTGCTACTTCTAAAACATCACGAAGAATCAATGTCATGGGCATGCAATTTTCTATACTATGCCCACAAGGATTTGGTTTTTGGACCCAAATGTTGGTTTTCCTTGGTAATGGCCAACTACGAGGCATCATCAATCTCTTTATATGGCTACTACTCATTCTTTGAACCCCCACTAAATGATCTTTCTGTAATTCTCTTAATTCTTAATTGATCTCCTTCATATAACTTAGTCACAATTAAGTTAGAAGGTCTAATTGGCACGGCTTCTTCTTTACCATCAGCAGTATTTTGAGTAAGGCCCTCGACATAAATTCGATCATTCTTGGCATCTATTTCAACGACTTTTGACTTAACTCCAGCTCTTCCTCTGGCTTGCCCTAAACGTTTACCTCTAGACTCGGTTTTGATACTATTTGGGTGACTGAAGTCGCCCCTTAATACTTCGACCTCGTCCCCTACTCTAACAGTTACTGTTCGGACATAAATAAGATCTGGGTCATCAGATACTAAACGGGCTCGCATACGCTTACGCTTAGTGTGCAATGGAGATTTACGCTGTTCCTGACGTTGTTTTCCGGATTTTTTACTTACCATATCATCACACCTCATACAATTTGTTTAGCCGTAGCAGCAATACGTGGCCATCTCTCAGCGGCTTCACGGCTTACTGGTCCTTTTATGTCAGAACCTTGAATATCTCCTCTCTCATTAGTCAAAACACAAGCATTATCTTCAAATCTTACCCATGTACCATCAACTCTTCTGAAAGGTCTTGTTTGCCTAACTATGACAGCATTGAATATCTGTCGGCGAGTTTCAGGAGTTCCTCTACGAACAGTGACTCGAATCATATCTCCTACTCCTGCTGAAGGGTATCTACTTGCTACACCTCCTTTCTTAGGCACATTGATTAATTGTACAATTTTTGCACCAGTATTATCTACGCAATCTAATTTGGCCTGAGTAGGTAAACCGGAGGTCACTCTTCCTGCTATGCCTTTCATTCGCTCTCCTCCTTATCAATAACACAGAATTTGACGGTCTTGGATAAAGGCCTACATTCCATAATGCGGACTTTATCGCCTGGATTTAATTCACCTATGCAAGAAGGTAGATGAGCAGAATATCTTCTTGTGCGTTTTTCATATCTCTCATACTTCTTCATGTAACGTTCCATCCTACGCTCGATAACAACTGCACCCTGCATAGAAGAAGTAGAAACGAAACCTTCAATAATTTGCCCTCTGACTCTTAGATTTCCATAAAATGGACAATTTAAGTTACCATCCCATTCTCCTTCAGGAGGGTTTACATCTACACCAATATCTCTCATTCTAATTTCTCCTATATTTACGATTTATTCTATCTTCAGGGCGTTGTGAAACCATTTTTCCATCTATAATATCTTCATCCTGATCTATAGTGAATTTAATGACATTTTTTGCCAATACCATATTTCTAGTGTTGGTATGAATATGAATAGTCCTTTTTGTTTCATTCAGAACAGTTCCTGAAATTCCTTTGAGGGCCGGGTCTGACGAATCGGTAACTAGTAAGTTACGTGAAATCCAAGGTAAGTTAATCATGCCATTCATTCAACGGACCTCCACTTGATAGCCATTTTGTTCAAGAACTTTGGATGCTCTTTTCTTATGATTTCCTTGTAACTCTATAGTGCGATCCTTTACAGTTCCACCACTTGCGCATGCTCCTTTCAATATCTTAGCAAGTTGACCGATGTCGATAGCATTATCATCGATTCCTTCAATCATAGTTACCATTTTTCCATATCTCCTTCTTACTACTGAAATTACTGCTTTTTGTTGTTCTTTTGCTATTTCTTGACATATACATAATTCATCAGGCAGACCACATAGATTACATATACCTGCCATTTATTCCTACTCCTTCTGCTCCTGATTCATCTTTGTGTGTAAACGGGCTATTGATCTGCGTGTTTGTTTGTAAGCACCAGCATCTGCAGAGGATCCTCCAAGAGCTTGTTGAGCACGTAATTGGAGTAATTCTTCTCTTAACTCTAGAAGTCTACGTTCACGTTGTTCTAAATTCATAGAGTCGATATCTCTAGATTTAACGTGGGCCATCATTCTTCCTCCGTTGATTGTATTACATCTGGAATCTCGGCCTCGGCCTTTGCTAATTCTTCTTCGGATTTTATCATTGCAACCTCTTCTAATGCTGGGAGGCCCACTTCATGGCGTTCAAGAATTGTAACTTCATGTGGAAGTTTGACTCCTTTACGCATAATTCTGACTGTACAGCCTATCGTTCCTAATTTCTTTACCGCCGTTGAAAAACCAACATCCATGAATTCTAGTGCTGTTTCACCACAGAATTTGATGTGTCCTTGTTGGAATTTTTCAACCCTATGCCTAGCACCAGTTATTTTTCCACTTAGTATAACTAGGCAACCGCGTGCGCCAGCATCCATTATATTTTGAGCAGTGCTGTGACCTGCGCGACGGAAGAACCATCCGCGTTCCAGTGAACTAGCGAGTCTGCTGGCCATCACTTGTGCATTTAATCGAGATTCTTCTACTTCATCTACTTCTAATTGGGGTTCATGGATATTGAAATCTTCTTGTAATCTACGTTGTAATTCATGAATTACTTTTCCTCTACGTCCAATTACTCTGCCGACTTGTTCGGCTTTCAGAGTTACTTTAGTTCCTTCAGGTGTTCTATTGAAGGTTAAACCTCCAAAACCGGCTCTTTCTGTTTCTTTGAGTAAGTACTCACGCACTAGTTGGCGCTCAACGTTTCGGTTGAGTATGGTATGGATAGTATTTTGCCTCATCATTTCACCTCAGAAGTCACTCTCTTCTTCTTCCTCACCAAAGTACTCTAGGAATATCTCCAGATTTACTTGATAATGATTGCTGGGAGTTGCGCGGCCTTGGGCCCTAGGGCGCCAGTTTGTTGCAATTTGCCCTCTATGAGCTGCTATATGTGTTATTATCATATCATCAGCTTCTATTGTATCATACCTCTGCCCTGCATTATCCATAGCACTTGAAATCAACTTTATGAATTCTTTAGAAGCTTTGTTAGGATAAGCTCCAGGGCCCACTTTTCCTTTCCTATGTCCGGCCATAGTATTTCCGCCTCTACCTTTTCTAGAACGACGAGTGTAAGGTATTGCTTGCTTCTTGTTGACGACATCGTCGAGATAATCTAATGCTGATGATGCTTTCATACCCCTTATCGCCTTTGCAATATGATAGCAATGCTTATGATGGCAATTTATGTTTACTGCTCTAGCAGTAGCCAAATAAGATCCATCCAAAAGTTGGGTGTATCCGGATTGTGATTTACCTTCTTCTCTACTCATATTAATCAACCTCACTTTAGGGATACATGCTGTGAAGAACGGGTAGCACCAACACCCGGTCCTGTGTGTGTGACAGAATTTCTGGTTCTTGCGAATTCACCTAACGCATGACCTATCATCTCAGGAATAATCTCAACATTAACGAATATTTTACCATTGTGTATTCCCATGTTCGTGCCAACCATTTCTGGTAAAACATACATTCCTCTACAATGAGTTTTAACTATCATGTCGCCCTCATTTTCTCTGATTTTTAATAATAATTTTTCACATTCTGGGGATAACCCGCGTGCCAATGAACGCTTGGCCCGTGAAGGCATAAGAGTTGCTATACAAGGGGATTCTGGATTATCTTCTGGAGGATATAGAGACATGGCCAGCAATTCGGCAAGTGTGTAACCGCGCCATAGGAATTCTTTCTTCCTACGCTCGCTAATCTTAGATCGGCGTTTTCTTGCTTGACGCCGTGCTAGTTTAGGTGAGCGGAACATTTTCTTGGATTTACGGGCCATATTTTACACTACTCCTTCCTTCTTCCTCTACCAGTTCTACTAGGGGCTATATTTCCTACTTTCTGGCCAGGTGGTGCATTACGGCTAACTGAGTTAGGTCCGTGAACTGCTTGATGATTCCCTCCACCATGGGGGTGATCAACTGGATTCATAGCAACGCCACTTACGGTTGGGTATAATTTACCTCTTGCTTTTGCCCTGTGGTGAGCCGCGCCAGCTTTCATGAGTGGTTTATCTGTTCTACCATGGCCGCCTAGGACGCCAATGGTAGCTCGGCATTTTGAATGTAGTTCTTTGAGGCTTCCACTAGGAAGTCGTACACGAACTGTATCATCCATGCGTGTTTCTAGAATTGCTGAATTTCCGCCTGAGCGAGCAAATTTGCCTCCATCTCCTGGTCTAGATTCAACATTACAAACAGGAGTTCCTTCAGGTATTTGGTCGAGAGTGGTGACATTACCTGGCCTTAGAGAGACATTCTCTCCGAAGGCAATAATTTGACCGACCGAAGTTCCTTCGGGTGCTGCCAAATGGCCTATTGAGCCATCCTCAAATTTAATCTTTGCAAGAGGGGCAGTATGCACTGGGCTGTGAATTAAATCGATAATTTCTGCAACCTCGTCAGACTTACGAGGTAGTCTGTTAGATGCAGGGAAACGGTGTGAGCGTACCTTATTCTTTGGACTTGCACCTCGGCGTTGTGAACGTGTTCTTTTACCCATAATACCACCTCATTAGAATGCGCCCATTTTGAGCGCAGCCTCTTCTGCATCATAACCCTCGGCAAGGCGTATACTAGCATGCTTTCCGGAACGAGTAATTTTTGTATTTACTTTGTCTACTTTGACATCAAGTAGTTTTTCTACTGCAGCGCGTATTTGGGGTTTGGTTGATTCACGGCGTACAATAAATTCTATTCTATTATTATTTTCTTTATAATTACCATCAAAATCGGCAACCCTACGGGCCTCCAGAGTTTTCTCAGTAATCCAAGGCATCAATATTATACTATACGGATCAACCATTTAAATCACTCCAGTGCCTCTATTGCAGATTTGGTCCAGACTGTAAGTCTACCCATTTCTCCACCAGGTGCGAGATCCTCTGCACACAAATCTTTAGTTGAAACTACATCCACTCCAGGGACATTGTTTGCCGCCTTATGTAGGCCATCTTTCTTTGAAACTACTAGTAAAATACTCTTTGGAGTACGGTACTTGCGCCCCCTCATTGTGGCCTTTCCGGCACGTATCTTTCTTCCTTCCCTAGCACGACTTAAGTCAGCACCTAATCCTAATCCTTCCATCATAGCCACGAATTTACGGGTAGAGTATTGTAGAGGCATAGATTCTAAATCATATTTCTCATCTGTACCATTTCTTGATTCAACATAATTCCCTAGTACTATAGGGAATCTTACACTTTCATTAAATCTGTGCCCTCGAGAAGAAACAATCGAAGTATCAATGGAAGCAGTTATTGCAGAATTTCGTGCTAGAATTCTCTGCTTTGAATTTAATTTATGGGACCAATCTTTTGCGACTTTTGGACCGTGTGCCCTTCTTCCTCCACGTGTATGAGGATTTTGTGCTCCAGTTCTTTGGCCTGTCTTTCTCATGATTCTGGAAACACCTCTACCCTTGCCCCACCATTCTACAGAATGTTTCATTCCTGGTTGGGGTGCACGCTTTCCATCATGTTCTCGGTGACCATATGGCTGTCTCCTATTGGCTCTAGAAGCTTGAACTGCTGATTTAACTAAATCCTGGCGTATTTCTGAATTAAATACTTGTGGTAGTGAGATATTTTTACCATCATTGACTGATACTTCATATGTTTCTGCCAATAAACCTGCATCCAACTCTTCTTGAACCACAGAATTTGTCAAATTATATGTTTTAATTTTCAAAATAATCACACACCCTGTTTGCTCGAAGTACTGAGGTAAGTAATCTCCACCTCAGGCTTAGTATTCTTTGGACGAATAGGATCACGGAAACGTAGCATCCTCTTTGCTGGGCCTGGGAGGCTTCCTTGGAAGATTATGTAAGGATTGGTAACTTCACCATAATGTAGAAAACCACCAGCAGGAGTGACTTCTGATTCATCAGGGTTGGAGATTCTAAGAATTCTTTTATTCAGTTCAGTTCTCTTGTGATATCCAACTTGACCGGCTTGTCTAATTGTCTTACGTACATATCCTGTTCCGAAATCACCCATGTTGCCACCCTGTCGGCGGCGTTTACTATTCTTATGACTGAGGAGTTTGATTCCCCATCTCTTGATTGATCCTTGCCAACCTTTTCCTTTTGTGACGCCTACGACGTCTATCTCTTGACCCATCTCAAACACATCATCGATATTGACAAAATCCCCTAGTTTCTCTTTAGCCCAATCTAACTTAGTATTATTATCTCCACCAACCAAACCTACTTCCATTATTTCGGGAGTTTTTGTCGGTATACTCTTTACCAAAGATGGTTGAGTTGCAACAATTAGCCTAATTTCACATAAATTATTAGACTTTAGGGCTTCAAATGAAGATTCAATATTTTCACTATCTCTAGAAGGTATTCTACCGGCTCTCTTTACAGGCTTTCTTCCTTCTTCCGCATCTCTCTTGCCACGAGTATCATTTGCAAGACGGGGCATTAATCCCTCAGGACCGTTTTCAGAGGGGTTTGCCCATACTTCTCCTGCTGTTTGCATACCATAGGGAGTATTACGATATCCCCTTACTGCGAGAACATGCATAGGAGGAGTTTCGACTACGGTTACTGCTTTGCGTATCTCTTGTCCTGCTGAAGTTGAGTTAGGATTATTGTCTTTCATCAATATATGAGTCATGCCCGCTTTCCAACCTGCGAATCCTTGAATTCGTATCTCAGAAGAATCTGATGCCGGCCATGAAGATATGCGAGGAAATTGACGCACAGCGCGCTTTCTAGGGCTATAGCCCATACTACCTCTGCGCGGTTTACTTCTATCTGCCATGTTGCATTTCTCCTAGTTTAATACCAATTTATGCCGTAAAACGGCCTAAATGGGCTCAATACGCAAAGGAGACACCGTGACACCGATGTTGATTTTACGAGTGTAAAAACAACATTTGGGTTGTTAAACAGAGCCCTGGGTGTCTGGTATCTCACGTTATGAGCGGCCTTCCGACTAACATACCCTATTTGAACGAATCGGGGCGGTATCTACAGTATTAAGGAAATGATTAGGCAGGATATATGTAATCATTTTGAACTATGTCCCTCAACGACCTAACTCATGCAGCCAAGGGTGAGCCATACTAATCTAACTCCTATGGCTGTTGAAGCACGGGCATATCAATTAGAAGCAGTAGATGAATCTTTGGCTGGTTCTATGATGCTCGTACTACCTACTGCTGCTGGAAAAACTGCAGTTTCATGGATGGTAATTGCGGACAAATTACTTGAGGGGAACGGCTGGATACTGATGCTCGCCCCTACCGTTGCATTAGTAAATCAGCACCTAAAGGGGATGATTTCTATATTGAATGAAGGATTTAATCCGATATCGATAACGGGGCAGAATCCTGCAAATAAAAGGTCAGCGATGTGGGCTTCCTCGAGAGTCATAATAGCAACACCTCAAGTTGTTAGAAATGATATCGTGAAAGGCCTCCTTTCGCTTTCAGAATGTTCGTTAGCAGTATTTGATGAGGCCCATCATTCTACTGGTGCGCATGCCATGGCTCAAGTAGGCGAGATGTATAATTCACAGTCAGAAAAACCATTAATCTTAGCGATGACGGCTAGCCCTGGCTCTAGAATATCTCAAGTTGAAGAGATTTGTAAGTGTCTAAAAATACAGAGAATACATCTGAGGACCTCCGAAGACCCCTTGTTGTCGAGTCATCTATCAAATCTAGAAATCCAAGAGATAAAGGTATCAGTACCAGAAGAAATATGGAATATAGTGGAACCCTTTAAATTGTGGCAAAGGGGAATTGTAGACCGTGAAAAGAGATTAGGCAAATATATCATGCCTGGTGAAATAAATCATGCAGGTTTATCAAATGCAATGGAAAGATCTCACGCCGCAATACAAAGGGGCGAAAAGAATGCGTATACTTCTGTATCTCAGATTGCTATTGCGATGAGATTGCATCATTTGATTAATCATATGCTATGTCAAGGAATCGCTGCATCAAGGGAATTTTTGACAAGAATGTCAGAAGATAATGAGAGCAAAGCAGTTAAGAATTTGATGCGGGATCAAAGAATTCAAAAGTTGATTAAGGAAATTTCTGGTAGAGATGAGATTCATTCCAAAATAGGAGCAGTAAGAAGACTAGTGAGAGAAAGATTGAGAAGAGATTCGGAAAGTAAAATTATTATTTTTGCGACCTTTAGGGACACTATATCTGTCTTAGAGAAGGCATTAAAGGATATGAAAGAAGCTCGGCCAATACAATTCGTTGGTCAATCGAATAGAGTTGGAGGCAGTGGATTGAAACCTAAAGAACAAATCGAGAGATTGGAGAAATTTAGACAAGGATATGCAAATATATTACTTTCTACAGCAGTAGGGGAAGAGGGATTAGATATACCAAGTGCCGATCTAGTAATATTCTATGAGCCAGTCTCTAGTGAAACAAGAACCATACAGAGAAGAGGTCGGACTGGAAGGCACAGAGAAGGTGAAGTTATTGTATTAATAGCAGAAGGAACCCGAGATGAGGGTGCTAGAAATTCTGCATTAAAAAGAGAAGTAAATATGCAGAAAGTTGTACAAAGAGTGAAGAGAAGTTTATTGCAAATTCCTCATCTAGATATGAGTAACATGACAAACTTTGAAGTTAATATGGGAGACGATATAGTATCTGCAGAAAGTTTTGTACATAGTATAAGAGAAGAAAATAGGCCTGAGGTGGAAGATTATGATACTACTAAATTGAAAGGAAAAAATGATGTTCGGAAAAAATCAGAGAATATTCAATTCAGATCCAGTAAACAAAAAGGACTTGAGGATTTTAAATGAATCAATTACCAATAACTGCTATTCTAGTGCGTAACTGCGCTAGTCTGGTATTATGATGTCCGAAGGCAAAATCTAGCATTTCTGTTAGGTGGATTATTGGTATATTTATTGGGTGAATTTCCCCCCTAGATGCTTTACCTTGATATACATCAAGAATTGCATGAGATAAGTTACACGCACTTACAATTATCTCTGCCCCCTCATCCTTAGCATCTAGAATGACATTAGCAGATTGTTTCAGTACTGTTGGTTCTTCGGAAAATAATCCAGGTACCCCCACGCTTTGAGTGCGGCTAGTCCATGAAATTGGGGTTCCCCCTATTGCTTGGATTAGTTGTTCAAGATATGAGGGATCATAAATATCATCTTCACCGCACATGCCTTTCTGTTGCATGTTTGGCCCATAATATCCAGCGATAGTAAAATTAAGAGGATTCTTGACTGCTGATTCCACCTTTTCCAAGCCTACTTCATCCACCAATACATGTAATAAATGATGTACCTTTAAATTGCCAGAAAATTCCATACCACATGTATTCTGAAGGGTTGAATTGATTTCAGAAAGTAAAATTGAGTCTTCTTGGAGTATTTGCAAATCTTCATTGAGATTTCCAGCAGTAGCGGCACAAGGAGTAAGGATATCAAATCCAAGTGACTCAGCCATTGCAAATGTACGAGCATTAAGAGTCAGTTGCAATCTTTTATTGGCTTGGCGTATAATTCCCGCTCCACAACTGGTAGCACCACTCAAAGGGATTAGTTCAATGCTCAGAGATTTAGCTAAATTGAATATTGTATCATTAACTTCTGGTGCGCTGCTATGTGATACATTCCCAGGATGATATGCATACCTCAGAGGCATTAAAATCTACCATCCAGTTCATTAAAAATAGCTACAACTTCATGATGATTATGTACGGAAGAATTGAATTGCTTGGGCATTTTACCAATTCCGGCAGGTGGCATGACCATTCCTAAACCATCATTTATCATGTTTCCTCCAGTACGAGTAAAACCTAGTATCATCCTAGCAGTAACTCCTGATAATAAGTTACTGAGTAATCCTAGTGGCCCCAGGACTTGCCTATAAAGAACGGTTTCATTTACTTTGCCGCTACTCTTAATTGACCATGTATACCACCATACATGTTTTCCATGTCTGCCATTGAAAGAATCATGATTCAGTGATGATGTTCGGGCCTCCAATAATGCTTCTGATATTGCAATATAGTTAGATTCTTGACGGCGTATTGAGGACAAATCAGTTTCGGCTTTTATTCCTATAGGTGAATTGAGGAAAGTATCAATTTCTTTCTTTTTATTTTCAGAAATACGAGGGTCATTTCGCTTTGCCCAAGAAGAAGCGACAATAGAAGGTCCGACATAGGAATCAGAGAAAGGCGTAGCATCTGAACTTGCATGGAGTAGAGGTGCACTTTGGAAATCTTTTATTGAATGTAAATATGAAGCAGTGGAAGGAGTCATTATTCCAAGAGGGCCTTGAGGCGTATTCTTTCCATCCCTAGTTGCAGCGACCATCCAGGGCTTACTTGATTCTCTCTTTCGTTCTAGAGACCATGTGTCAACAATTAAATCCCTAATAACTTCAAAACAGGGAAGTGGAGCAAGATTAAGAGATATATTATTAGAATTGAGAGATGAAATTGAATCTAAACATAAACTTCCAGGGAGAACTATTCTACCATTTACTGAGATGGCGGTATTTGGATCATTGCAATGCCCGTCCCTGAATGTCAGACTTCCATCATGTGTGCCTTTTATTGATCTTAGAGTTTCTAAAACAGACATATTTCCAGGAAGTGAACATAACCAGGTGTCTTTTCCCCTTGAATTAGTTTCAGGATCATAACGGAAAATAGATACTTCTACTTGTATATTATCAGAAACTAAGGAAGGGACAGAAAAGCCATCATCACCAGAGGCTCCTACAGCATCTGTACCAGATGCATATTGTATTATCAAATCTAATTTATCTTCTTGGAATTGCCCAGTACTATCTACTGCAGCCATAGAAGCAAGGGCGTCTAATGACCACTGAGCAGCCAAAGAATCATAATCAACATCACAATCAACTCTAGCTACCAAACGACTTGCCCCCAATTCTTCGAATCTACGATCCCAATCTTTGCCTGATTGGCAGAATAAATCATAACTAGAATCGCCTAAAGAAAGCACGGAAAAATTAACTCCATTGAGATTTGGTGCACTTGTTGAAATAGCAGATTGCCAAAGATCTTCTGCATTATCTGGCATCTCTCCTTCCCCCCATGTTGAACATACGATTAGTACTCTCTTATGTTTAGAAAGTGAGGTGAAGTCAAAACCATCCATATCATAAACTGAGCCATTTAGGCCATATTTTGATGCATTTTTGGCTATTCTTGCTGCTAGTTCCTCTGAATTACCCGATTGTGAACCAAACAAAATACTAAGGCTTCTATCGCCCGAATCAAGGAATTCTTCAATGCTATCACCAGAAATATCTGGATTTACTTCTTCAGTAATGTATTCTTCATTCTTATGTTCTGATTCCTCTGCATCAGAGAACTCTACTGTTTCTGTTGCTGAGGAAGTATCTTCGATTGCCCCCATAAGTGCTAGAGTTGCGTCCATCCATATTTTGGCTGGCTCTTCAAAATCGACATCACAATCGACGCGAGGGTGTACTCTATTAGCACCCTTAGAAGCAAACCAATTATCCCATTCCTTTCCCGATTCACAAAATAAATCATAGGATGAATCGCCAAGAGCAAGAACTGAGAAATTGATGGTTTTCAATGAGGGGATGTCAGTAGAATTTACTGTTTCCCATAAATCTTCAGCATTATCAGGCTGCTCCCCATCTCCCCACGTGCTACAGCAAATCATAATTCTAGTTTTTCCAACTATGTCATCTATAGTAACTTCATCCATTCCTCTTACTATCGCTTTTAAGTTATAATTTGCGGATTCTTTTCCTGCTTGAATGGCTACTTCTTCAGAATTGCCAGACTGTGAGCCATACAAGATAAGTAGTGAGCGCGCGTCAGACATCTAAGCACCTTGCAGTATAATCTAACCATTCCACATGCAGCCGATTATTATAACTCTCGTTTTTGAGCATCAAATAAATGGTAAAATTTGAGTAATTTCACATTCCCATTCCGTCAAAATCACCAGCGTCCATTGGACCTGCACTTCGACTGGAAATTACGTCATCAATTCGAAGAATCATGACTGCAGTCTCAGAAGCACTTTGGATGGCTTGCTCGACAACTCTACTAGGCTCGAAAACTTTGGCTTGAAGCATGTCAGCGACCCCTCCATCATATACATTTACTCCAAAATTAGATTTGCCTTCCGAGTGTGCCTTTCGAAGGTCTATGATAGTATTAACCGGGTCTAATCCTGCATTCTCAGCGAGAGTGCGAGGGATTACTTCTAAGGCACCTGAGAATGCCTCGATGGCCATTTGTTCTCTACCTCCTATTCCCTCAGCATAGGAACGTAAGTCCCTACTTATTGCAGCTAGAACTGATCCGCCTCCTGTCAAAATTGAACCATCTTCATGGGCGACTGCGACAACACCTATTGCATCATCAAAGGCTCTACGGATTTCGTCAACAACATGTTCAGTACCTCCTCGGAGAAGTACGGACACACTCTTCGCTTGGGGGCATCCAGTTATGAAAACCATATCTGAATCTCCTATTTTCTTCTCTTCAACTTTAGCCGCTTTGCCCAAATCATCAGCAGATAAATCATCCATATTAGTTACAATTTTTCCGCCGGTTGCCTTAGATAGGGCTTCCATGTCACTTTTCTTGGCACGCCTTATTGCAAAAATTCCAGACTTAGCCATATAATGTTGCGCTAAGTCATCGATTCCCTTTTGACAAATGACTACATTTGCACCACTATCGACTACTTTGTCAACTAATGACTTAAGGAAATTTTCTTCTTCATCCAGAAATTGGGACAACATATTAGGGTCTGTAATCTGTATTTTTGCATCGACTTCAGTCTTTTTAACCTCTATGGCTGAATTGATGAGTGCTATTTTAGCACTAGAAATTGATCGCGGCATACCGCTATGAACTCTTTCTTTATCCATTATTATCCCATCTATTAGGGAACTATCCTTGATTGAGCCTCCTTGTTTCTTTTCTACCTTGACATCATCTAAATCGACAACCATGACGCCATCGACTTCTTGGGCGACGCTGAGAACTGCTCGAACACTAATATCAGCCAGGAATTCTTTGACTGCTCCAGCACTTTTCCCAGTTAATGCCGTTTTAGCTACTTCTTCAAGAGAGTCTGGAGTGACATTAATGGCATGGGAGTCGATTATCTCTGCTGCCTTGTCTGCAGCGAGTCTGAATCCTTCACATATGACTGTAGGATGGACATTTTGTTCAACTAAATCTTCACTTCGTTTTAGTAACTCTCCTGCTATTACCACAGCACTAGTAGTTCCATCATAACAATGCTGCTCTTGCGTTTTTGCAATTTCTATAATCATTTTAGCAGCGGGATGTTCGATATCCATTTCTTTCAATATTGTTGCACCATCATTCGTAATTACAACATCGCCCATGCTATCGACTAGCATCTTATCCATCCCTTTTGGGCCTAAAGTAGAACGAACTGCATCGGCAACTGCTTTTGCAGCAGCGATATTATTACTTTGTGCAGTTCGGCCAGTGGTCCTTTGAGTTCCTTCTTTCATTATGAAAATTGGTTGTTGTCCATTGTACATTATAAATCACTTCCATTAATTCAGCAACCTTGGCACCATAGTAGTGGTCATAAGCCCTCGCACACCATTATCTTAAAATCTAAAATAATATTATTCATCATTACTGATGCTATCCAACCATTCTTGGCCATAGTGAGCCCATTGTTCCGGCGACCATCCCTCCGGCAAACCACTTTCGGGCATAGGTGGCGAAGTTGTATCTTCTTCAGATTTAGAAATGGGAGGAGGAGGAGTTTGTTGGAAAATATCTTTCGAGCCGCCAAACATAGAATTGGCAACTTCATCTGCAGAAGGAAGAGGTAGGTTATTGAGTGATTTTTCTCCATTCCAACCATCTACCGTCATGTTATAGCCATCTAATGTGGAAATCTCTTCAAGAGGAGAATTGGCTTTCTTTACTATACGGAATGCAATAATGGAAATTGATATAAATGCCCCGAATCCTATTAGTATGAATATTATATTACCGGATATCCACGCTATTTCACTTGCATCGGGTCCTTTTTCTATTGGATTTGGCTTGATTAAATTAATTGATGTAGTTCTTGTAAATACATCTAATTCGCTACTTACTTTTAATCCTACATCGAAGCTTACTTCATTCATACCTAAGTTATCTAGATTTTCACTTCGAACATCTATATAAATTGTCACAGATCTAGTCTCTCCAGCTTGTAGAACGAAATTTCTATCTTCTTCATCTA
>Ga0302120_10000250_pt1 | contig 22967 bp, 21 predicted proteins | sample AG5_Bottom_MG_FD_203118 | JGI IMG/M metagenome (GOLD analysis project Ga0302120, IMG submission 203118) | Marine microbial communities from Western Arctic Ocean, Canada - AG5_Bottom | ecosystem: Environmental > Aquatic > Marine > Oceanic | place: Canada: Western Arctic Ocean | collected 2017-10-01 | reverse complement strand
CTGCGCCGAATACTGGCGCCAGAATTGAAGACCTACTAAGAAAACTCTAAGCCTCAAAAAAAATATGTCTAGACGCAATAGAAAAGGGCGAGACATCAACGGCGTTATATTGCTAGACAAAGCTAGTGGCAACAGCTCCAATTTCGTCCTACAACAAGTCAAACGTCTCTTTTTTGCAAAAAAAGCCGGCCACACCGGCAGCCTTGACCCTCTAGCGAGCGGACTTTTGCCGATTTGTCTGGGCCAGGCTACCAAGGTTGCCCAATTTCTTTTGGATGACGATAAGCGTTACTTTGTACGCGGTAAATTAGGCCAGATCAGTGACACTGGCGATGCTGAAGGTGAAATTACAGATTTTGGCCCAACCGTAGGCGTTAACGAGTCAAGTGTTGCAAGCGTTTTGCCAGAGTTTCTTGGCAACATCAAGCAAGTGCCGCCGATGTATTCAGCCCTCAAACGCGACGGAAAGCCGCTTTACGAATTGGCACGACAAGGTATTGAAGTTGAGCGCGAAGCGCGACCAGTTACCATTCACGAGATTAATTTTTTAAGTCTCGAGGGCGATGTTTTGAGCCTTGATGTGGCCTGCTCAAAAGGCACTTACATCAGAACTTTGGTTGAGGATATTGGCAAACTCCTTGGGTGTGGCGCCCATGTTATTGAGCTTCGGCGCACAGGTTTTGCTCATTTCGACTTAACTCATAGTGTTACTTTTGAGAAGCTTGAAGCCCTAAAAAGCGATGATTTTGAGGCGCTAGACGCCTTGATTCTTGGTGCCGACACTATGCTGCCAAACTTTGATTCTGTGTTTTTAAGTGCCGAACAAACAAGCGATATTAAGCTTGGTAGAAAGATTTACTACGGCGACTATACTGAGGTTCAAAAACTAAAATTGTTCGATGAAAATCAGCAATTTTTGGGTATTGGCGAAAACAGCATTGAAGGTGAAGTGTTGCCAAAGCGCCTGTTTGTTTAAGAAACCTTACTGACACTTGACGAATGGAGGTTAAAGACGTTCGACAGTGGCGTAAATTATATTTTTTCCAGTGATTTTTAAGCTCTGATTGGTTTTTCTATATAGCTTTAATAAATGCCCAGTGGGCAGCTTACAAAGTGTCTCTTCACCCTCTTCAACAAGTACCGTCGAGTCTGATAAGCCATATATAAAGCCTAATTCCTTACTTTCCAAAGAGAGATTTTTGCAATCTTTAAATGTCTGAATTTTGCCATCAAAACAGTGCTTTTTGGTCATTAAATTAAAATCCGATATCGGGCCCGAGTGAAGCTCGGCGAAAGTTTTAGGGTTGCCATCAAAACTTGCGACACTGAGTACAGAATTAAGGCGGTCCCGTTTATTGTTATTGTGTGTTAAATCGATTCCCTGGCCCTTTATCAAAACTAAATTGCGAGAATATCCCGAGAAGTCTGAAAACTCACCATTTTCATTAACGCTTGCAATGCTAATCCGCCAATAAAAATCATTGATTGTGCCGCCTTCGCTAATGGCCAGTTCTATCGTTTCGCCTTTGCCATTTTTCCAAGGAATAACTTTAAATTCGGACGGTTTAATTACCTCTATCATAGTGTTTTTGTTATCTAAGTTTCAAGACTATAGCGAGAGCCGGGATGAGTGAGTTTGCTATAAGTTACAGGCGTATTGCCACTCCATGTAATACGGGTAATCATAATACATGGAGAATTTTTTTCAATTTTTAGCAGCTCGGCAACATTTCTATCTGCTGCTATAGCTTCAATAATATGTTTTGCACCTGAAAGTGGGGTGGTTTGTTTTAGGTAATGGTTTGCTGTCTCTGTCACCAAATCAACTTCCAGATAGTTGGGCACTTGTTCCTTGCTTATAAAGCGCTCTTCTAGTTGAATTGGCTCGTCATTTTCGAAGTGCAAGACCAGAGAGTAAAATAACTGTGTAACGCTCTCAAGATCGAGAAAACGACTTGCTTGTGGAGGTGCTTCAATTTCTTTATGTGCTATTACTTTGGAAAAAAAATGGTTACCTCGCGCCTCAACTTCTTCAGCTATGTCTTTAATTTGCAAGACTGATTTAACAGGCAAACTTTCACTAACAAAGGTCCCTAGACCCTGAACACGGTAAAGAGCCCCTTCCGCTGTTAACTCTTTTAGTGCCCGGTTGGCTGTCATTCGGCTCACGGAAAACTCTTGACAAAGACTGTTTTCGGAAGGTACTTTTGTGTGCTCTACCCATCGCTTATTGTGAATTCCGTCAACAATATGTTGCTTTAAGACTTGGTAGATAGGTTTTGCATTTCTCATATAGGGGTTTATTATACGGGTTATCTACGCCGCATTTTTCTTACTTGCATGTACTTGTATATACAAGTATAATCAAGAATAAACTTGTTATCGAATTGAGATGAAAATGATTAAAGCTCCGCACGGAACAAAGCTAAGTTGCAAAGGATGGCATCAAGAGGCAGCAATGCGTATGTTAATGAATAACCTTGATCCAGGAGTTGCTGAAAAACCGGACGAGCTGATTGTTTATGGTGGAAACGGCAAAGCCGCTAGAAACTGGGAGTGCTATCATAAAATCATTTCAACTTTAAAGCGCCTAAATAATGACGAAACATTGTTGATTCAATCAGGCAAGCCTGTGGGTGTTTTTAGAACACATGAAGAGGCGCCAAGAGTGATATTGGCAAATTCTCACCTGGTTCCAAGATGGGGAAATTGGGACAAATTTAGAGAGTATGAGCAAGCGGGATTGACAATGTATGGCCAAATGACTGCGGGTTCATGGATATATATTGGCTCACAGGGTATCTTGCAGGGCACTTATGAAACTTTTGCAGAGTGCGCTAAACAAAACTTTGGAGGCGACCTTTCAGGCAGACTGGTTGTTACTGCGGGCTTGGGCGGTATGGGAGGCGCACAACCATTGGCTGCTACAATGAACGGCGGGGTATGCTTGGTTGTTGAGGTGGACGAAACACGCGCACATAAAAGATTGGAAACGGCCTACTTAGATGAAATTTCATACGACCTCGACAAGGCTTTGGAGAGAGTGCTTCAAGCCAAGCAAAATAAAGAGCCTTTGTCTGTTGGACTTATTGCAAATATTGCCGATGTATTGCCTGAAATGCTGAAAAGAGGCATTATTCCAGATGTCCTCACAGACCAGACGTCTGCACACGACTTGCACCTTGGATATCTTCCTTCTGGCTACGATGTACACGCTTCAGAGAATTTTAGAAACAAAGACCCCGAAGGATATCAACAAGCAGTGCTTGATTCGATGCAAGTGCATATGGCGGCAATGCTTGAAATGCAAAAACAGGGCGCCATTACATTCGATTATGGTAACAATATTCGCGGCCAAGTTGGAGATCATCGAGGTATGGAAGAGGCGTTTAATATCAAGGGGTTTGTACCGCTTTACATTCGACCTCTGTTTTGTGAAGGCTCTGGCCCGTTTAGGTGGGTGGCGTTATCAGGAGACCCTAAGGATATTTACACAACAGATAAGATGATACTGGAGACGTTTCCTCATAATGAGTCTCTAGCTAAGTGGATTCATAAAGCGCAAAATCAGGTTCAATTTCAAGGCTTGCCTGCTAGGATTTGCTGGCTTAATTACGGCGAGCGTGAAGAAATGGGTCTTAAATTTAACTGGCTTGTTAAACAAGGAAAAGTCAAGGCGCCGATTGTTATAGGAAGAGATCATTTGGATTGTGGCTCGGTCGCATCGCCTAATCGTGAAACCGAAGGAATGATGGATGGCTCGGATGCTATTGCGGACTGGCCATTACTAAATGCCATGTTAAATACGGCGTGCGGCGCAAGCTGGGTGTCTCTGCACCACGGTGGCGGTGTCGGCATTGGTTACTCGATTCACTCTGGCATGGTGTGTGTTGCTGACGGAACAAGCATGGCTGATAACCGCCTTTCTAGAGTACTCACAGCTGATCCGGGAACGGGCGTTATGAGACACGCTGATGCGGGTTATGATATTGCCAAAAACACTGCAAAGAATAAAGGCGTTGATTTGCCCATGTTGGGGGACTAAACAATGATTAGCCTGAAAGATTTGCACACTGATCTTGATAAAGCCATCGCTCTTGTTGTTAAAGATAGGGGCGCTGTAATAAAATCGAGAAAAGTTGTTGACGCGGCACTTAGTGATGGCAAGACTTACTACGGCATTAATACCGGATTTGGCTTCTTGGCCAATAAGAGGATTGATGCTGACAAGCTGGAAAAATTGCAGAAAAACTTGCTATTAAGCCATGCGGTGGGTCTTGGGGATTTTGTGCCTAAAGACATTACAAGGCTGATGCTTAAGCTTAAAGTTTACAGTTTGAGTTTGGGTTATTCCGGCGTATCCCTTGAGACTTTTGATCGCCTTCTTATGTTTTTAGAGAAAGATTGGATTTCAGTTGTTCCCAGCAAGGGTAGTCTCGGTGCATCTGGGGATTTGGCGCCATTGGCGCATCTTTGCTTGCCTTTGATTGGCAAAGGGGAGTTTTGGTCTAATAATAACAATGGGCCGGTTTCTGCAAAATCTGTTTTAGAAAAGGCGGGCCTACAACCGGTTACATTAAAAGCAAAGGACGGCCTGGCGCTAATCAATGGTACACAACTTATGACTGCGTATGGCGCCCACATTCTTCAAAGGGCTCAAAGCTTAGTAAAAAATGCCGATATCTTGGCTGCAATGTCACTCGAGGCACTGAAAGGAAGCCTTAAGCCGTTTGATGAAAGAATTCAGGCAGTTAGGCTTCAGCCCGGTCAAAAAAAGGTTGCTTATAATGTAAGAACTTTACTGCAGGGCTCTGATATCCTTGAAAGCCACAAGCATTGTGAGAAAGTCCAAGACCCCTACTCTTTAAGGTGCGTGCCCCAAGTGCATGGCGCAACGCGAGATTTATTAGACTACGCTAATACAGTTTTTGAGAATGAGCTTAACTCTGTAACGGATAACCCACTCGTGTTTGATGATGGCGATATTATCAGTGGTGGCAATTTTCATGGCCAACCTTTGGCTCTAGCAATGGACTCTGCAGCCATGGCGCTTGCTGAAATTGCTAGTATTTCCGAGCGGCGAATTTATTTGTTATTACAAGGGTTAGACGGACTGCCGACAGTTCTGATGAATGACAGTGGCGTTAATTCTGGATTTATGATCCCGCAATATACGGCCGCCTCTTTGGTTTCTCACAATAAGGTACTATGTCATCCTGCGTCTATTGACTCTATTCCTTCCTGCTTGGGCCAAGAAGACCACGTAAGCATGGGTAGTATTTCTGCCATTAAGCTATTAGAAGTACTGAAAAATGTAGAGCAGGTTATGGCAATCGAAGCATTTACTTCAGCACAAGCACTCGACTTTAGGCACCCTACGATCGCAGGAGCGGGGGTTGAGGCGGCGCATGCAGAAATAAGAAAGCACGTCTCACATAAGGAGGCGGATGACTTTTTTAGACAAGATATCGATGCTTGTATTGAGTTACTTAGATCCAATTCAATTCTTTCAAGTGTTGAGACCTCAGTTGGTGCTTTGCTATGATAAAGATTGAAAATGTCAACTTAGCTCAGTGTTTAGATAGCGGCACCCAGGGTGAAATCCATCTCATGAATGACGCCGTTGTTGTTTGGGATGGTAATTTGATAGAGTGGGTGGGCAATCAAAATGAGCTGCCCGAAGAGTATCAAAGCATTCAAACTATTGACGGAAAAAAGTCCTTGTTATTGCCGGGATTGATTGATTGCCATACTCATTTGGCTTTTGGCGGATGGCGAAGCGATGAATTTGGGGAAAGAGTTGCTGGCGTGCCCTACGCTGAAATTACTAAACGTGGCGGTGGCATTTCTTCAACAGTACAGGCAACACGCGAAGCAAAAGAGGAAGACTTGTACTCACGAAGTCGTGCCTTTTTAGAAAAAATGAAGGCACTTGGGATTACTACTGTCGAGTGTAAAAGTGGCTACGGTTTATCCCTAGATGATGAGATGAAGCTGTTGCGAGTCTATCGGCAACTTGGGGAAAGTCAACCGCTTAGAATTGTTCCAACTTTTCTTGGTGCCCACCTTGTTCCACAAGGCGCCACTAGGGAGGAGTACTGCAAACTGGTTGTTGATAAAATGATTCCAGAGGTTGCGAAAAATGCCTTGGCAGAATTTTGCGATGTGTTTGTTGACGATCATGCATTTTCTGTAGAGGAGGCGAGACTTATTGTCGCTAAAGCGAAAGAGTGCGGTCTAAAAATTAAACTCCATGTTGACCAGCTTTCAAACGGCAAGGGTGCTGAGTTTGCAGCCGAATGCGGTGCAACTTCAGCTGACCATTTGGAGTATGCCTCAGAAGACGGCATTCAGGCAATGAAGCGCTCAGGTACGGTAGCGGTTAGCCTCCCTTTGGCGACGCTTTATACTTTTCAAAAGCCACTTGACGCAAGAGCCCTAATTGATGCTGGTGTTGACGTTGCTCTTGCAACGGATTTTAATCCGGGGTCGGCACCAAGCTACCATCTGCCGCTTGCCATGATGTTGGGATGTACATTAAATCGCATGAGTCCTGCAGAGGTGTTAAAGGCGGTGACGATAAAAGCCGCGAAAGCACTTGGAAAAAGCGATACGATAGGCTCAATTGAGGTCGGGAAAAAAGCGGACTTTGCCCTAATCGACACGCTAAGCATCGAACACTGGATGTACCACTTTGCTGAGAATGCAAACCGATTAACAGTTATTAATGGCGATATTGTCTTTAAGGCATGAAAAAGGATTTGAAATGAAAAATTGGAAATTTAAAGGTGTTTACCTAAAAGAGGGATGGTTGTCGCCAGCTTATATTACAACAGATGACAGTGGTAATATTGTTCAATTGTCTGATAAAGGCCCAGCGGTGGTGGACGAGTCCGTCAATGGTTACGCAATTGCACCCATCACAAATGCTCACTCTCATGCGTTTCAGTATGCAATGGCTGGATTAACAGAAAATATTCCTGAGGGACAGGCGGGTGATAATTTTTGGAGCTGGCGCGACAGGATGTATCGAATTGCAGATCAAATTACGCCCGAGCAAACAGAAGCGATTGCAACGATGCTTTATGCTGAAATGCTCAGAGTGGGTTATGATCATGTGGTTGAGTTTCATTATTTGCGCAATGATAAAAACGGCAAATGTTACGACAACCCTAATGAGATGTCCGACAGGCTTATTTCTGCCGCAAAAAAAGCAGGCATAAAAATGACGCTTGCGCCAGTTTACTATCGTTGCTCGGATTTTGGTAAAGATCCTTCTGATGCACAAAAGCGGTTTCAGTTTTCATCGACTGATGAATATTTCAGACACATTGATTCATTGAGATCTTCATATAAAAACGATCAAGACGTGACCATTGGTTTTGGACTGCACTCCATGAGAGCTGCGACAGCTGAGGAGATAAAAGAAATCATTTCTTATAATAAAGAGATGCCGTGTCATTTGCACATCTCTGAGCAGACAAAAGAAGTGAATGCATGTGTTGATTATTTGGGGGCGCGACCTGTTGAGTGGCTTACAAATGAAACAGAGGTGGGCTCTCATTGTCACTTGGTACACAGTACTCACATAACCGAATCTGAAATGAAAGCAATTATCAAAGCAGACGCCAATGTTGTGCTTTGCCCAACCACTGAAGGAAATTTGGGTGATGGGTTTTTTCCTATAGCAGACTATATGAAGGATGGCGGTAGATGGTGTATTGGTTCTGATTCACATATTGCTCTCAATCCTTTTGAAGAGCTTCGTATGCTTGATTACGGACAACGCCTAACCAAAGAGCAGCGCAACACTCTGCTGAATGGGCGGATGGGGGATAGTGCTGAATGCGCTTATCAAACTTTAATCGATAATGGAAGACGAGCAGCTGGAAAAGATATTTTAAATTATTTTGAAGTGGGATCTGCGCTGGACGCTGTCGTAATTAACGCTGACTCTCCTTTAATGGGACGCTCTAGTGATGAAGGAAGGTTAGCAACTATTGTATATGCGCTTGATATTAGTGCAATTGACGGTCAGATAATAAATGGCACGTGGATTGTTAAATCAGGAAGCCACATTGATAAAGAAAAAATATTGAGGGATTTCACTAAAGCTCTGTGTGAGATACAATAATTTACCTTCTCACGAGAAGAGTTGGGTTTTCACTTGTTAATCACTAGATTATAATATGCTTAGTGCTTGTGAAACCCCCTCGCAAGATTAACAAGTTTTTTATTGAAAGGAAACCCATGAAAGTATTGGTTGTAGGCTCTGGTGGTCGTGAGCACGCACTAGCGTGGCAGTGTGCAAGTTTTGATGAAGTTGAAGCAGTATTTGTCGCTCCAGGCAATGCGGGTAGCGCTTTGGAGGATAAAATTTCAAATATTGAAATTGACTCTGAAGACATTGACGGCCTAATTGCTTTTGCTAAAGAGCACTCTATTGACATCACCATTGTTGGCCCGGAAGCGCCTTTGGTCTTGGGTATAGTCGACAAGTTCAGAAGCGCTGGCCTTGCTATTTTTGGCCCAACTCAAGCGGCTTCTCAATTAGAGGGATCCAAAGCATTTTGTAAAGATTTTCTTCAGCGTAACAACATCCCAACCGCATTTTATCAAGTCTTTACCGAAGAAGCCGCGGCCATTATGTACGTCAAGGAAAAAGGCGCGCCGATTGTTATTAAGGCCGATGGCTTGGCTGCTGGCAAGGGTGTGATTATTGCCAATACTGAGCAAGAGGCTTATGATGCCATTCATGATATGCTACAAGGTAACCGCTTTGGCGATGCCGGCTCTCGTGTGGTTATTGAGGAGTTTCTGGTTGGCGAAGAAGCCAGTTTTATTGTCATGGTTGACGGTGAAAATATTTTGCCTATGGCCACTTCGCAAGATCATAAGGCGAGAGATAATGGCGATAAAGGGCCGAACACTGGTGGTATGGGCGCCTACTCACCCGCACCAATTGTCAGTCAAGAAATATTCGACGATGTGATGGAGATCGTTATTCGCACAACGGTTGATGGCATGGCTGCTGAAGGCATGCCATACACGGGCTTTCTTTACGCCGGCCTGATGATTGACGCCGAAGGTAAGGCTAAAGTCTTGGAGTACAATTGCCGCTTTGGTGATCCTGAAACGCAACCGATTATGATGCGTTTGCAATCAAACTTGGCTGCGCTTTGTTTGATGGCGTCCGATGGCAAACTTGATGAAGCCACTATTGAATGGGATGAGCGCGCCTGCGTGGGCGTGGTTTTAGCGGCCAAAGGTTACCCAGATGCTTATCATAAAAGCGAGTTGATTAATTTGCCAGAAAATACAGCCGATGCTAAAGTTTTTCATGCTGGCACCAAGCTACATAAAGACGGCGTCTTTAGTAATGGCGGCCGTGTGTTGTGTGCAACCGCTCTGGGTGAAGACATCAAACAGGCGCAAGCCAATGCTTATGTTTTGCTCGAACAAATCGATTGGCAAGGTTCTTATTACCGCACTGATATTGGCTTCAAAGCGCTCTAAAATTCTCATCCGATGAGCATCATCGGCGTTGATGAGGCGGGTCGTGGGCCATTGGCGGGCGGCGTTCTTGCTGCGGCAGTTATTCTACCGACTGAATTTGAATTGCCCGGCCTTACAGATTCGAAAAAGCTTAGTGCAAAAAAACGAGAAACACTCTATTGGCAAATCACTCAGCATTGCGCTTGGGCGGTTGGCGAGGCAAGTTGTGCAGAAATTGATCAAATAAATATCTTGCAAGCAACCCTATTGGCAATGCGTCGAGCTGTTTTGAGTTTACAAAGTAGCTACACAAAAAAAACCACCACAGGCTATGAGGTGCTTGTTGACGGTAATCGTTGTCCCGATGTTGAGAACTGTCGTGCGATTATTAAAGGTGATTTGACTGAGCCAGCAATCTCTGCGGCCTCTATTATTGCAAAAGTGACTCGCGACAGGCAGATGAGAGAGCTAGACGCCCTTTACCCTCAATACGGCTTCGCCAAACACAAAGGCTATGGCACTAAGACGCATATGGAGGCTTTGACGGAGTACGGGCCGATAGCTGGCATTCACCGCTATTCTTTTGCGCCTGTGCGCAGGGCGATTAGTTAAGCGAGTCTATCTGTTGTTGAAGCGCTGTTTGTGCCGCTTCAAGTTCGGCTTTTTTAGCTTCAAGAGCTGCCCTTCTTTCGTCCTCAGCCAGTTTCAAGTTATCACGCTCAATTTCGTCTGCAGGTCTTTTACTGAGGTAACTGAACAACCTAACCACTTTACCCACATTCTTTGCTTTTGCTGCTTGATTGGTGGCATTTTCCGCCTCTCGCTTGGTCACAGAGCCCATTAAATATACGGTTTTTCGTTCGGTCAACACTTTGATGTGTGTGGGGTGGAACACCTCCTGATCTTGGAAAAGAGCTTCAACTTGCAGAGTGACAAGATTGTCCCTGGCTCTTGAAAGGTAACTGCTGGTCGACATCACCGCGACCTCGTTCACCAATTGATTCATTTGTGACGATTTGGATTTAAGGCGTTTTTCAAGATGTGCTTTGAGCGCGGCACTTGGTGCTTCGCCAGTCATCAACACAACACCGTCATAAATCATGAAGTTAATGTGAGCGTCATCAAGCATAACATCTTCTTCGACAATATTATTGAGTCTGATGTAGAGTGTTTTGTCGTCGAGAATGGTGCCAGCACTACGACGGTCATGCGTCATGGTGGCAATCGAGGTGACCGCTGTAACGCCTTGAACTATCGTTGAGCATGCAGAAAGCAGTGTGGACGCAATTAACAGGGTACTTAGTAATATAACTTTTTTCAAGATCTCTCCTAGAGCTCAAAGGCGCTCTGTATCCATGTAATTGTAGGATATTTTAAATCAGATTCTACGCCAACAACGTCAAAGCGACAGAGAAAATGCTGATAGTTTGGGTGTTTTTGCAAATATTGCTGCGCTGTGCGTATTAATTTTTGTTGTTTCGAGAGAGTCACCGTTTCTGTTGATGTGCCATGAGAGCTGTTTTTTCGATAGCGAACCTCAACAAAAACCAGCGTGTCCGTAGTTTTATCAAGCATAATAATATCTATTTCACCTAACTTGGTTAGGTAATTTTGTTCAATCAGCGACAAGCCTTGTTGTTTCAGATGATCCAACGCCAAAGCTTCCGCCTCATTGCCAATTCTACGTTTGAAACTAAACATCATGCCAAGTACGCTTTATATTGTTGCAACCCCAATCGGTAATTTAGATGATATCACTTATAGAGCGGTTGAGGTTTTGAAAAATGTCGATCTAATTTTGGCAGAAGACACACGCCACAGCAAAAAACTCTTAAACCATCTTGATATATCGACACCTTTGCGTGCTTTTCACGATCATAACGAGCGTGAGAAAACACAGTCGATTGTTGACGAGTTGAGCGCAGGAAAATCCATCGCGCTGATTAGTGATGCGGGCACGCCGCTCATTAGCGATCCCGGTTATGTCTTGGTTTCTGAGGCAAAAAAAGCAGGCTTAAAAGTTGTGCCTTTGCCAGGCCCTAGTGCGCTTATAACCGCATTGTCTGGCGCTGGTTTGGCGAGTGATAATTTTACATTTTTTGGTTTTTTACCAAGCAAGCAAGCGGCACGCACTAAGGTGCTACAAGGGCTTATTAGTCGCACCGAGACAAGTATTTTTTACGAATCCCCTAAGCGCATTTTGGCGGCAATGTCGGATATGCTATCAGTCTTGGGTGAGAATCGAGAGGTGTGCTTGGCTAAAGAACTTACCAAGGCGTTCGAAACCATCAACACGGGCTCAATCCCAAGTTTGATTGAGTATTTGACGATTGACGTTAGTCATCAGAAAGGTGAATTTGTGATTTTGATTTCTGGCGCCGATAAAACCGATAATTCTGCGGCAGAGGCGGAGCTTGATACGCTGCTGCCAATTCTCTGTGCTGAGATGGGCGCCTCAAAAGCGGCTAAACTTGCTGCTAAAATAACAGGCATTGACAAAAAACACTGCTACCAAAGGGCAATCGATCTATGAGTAATTTTTATAAACACCACATTTTCTTTTGTAATAATATCCGCAAAGATGGCAAACAATGTTGCTCGGAAAATGGTGCCAAAGAGCTTTATAAGTACGCCAAAGATAAGTGCCGCGAAACCGCTATGCTGGGTGAAGGGCGGTTTGGCGTTAGTGAGTCACGCTGTCTCGGTCGCTGTGAGCACGGCCCTGTGGCTGTTGTCTATCCAGACAATGTTTGGTATAGCTACATTGACGAGGAAGACATCGACGAGATTCTCGAGTCGCACCTTGAAGGTGGTCAAGTGGTTGAACGTCTTCAGATCAAATAATCCGCACGACAGATTTTTTTATTGATATGGCTGGAGACTGTATAAAGTTCGTTCCAAGCCAAGTTTTTCAGCGTACTCTTTAGCAATATCTGACGATAACATTGCCTTCATTCCTTCAGGATCAAAAAGCTCGGATGTTGCGATAGCTGTGTGTTCATCTACCTTTGTTAGGACTGTATCCCTACAAAACGCACTCATTGCGTCAGACAAGGTAGATACATACTCGCTGTAGTCTTCAAAAGTGCCGTTATTTATTTTTATGTGCATCATTATATTCATCACTAGACTCCTCTCGTAGTTAAGATTTATTATGGTTCGTAATGAACACTATAAACCTCACCCCCCTTTCTGTCAACAGAAGAGTTTTAAAGGTCATTTAAACTTGTTACAAGGTAAGGGTATAAATTATCGGCAATGATTGTAATACCTAATGCATTTGGGTGTTTAAAGTCGCGTAGTAAATATTTTGCCTCAAGCGCAACATCTTCTAGCAAGAAGGGCATAAAAATCAAACTGTGCTGTTGAGCAAGGTCGGCGTACAGTTGGTCAAATTGGCCTTGGTAGTCTTCACCCATGCTCTCGGGTGAGCGCATGCCTGCAAATACCAGTGTCGCGCCACTTTTTTTGATTTTGATAATCATTGTGTTGAGGTTGTTTTTGGTGAGAGCGGGATCTATGCCACGCAACATATCATTAGCACCGAGGCACAATACCACCACATCTGGATTATCGCCAAGCGACCAATCAAGTCTAGCCTGGCCATTATTAGACGTGTTGCCAGAGACGCTAGCATTAATTATCTTAACTGTTATGTCGTCTTTATCAAACTTAGCACGCAGCACTGAGGTTATATTTTCGCTTTGAGTCAAGCCGTAACCAGCTATTAGACTATCACCAAACAACATAATCTTTATAGGGTCCTCGCCAAAGCTTGCGCTCGAAACGACAAGAAGCAACAAACAAGATAGTGCCTTTAGTGGCTTAATTAGTGAAATAAACATATTGGGCTATTATATGATATGACAATGAATAAATCAGCCATACAATTTAGTGATGTTTCGTTGAGCTACGGTACGAGCGACAACCGTGTTGAGGTGTTAAAGGGTATCAGCTTTTCGATAAACGCAGATGAAATCGTTTCCATTGTTGGCCCCAGTGGCTCGGGCAAAACATCAATCATCATGCTTGCCGCCGGCCTAGAAAAGACCTCTTCAGGCGCCATTAAAATCAACAATGAGGATATTACAAACCTCAATGAAAACGCACTCTCAGCAGTCAGACGACAACATGTCGGCATTGTCTTTCAGTCCTTTTATTTGATTCCAAACCTCACGGCTCTGGAGAATGTACTGCTCTCTCTCGAGGCCAATCAAAAATACAATAAGGACGAGGAGGCAATCTCCCTATTAACCGAGTTCGGCTTAGCCCACCGCATTCATCACTTGCCTAGCGAGCTGTCAGGTGGCGAGCAGCAACGCGTGGCTATCGCTAGAGCTTTGATCAACAAGCCGGCCATTATATTGGCCGATGAGCCAACCGGCAACTTGGATGAGACCACTTCCAAGAACATGATGCAACTGCTGTTTGACTACACCCGAGCGCAGCAAACGGCCCTTGTGCTGGTGACACACGACAATGATCTTGCACAACAGTGCGATCGCATCATTGAGATCAAGGACGGCACGATTGTTTAATTATCAACAATGGCTTTTTATACATCGTTACGCTGTCAGAGACATACGCCGCAGCTATAAAAAACTGTGGATTATTGCCCTGACTTTGTTTATCAGTCTGCTGCTTTTGTCGCTAACTTTTTCCATTAAACAATCACTCAATGACGAAATACAGGCCAACTCAAAAGAGCTGTTGGGCGGTGATGTGCAGATTAATAGTGGCATTAAGCCGCTTTCAAATGAGCGCTTGCAAAAGCTTGCAATACTTGGCCAGGTTAGTCAAACGGTTAATTTTTTCACCATGCTGTCCAAACCAAACGGTGGTGCCGTTTTTACCGATCTAAGGTCGATTGATGTGCATTATCCGTTGTACGGTGAAGTACAAACCGAGCCGGTCGGGGAAAGGGCGCAGCTCCTTGACAAGACGAGCGCACCCACTGTACTGATAAACGAAAACATTCAAAACCAATTACAACTTAAGGTTGGCGACGAACTGAAAATCATGAGCACCATTTTTGTCGTTGGCGGGGTGCTTGTTTCGGTACCCGATTTGACTAACAGTGCCGCATTTGGTGAGTTTGCCATTATTAGTAAACACGAGTTTGACAAATTTGATTTAAGAACGGCCAGCAGTTTTATGCACCACGACACGCGCCTGAAAATTGCCAAATCCGCTGACTATCAAAACAAGATTGAAGCGGTGCAATCGTTGTTAGAGGGCGATAAAAGCATCCGCATGAAGTTGCCGCAGGACAGCGCACAAAGTCTACGGCGTATTATCGATAATTTTTCCAATTTCCTTAATCTAGTGTCTGTCAGTGCGATGATTATTGCCGGTATTGGCATTAGTAATACCTTGCTATCTTTCATCAACCAAAGAAACACCAGTATCGCCATTAAGAAGTCACTGGGCTTTTCTGCAAAAACGATTCAACTCATCTATTTCTATGAAATATTGATGGTGTTGTTTGCCTCCTCCATTTTGGCTTATGCTGTGGGAGTGTTAAGCCCGTTGGCAGCGAACACTATCATCCCTGAGTCCTTTGGTATTTCACTGCAACCGAGTTTCAGCCTGCTTGATTATGCCAATGTTGCTTTTATTGGCTTGCTGGTGGTGCTCATCTTTTCCATTCCTTCTTTGTATTCCATTTCATCCATTAAGGCCGCAGCTTTGTTCCGCAACACATTCCAAACCGTCAATCTGCATTTTTCTGCGAAAAATATCACCTATCTACTGATTTTGACCACGATTTTGGTGGCTTACTTTGTCTTACAAACGAGGGCGCAATTGTTAACGCTGTATTACTTTTTAGCGTTCTTTGTCAGCATTGCTATTTTTTACAGTGTGGCAAAATTCCTCATATTTGTTTTAAAGCGACTGCCCGACTTCACAAGCAACACCTATAAAATCGCTTATCGAAACATTGCCAGCAAAAAATCTTTAGCGCCGATTATTACGATCTCATTGGGCATCGGATTGATGCTTCTTTTGATTTTGAGTTTTGTTGCTGACAACTTAAAAAGAGAAGTTGTTGATAGCATACCTTCGATGGCGCCCGATATTTTCTTTGTCAGTGTCAACAAGAGCGAGAAAGAGCCGTTAGAAGCGTTTATAAAAAATCTTGATGTTGACGCGGTAATGGAGTTTAACCCGATGGTAAGCGCGACATTTGTCTCGATCAATGGGCAATCCATTGAGAAGCGTGTCTCTCGTGATAATCGATCCCATTGGGCAATTGAGGGCGATAGGCGTATTTCTTGGTCCGAGTCCCCGCCAGAGGATAATCCCATTGTTAAGGGCGAGTGGTGGTCGCCTGGCAACAGCGAGAAAATGCTAGTGTCGATGGATGCTCGAATCGCCGAGGATCTTAATGTCGATGTTAACGATAAAATAACACTAAGTATTTTGGGTAGAGAGGTGACCGGCGTTGTTATGAATTTACGCCAAGTTGATTATCGAGGCATGGGCACTAACTTCGCCATTATGATTAACAGTGCATTTGCTGATCAATTGCCTTATGAGTATGTCGGCACGCTTAAATCCGAGATTCCAAGTGGCGAGATTCAGGCGCAAGTGGTGCAACAGTTTCCGAACATATCAGCCATTAAAGTGGATCGATTGTTATCGAAAGTTGGCGAAATCATGAATAAGATTTTCATTGCAGTAACGAGCATTTCACTGATTGTCATTGTCATTGGTATGATTGTCATCGTCAGTGCAGTCTTGGTGCAAACCAGTTTGCGTAAATACAACAATCTGATTTATAAAATACTGGGTGTTGACTTTGCCACCATTCTCAAAGCAATGACTTTGGAATTTGCAATTATTTACTTTACCTTAATATCTTTTTCGATAAGCGCCGCCGCGCTAGCCTCGTATTTTGTTGTTGAGAATATATTTACTTTGGAGTGGCAATTTGATTTGGGGCTAACGTTGATGCTAACCGTGTCAACAGGCGTGGTAACGTTTGCGCTGATTTTATTGGCAAATAAAAATATGTTTAGCCCTGCGGTTTATCCGTTAATTCGCAACGAGTAAAAATTGATAGATAATTTATAGAAGAGCAGAGAGTTTGTGGTGAAGAGCGGCTACTTTTTCGTCCAAATCAATAATTTCCGAATTATTTTCGATAATATCGGTCGGCAAGCTTTCACCTAGCTTTAATCGCTGTTCGCGACTTGTTTGCGCCAGTAACATCGCTTTTGCTTTGCTTTGATCGATATTTTCACGCTTTTTAAGCCTATTTAGCTGGTTTTCTGTCGTAGAGTCCACCACAATTGCCCTATCAAAGGGTTGCCAGAGGTTTTTTTCCACTAAAAGTGGCACAACGACAATTATTACGCCTTTTTTGTGTTCATCCATTGCCATTTGCATTTTTTCCAATATTTTTGGATGCAGTATTTGTTCAATCAGTGCGCGATTTCGTCCTTTTTTATAAAGCTTGTCTCTTAGGTGGGTGCGATTAAGTGTGCCATCTTCATTTAGTATATCATCGCTAAAAGCAGTGACCAGTTCGCTCAAACCATGAGTTCCGGGCCTAACTACTTCTCTAGCGAGAATGTCAAGATCAACAACGGGGTTGCCGTGCGCCTCCAATAAGTTGCTGACGTGGCTTTTGCCAGAAGCAATGCCACCGGTGAGTGCGATTTTTAAACTGGATGTAGGCATTTGATCAATACAAGGTTTGGCTTTAATCTTTAAATTTTATAATGAAAGTACTCGTACAATCAGCCAATACATAACTGACTTGCTATAAATGCTAGATTTCCCTTGACATTTGGCGCAATTCTTTCGATAATATCCGCTCTTTTGGTTATGTAGCTCAGCTGGTTAGAGCACGGCATTCATAATGCCGGGGTCGGTGGTTCAAGTCCACCCATAACCACCATCTCCCACATGGCTTTAAGCCATTTCACTTAAATCAAAATATAGCAATGTGCTACATATGTGCTACATTTGAATTACTTCAATAATATCAATTAAGTAGTAATTGTAGCAATAAAACCATTACTCATACAACCGATAAACAATCTGATTTCAAAAGGGACTGACGCCTTGTTTGTTAATAGGTAAGCATTGCCCTGCCTTCTGTGAGAAGCACACCCCATCCCTTTGTATCCCTCTCTAAATAGCCATTAATAGACAATAGCTACAGTGTCGTTTTTAGATGCTGTTAAGCTTAGAATATAAACCTTGTTAATTGTGTGGTTATTCACAACCCCTCTCATATTTACCCAGACTCTTAGACCCCCGGGGGAGGCTCATAAGTGTCTCCACTACTATTGTTATACTCTCCCTCTCACATCAAACGAAATTTGGACTTTTGAGGAGTGTCTGTGTAGGATACGGACTATTTTTTAACTAAGTTGAGCCTTGCCTTAACTCACTGGTATCAAGCCCTACACCCTTCTATATAACGTTCTCTCTCCATTCGTTTCCATTAATCACACATCAAACGAAATTTGGACTTTAGTCCAAGTTGATATACAATCATAGTATGAAGAAACTATTCCTACTTTTAATTCTATCCTTTTTCTCAGCTCAAAGTTTTGCAGCAGGATGTCCTGATGGCAGTGAGCCAATCAAAAGTATTTCTGCGGATGGTACTTATTTTGTATATAACTGTGGAGATTTTTCAGAGCAAGCAAAGACCTCCATAACTAATTTTCCACACATAAACCTTCCAAGAGATGTAGCTTCTGGAAATATATATCAAAAAAGCTTACAAGATCCTGATACATATAAAGATTATGGGGTTCAAATTGTTGATAAAAAAGATGGACATCCCGTTAGAGCGGGAAATAAATCTCTTAGATTTGAATTGAGAGATGGAGACTGTGGTGAGGTCGGTAGCTGGAGCGATTGCGATAGTGATAGAGAAAGGCATGAGCTGACTGGGTCAAAGATGTTAGATGGAGAGGAGTGGTGGTATGCATGGTCTATTTTTATGCCTAAGGATTTTAAAAATATATCGCCTACAAATCTTGATCTTGGTCAATTTCATGGCGATAATTCATGGGTTGATCCATGCTGTTCTTTTATGTTTAAAAATTTTAGAGGTGGCTATAGTATAGAGAATCATTTAGACGACTATAAACGCAAGCAACTCTTAACAATAGGAGGAATGAGTGAAAAATGGAATGATATTTTGGTGAATTTAAAATGGTCAAAAAATAATGATGGCTTTATTAATCTTTGGGTAAACAATAAACTTGTTTATGAGTACCAAGGCCCAACACTGACAAAAAATTCAAAGTTTGTATATTTTAAATTTGGAATTTATAGAAGCGGTTTATCAAGGTATCTTAATCATAAGAACTTTTCACCTGCGGTTGAAACTTGTTTTAGAAATAATGGTGCTAGTAATGAACTAATAAATGTTACTAAAAAAGGCGAAAGGTCAGGACTACTAGGACTTGGAGCTGATGCACCAACATTTAATATTTATAATCAATGTAAGCATCTTTATACAATTAAAATGCCTACACATGTAGTTTACTATGATGAAGTAAGAGCTGGAAAAACAAAAGAAGAAGTTGTAGGTAGCCTTCCACTGCGTATTAAATAAAATCACACGAAAACTTAACCCTCCCTCACACATCAAACGAAATTTGAGCTTTGGCTCAAGCTGGTATACAATCATAGTATGAGGAAATTCTTTCTTATCATACTGCTATCTCTCGGTTTAACTTCCATCTCTTATGCTGGAATTGAAGACTGGTCAGACACCCAAGTATGTAAGTGGCTTAAACAAAACTCAAATCACCCAACACCCCTAGCTGAAGTCAAAAAAAGAGGAATCAGTTGTAATGACGGTGATGAAAGCAAAACAGGGCCTGATTACAAAGTCACTGCTTGGTGGACGAATGACCAAATAAAGTCAGAGGTAAATTACAAATACGATCAGAAGAATGGCCCTTACACTACCTGGTATGAGAATGGCCAAACAAAGGAACAAAGGAATTACAAAGAAGGCAATTTAAACGGCTTGTGGACCGAATGGCATGAAAATGGCCAAATAAAGTCAGAGGTAAATTACAAATACAACCAGAAGAATGGTGGGTTTACTGAGTGGTATACGAATGGGAATGTATTACAAAAGGGAAGCTATAAGGACGATAAATTAGATGGTATGTGGACCGGAATGAGTAGGGATGGTCAGCACATAGCGAAAGTAAATTATAAGGACGGTAAACGTCAACACAATGACACCACTCGTATTGTTGCGGAACCTACTGAGGAAGACACTATTGCCGAGGAAGAAGCAGCTCGTATTGCTGAAGAGAAAAGAGTGGCTAAGGAAAAGAGAATAGCTGAAGCCGAAGCAGTTCGTATTGCTGAAAAGAAAAGAGTGGCTAAGGAAAAAGCCACTCGAAAAGAACAAAAAGAATTAAAGACTGAGTATTGGCCGAATGGTCAGAAATACTCAGAAGCAAGCTACATAAACGGCAAACTAGAAGGCAAGGTGACTTGGTGGTATGAGAATGGACAGACAAAGGAGGAAGCTAATTACAATAACGGCAAACTAGAAGGCAAGTTGACTAAGTGGTATGAGAATGGCCAAATAAAGTCAGAGGTAAATCTGCAAGGAGGCGTAACTGATGGCCGGGGCACTGAGTATTGGCCGAATGGTCAGAAATACTCAGAAGCAAGCTACATAAACGGCAAACTAGAAGGCAAGTTGACTAAGTGGTATGAGAATGGACAGAAGAGCGACGAGGGCAACCCCATAAACGGCAAGGTGACTACCTGGTATGAGAGTGGTCAGAAATGGTACGAGAAAAATTACAAAGACGGCGATATACAAGGGAATGTTACTGCGTGGTATGACAATGGTCAGAAAAAATACGAGGAAAATTACGAAGACGGTATGCTGCATGGCAAGCGGACTATGTGGTGGAAGAATGGCACGAAAAATCCCCTGGAGCGGACTTACAGCTACGGCCAAATAATTAGTGGCTTCCATCGCACCTGGCGCGCAGATGGTAACCTTATTGGTGGATATGAGCTTCTGTGTAACGGGCAGACCCTTGATCGGCGACTAGCTTTTACTAGGCCGGGTAATTATAATCAAACAATATACATAGATTGTTCAAACAAGGCGGCGTTAGTCAATCGGTTGGGTCAAATGTTTAACTTGACGAAACAAAACGGTTTGGATATTGCAGACAGAGCGAGGTGCTTGAATGCATTGGAATATATAGAATCCTATGAACCGTATTACTTTGCAAATTATAGCCAGAATAATTACAGGTTTTTTCAAGACCATCTAGATTGGTGTAATGAGGGGTCAGTCAAACTAAAGGTCAAAATAAAATAAGGATCAAGGGCCAACATCATTTGATATCTCCTGCTATCTATCTAGCACGGGAAGATCGAGTAGCCTCTGTTGAGTTTAACTGGAATATCGATCCCAGACATTTTTAGCAATCTCCAGCACCTCATCATGATGTAAAGGCGGTGAGCATTTTGCACTTAAGTCAAAAAGTTCTTGTGTGGCAAACTCCATACTTTCACCCCTGCCCCTCATCGCACAAGCAACCCTAAACAAGTCATTGTTTCTAGAGCCTTTGACAAACTTGCCAGTTAACTCATTGCCTGACAGGCGTTCATTTGACATAGTCTCCACTTAAGCATAAAAACACCTTCTACTAAAGACCTTGGGGGAGGCTTACCACTCTCCCTGTTACTATTGTTATGCCATCCCTCACACATGAGATGAAGTTTCAATCATCTAATATCTCCGGTTAAGCGCACGCCTTGCCACATTGCTTGTTTGCCTCTTTATCAGGGAGGTGTAATTTGCATCATTGCTAAAATAGTAATATAATTTCTGAATGAAAAGATTTTTTCTGCTCCCGCTGTTATTTATTCTTTCCACCATGTCTTATGCTGGCGATACGCTTTATTTAGATGGATTGATAGCGTTTGAAAATAATCGTTTTTCTGAATCCTTTCAAATTTTCTCTAAACTCTCTAGTGAGGGGAATCCGAGTGCGAGCGCTATGTTAATACATCATTATGATGGCGGATTAGGTGTTGAGCCAGATCCAAGCAAGGGGTTGCCGTATTTAGCTTTGATTATTAATCAAATGGATAACTACTCCTCTGAGCTTGGTTATCAAACTGGTTTGATGTTTTTACGCCTTGGAGAAACCTCATCTGCTACGGAAATGTTTGAATTAGCTGCAAGATATAAACATCCTGAGGCCGCTTACGAGACCGCTCGCTTGAAAATAGCAGCACTTGAGCCTCAATTGGTTAATGCGGGATTGTGGCTGAAAGTGGCTTATGACCTAGGTAGTGATAAAGCCGATAGTCTTCGACCTCTATTTGATAATTTGCTAACCAGTGAGCAGGGAAAAATTGCGCTACAAAAAGCGGTACAGTGGCACAAGGACAATAGTCCAGAGAAATTACAACAAGAGTTCGAGCAGTTGAAAATAATGATGGAATCATTAGGCCAAGTCGCAGATTTAGTTGGAGACTTGTTTAACTCTGTAGAAATAAATGTTGACGAAGAGGCTGTGACGAATTTAATAGAAAGTCTACCCATAGATGAGCTAAAGGAAAACATAGAAGAATTATCATATTAGTATTATTTAATCACCCTTCGCACATTTACTCAGACTCTTAGGCCTCCGTGGGGAGGCTCACCAACACCTCTGTTGCTATTGTTATACCACCCCTCACACATCAGAGAGGATTTGAGCCTTACTAGGTTCTTATTGAATTATAATCTTGGTATGAAAAAACTACTAATACTCTTGTTCTCAATAATTCTTTTCTTTAGCCTTTATGGTGGTTGGTTTGATAAAACTATTTGTGTTGAAACAGACTCTCAAATTAGAAACAACCTTATTTATTTATCAGATACGACCAAACCATTTTCAGGTAAAGATTTATGTAAAGATAACCAGGGACAAATAATAACAGAAGGAGAAATTAAAAAAGGTAAGTGGGCGAATCAAACTAAACACTCGTATCATAAAAATAGCCAGAAAGAGTCAGAGGAACATTACAAAGACGGCAAGAAAGATGGCAAGTGGAGTAATTGGTTTGAGAGTGGTCAGATATTTTCAGTGCTAACTTACAAAGACGGCAAGAAGAATGGCGCTTTTACTGTGTGGCTTGAGAATGGTCAAATACAGATTGATTCGGGTTGGAAGGATGGCAAGCAAGATGGCAAGAGTACTGTATGGCATGAAAACGGTCAAAAGCTCTCAGAAATAAATACTAAAGACGGCAAGAACGATGGCAAGAGTACTGTGTGGCTTGAGAATGGTCAGATATTGAAAGAGGAAAACTACAAAGACGGCAAGTTTGATGGCGAAGTGACTTCGTGGTATGAGAATGGTCAGATAGACTCAGAGGTAAATTATAAAGACGGCAAAGAAGATGGCAAACAGACTTGGTGGTATGAGAATGGTCAGATAGAGTCAGAGGGAGAGGTC
>Ga0302120_10000249_pt1 | contig 22981 bp, 24 predicted proteins | sample AG5_Bottom_MG_FD_203118 | JGI IMG/M metagenome (GOLD analysis project Ga0302120, IMG submission 203118) | Marine microbial communities from Western Arctic Ocean, Canada - AG5_Bottom | ecosystem: Environmental > Aquatic > Marine > Oceanic | place: Canada: Western Arctic Ocean | collected 2017-10-01 | reverse complement strand
ATTAATAACGTCAGCATCAAAAGAGGCGTCCGTGACCGCTTTAATTTTATCGTTCATGATATTTGAAAAGTGAAAGTGAAAGTTAGAATCAAGAGAATTCTTCCGCCTATTATATCACCAAACTTGCTAAATGCCACTTATTTCAGGCGATCACCCAAAACAGTAAAAACCGCACTTCTGAGGCCTACGTAATAAAAGCTAAAATGAGTGGAATAGTAATAAAAGACAATGCCGTTTGCAAAGTGATAATACTTGTCATTAGTTCGGTTTCACCACCCAACTGCTTAGCTAATGTGTAAGAGCTGACGGCTGTTGGCACACAGCCAAATATAACCAAAACAATTTTTTCTGTTGTGCTGAAATCAAAGTAATCACTGACTAAATAAACAATCAACGGAAAAATAGCCAGTTTTAAAACACACGAAATAATGAGTGGACTCATTTGAATCGATAGATTCCTGACCTTGATGTTTGCTCCCAAACCCAAAAGCAGCACGGGTATAGCGCCCAATCCTAACAGTCGAGTTGTTTCATGAACAATAGGCACATCCTTCGCGTTTGCTATCGAGAACACAAAGCCCACAATAATCGCCAAAATAAGTGGGTTTTTTGCCAACTCGGCAACAATGCCGGTTAACCTAGGTTGTGCAGTATTGGACTTAGTATCCCGCAAGACAATCACCATAAAAGTTACGATAACAACATTGACCACCGGAATAAGGATAGCCATAAGACTGGTACCTATTGCCAAGCCTTGGGCACCAAAGAGACTTCCAGAGATTGCCAATGCAATAAAGGCGTTATGTCTAGCAGCGCCCTGCATGACCGAGCTTGATATTGCGCCCGAATAGCTACACACTTTACTGAATAAAATCGATAACAAGATAACGGCAAAAAAACCACCAAGAATCACCATGGCGTAACTGCCAAATAACGCCGGAGAAAAATGAATTTGCGAGATTTCATTAAACAACAATGCTGGCATTAGAATCCAGTAGACAAGCTTGTCGTTTAAATTCCAAAAGGTCTCGTCCAGTATATTGTTGCGTCTCAACAGGTTGCCAATAATCATTAGCGTGAATATTGGCGCAATGGCAAAAACGACGTCAGTGAACTGTAAGCTCATAACAATCCCTTATTTGGGTAAATGCTCAAAGGGCCTTAATATAGTCGATGGCCATTTGCAATCTGGCTAGCGTTCTATCCTTGCCAACAAGTTCAGCACAAACATCAATACTGCCCGCCTTACCATCACCACTTAATGCAAGCCTAAATGGCTGCCCTACCTTGCCAAAACCTACACCTTGTTGCTCACAAACGTCTTGAATTTCACCATGTATAGTCTCGGCGCACCAAACATCAAGTGCTGAGAGCTTTGAGTGAAGCGCCTCAATAATAGATTGTGATTTACTACTAAATTGCTTGCTAGCTTGTTTTTCTTCAAAAGCTTCAAAATCTTGATAGAACATAACGCAACTATCGGCCATTTCCACCAGAGTTTTCGATCTGTCACGCAACGATTCAACAACATCTTCTATCTTAGGGTCGCTACTGACATCGATCGAGCGCCGCTCTAAGTGCCACTGTAAGTGTTGAATCAATTCTGAAAGTTCAATGCTTTTAATATAGGACTGGTTTAACCAAATCAACTTTTCCTGATTAAAGCTCGCAGGTGCTTTATTTATATTATCAAGATCAAACAAATCAATCATCTCTTCTAACGAAAAAACCTCCTGATCACCGTGCGACCAACCCAAACGAACAACATAGTTAAGTAGTGCTTTTGGTAAAAAACCCTCGTCTCGATAAGCCATCACATTGACCGCTCCATGACGCTTGGATAAGCGCGCACCATCACCACCTAAAATCATCGGCACATGAGCAAAAGCTGGCAAATCCCAGTTAAGCGCGGTGTATAAATTAATCTGTTTTGGTGTGTTATTAATATGGTCGTCGCCGCGAACAACGCAGTCAATCGCCATGTCGTGATCATCAACAACAACCGTTAAATTGTAAGTAGGCGAGCCATCGGAACGCGCAATAATTAAGTCATCAAGCTCCGAATTAGCAATTTCAATGTCACCTTTAACATGGTCCCTAAAGGCTACTTTTCCCTCGTCTGGATTGAGAAAACGAATAACACCTCTGGATAAATTCTTGTCGCGACAGCAACCATCGTATTTTGCCTTCTCACCCGCGGCCATTTTGTCTGCTCTCAATTTCTCCAGGCGCTCTTTAGAGCACTCACAGTAATACGCCTTGCCCTTGCTCAACAACTCATCGATAACTTCTTCGTAACGATCAAAGCGATCGGTTTGATATATTGGACCCTCGTCATAATCAAGTCCAAGCCACTCCATGCCTTGCAATATTGCATCAACGGATGCCTGGGTGGATCGCTCTCTATCGGTGTCTTCAATCCTAAGTGTAAATTGTCCGTTATTTTTCCTGGCCCAAAGCCATGCAAACAGTGCTGTTCTGGCGCCACCAATATGAAGGTAGCCCGTGGGAGATGGTGCGAATCTGGATTTCATAGAGATATGTGTTTTTTTGAATAAAAATTAAGAAGGTTTTTGAATTAGTATCAAGCCATTAGCTGCCTTGAATATTGGCATTTCGAGACAGCTCGTATGCCACCGATTAAATCAAAATGAAGTGTTAATTTTACACTGTTATAATTAACCTCCAATAGTCAAATATCTGCAGCATTTCAATGGAATTTACCCAACAAGACGCCAATCACAACTCCATTGTTTCTCATCACCTTTCGAGTATAACTTTGGCTCACACAGAATTAAAAAAACCCTGCTTTATTTCGCCAAAAAATACTGAGGAACTCTCCATACAGTCTTTGACTGAAGTTAACAAAGAGTTGCTATTCCGACTCACTTGCCAAGAATCACTCGATTTATTGATTGTTGGCACAGGTGAGCGTGTAATTTTTCTCTCTGCCAAGCAACAAGTCGCACTTAGCGAACTTGGGCTTGGTGTCGAGTGCATGAACAACACTTCCGCCTGCAGTAGTTTTAATTTGTTACTCTCAGATGCACGAGCGGTCGGTTTGTTGATTTTATGATTGCTTATTTATACAAAAAGTTTAAGCTTTTTTATCGGTATTTTAAAATTGACACGCCACTGCTACTACTTTTAGTCATTATTTCAGCCCTTGGTTTATTGATTCTATACAGCAGCTCAGGTGGCTCTTTAAGCCCTGTTTATAGACAATTAACCCATTTAGCTCTGGCAACTGGAGTAATGTTGGTTGTTGCGCAAATACCCCCTCTTTACATGAAAAGGTCAGCACCTATTTTAATGGTTGTTGGTATTTTTCTACTGATTATGGTGTTGTTTTTTGGCAGCTCCGGCGGTGGCGCTCAGCGCTGGCTGGACCTTGGTTTGGTGAAATTCCAACCCTCCGAAATGATGAAAGTGATTGTACCCATTGCCATTGCCTCTATCCTTTCTGAGCGAACCCTACCCCCAAGAGCAGGCCCTACCCTAATTTCTTTGGGTGCAATAGTCATCGTTGTACTGCTTATTGCTAAACAGCCGGATCTAGGAACTTCGCTTTTAATTGGCGCCTCAGGCGTTTATGTTTTGTTTTTCTCTGGTGTTAGCATCAAACTACTAAAAAACCCATGGCTTAATTTTTCCTTGTTATTAAGCCTTGTATCGGGCGGGCTCTACATTGCCTGGAATTACTTGCTAATGACTTATCAGAAGAAACGTATTTTGACTTTATTTGACCCCGAGTCCGACCCACTTGGTTCGGGCTATCACATTTTACAATCCAAAATTGCAATAGGCTCTGGCGGCTTCAACGGTAAAGGGTTACAGCAAGGCTCCCAATCTCAGCTCGATTTCTTACCGGAAGACTCTACCGATTTTATTTTTTCAGTACTGGCAGAGGAATTAGGCTTTCTCGGTGTGCTTTTGCTACTGCTCATTTATGGGCTGATTATTTATCGTTGCTTCAGTCTTTCACTGCGCTGCGAAGACAACTTCTCCAAACTCTTAGGCGCCAGTTTATCAATGATCTTTTTTACCTACGTCTTTGTCAACATTGGCATGGTTTCTGGGCTATTACCAGTGGTCGGAGTGCCCCTCCCTCTGGTCAGCTACGGCGGTTCGTCTCTAATGACATTAATGGCAAGTTTTGGCATTATTATGTCCATTCATAAGCACAAAGGTCCGAGGTATTTACAACGATGAAAGCCCTCTTTGTTGCCCTGTTTTTATTTATCAATACGATAGTATTTGCTGATATTTTGCCAGCAACACATTTTAAACCCGTACAAACTTTTATTAATGAAATGGTGCAAACTCATGGCTTTAATAAATCTGAATTGCAGTTTATTTTTTCAAAGATTAAGCTAAAAAAAGGTGATAAAAAAACGCAAGAAAAATCAACCGCCCCCTCCCGCAATACTGAAAAAATGAGTTGGGAGAAATATCGATCCATTTTTGTTACCAAAGGCAGAATAGACAGTGGTGTAATTTTTTGGAAAAACAACAAAAAAACACTAGAAAACGCCGAGAATAAGTATGGCGTGCCCAGCGCAATCATTGTTGCTATTCTAGGCATTGAGACTAATTACGGCAATGTGCAAGGCAAATATCCAACGCTTAAAACGCTTATTGGTAAAGCGTTTGGCACTTCTAGCCGCAGAAATTTCTATCGAAAAGAACTGGAATCTTTCTTATTGTTGGCTAGAGAAAACACACTGCCGCCATTGGCCATTAAAGGATCTTCCGCCGGTGCGCTTGGCTACGCACAATTTATCTCCAGTTCTTATCGATATTATGCCGTGGATTTTGACAACGACTTTAGGGTAGATTTATTCAACAGCACGCACGACGCAATTGGCTCGATAGCCAATTATTTGGCTCAGCATGATTGGCAAAAAGATGCAAAAATAGCTAAAGCCATTGAGCTAGATAAAACTCAACAACCTCTTGCCCAAGAAAAGATATCAAAGCCCATCAAAAATGCGCAATACTGGCGAGAGTTGGGGCTCGAGATAGATGGCGCAATTAGCGATGATACAAAGCTTGCTTTTATTCGCTTACACGATGACCAATCAATGCAAACTTGGCTGACTTTCTGGAACTTTTACGCCATTACTCGCTATAATCACGATAACCACTACGCGATGGCTGTTTATCAATTGTCAGAGCAATTAAAACAAACATTTACTTCAACTATTTAGAGTTAATTTTCTATGAAATTATTATCATTCTCTTCCATTTTTAAAGCCCTATTAATCCTTTCTCTAGCAAGCGGTGTTAGCGCAAAAGAGCCGAAATTCTACATCCCTGAGGCACCTACTATTGGCGCTGCTGCCTATATCATCCTGGATCATAACTCCGGAAAAATTATCGCCGAACACAATTCAGATGAGCAAAGAGCACCAGCAAGTCTGACGAAATTAATGACCTCTTATGTTGTCTTTAAACGCATTAAAGAAGAATTTATCAGCCTTGATGACGAAGTGAAAATCAGTGAAAAGGCCTGGAAAACTGGCGGCTCTAGAAGCTTTATCGAAGTTGGCAAGCTGATTAAACTTGAAGACTTATTAATGGGCATGATCATTCAGTCGGGTAATGACGCCTCGGTTGCACTTTCGGAGCATGTCGCCGGATCTGAAGGCACCTTTGTGCTGTTTATGAATGAGTACGCACTCGATCTTGGTATGGACAACACCAATTTCGAAAACGCCTCGGGCCTACCGCATGACAACCAACACACAACGGCACGTGATATCGCCATTTTGTCATCTGCCATTATTCGCGAATTTCCTGATTTCTACCAGTGGTACTCTCAAAAAGAATTTACTTACAATAACATTAAGCAAAGCAATCGCAACAAACTGCTATGGTCCGATGCCACTGTTGATGGCCTTAAAACAGGCTATACCGAAAAAGCTGGCTACTGTCTAGTGACGAGCGCCAACCGAGTTGGTATGCGCCTGATTTCTGTGGTGCTAGGCTCTGACAGCACAACGGTACGTGTGTCTGAAACACAAAAACTACTCGATTACGGCTTCAGATTTTTTGAGACACAATCCATTGACGACGTCTCTCAACAAGTGCCAGTGTTTAAATCCGAGAAAAGCAGTATTAAAGTAGGCGTGCTCAGCTCGCCTTATTTAACGCTTCCTCGAAACCAGTTTAGATACACAACACAAACAATCCATTTAAGCGAACAACTAACAGCGCCAATCAAGCGCGGCGATAATGTGGGTGAGCTTGTTCTTAGTTTTAAGGAAGAAGTGCTGGCGCGCATGCCGTTGGTCGCTCTTGAAGATGCGCCTGAGTCTGGCTTTTTTGCCAGAATGATTGACTCGATTAAAATGTTGTTTTAGTAAGTCCATGGTTTATTTAAACGGTAAATTTCTCGAAAAAGACAAAGCCTTTGTTTCAGTGATGGATAGGGGCTTTCTATTTGGTGACAGTGTTTACGAAGTCCTTCCAGTTTACCAAGGCAATATTTTCTGCATTAAGCCACATCTTGAGCGACTAAGTGAAAGTTTAGAGGCAATCAAAATACCCAATCCGCATACACATGAACAATGGCGTGTGATACTTCAGAAACTCATTAATCACCATCCACAGTACGCCAATCAGTCCATTTATTTACAAGTAACAAGAGGTTGTGATACGGACAGAAAGCACACTTATGGCACACTTAAGCCAACGGTTTATATACAATCAAGTCCCTTTAAAACCGTCCGTAAAAAAGATTTTCTATCAGGGCTTTCGGCAATAACCCGCAATGACATTCGCTGGAGTCAATGCAACACCAAAGTCACTTCGCTTCTTGCCAATATTATGTATGCTCAAGAGGCAAAACAAAACAATGTCGAAGATGTGATTCTTTGTCGTGATAATGTTGTCACAGAGTGCTCAAGCGCTAACCTCTTTATTGTTAAGAATGGTTGTGTTTACACCCACCCAAAAGGTCCGCACATCTTGCCTGGAATTACCCGTGAAGTTGTATTAGAGTGCGCTGATTATTGCGGCATTAATACCGAAGAGGTGGCGATTTCAAAAGAGGATCTACTTGACGCAGACGAGGTTTGGATTTCTAGCTCAACACGCGAAGTGCTGCCAATTACTAAGATTGATGACGTCTTAATCAACCAAGGCAAAGTTGGGGGAATATGGTCATTAGTTTTCGATCGCTACCAGGTTGAAAAAAGCTTAAACAGTTAATTAACTCTGATTGATTTTTCTCACTATTGAGACGATTTTGAGTCAACCAATTGCAGTAAAATATTGCCTAGTGTCGAGGGTAAACCGACAATGAATAATTATGAACCCCGCCAGGCCCGGAAGGGAGCAACGGTAATAGTTTTTTCTTGTGTTGGATTCTATTCTCGGCACTACTTACACCACAATCGTTAAACTGACATTCATGAGTGAGCACTACCAAGTTTTAGCGCGAAAATACCGACCTCACACCTTTGAGGAATTGGTTGGTCAAACGCACACTGTTAAAACTCTGGTCAATGCCCTCAATAACAACACCCTCCACCACGGATTTTTATTCACTGGCACAAGAGGTGTAGGTAAAACAACCATCGCCCGTATTTTTGCAAAATCGGTCAATTGCGAGCAAGGTGTTAGTGCCAATCCGTGCGGCAAATGCGCAACTTGCATAGAAATCGACAAGGGTCAATCTATTGATCTAATCGAGTTAGATGCCGCCTCACACACAGGTGTGGATCACATGCGCGAAATTTTAGAAAATGCGCAATACCTACCCACCAAAGATCGCTTTAAAGTCTACCTAATCGACGAAGTGCACATGCTCTCCAAGAGCAGTTTTAATGCGCTATTAAAAACCCTTGAAGAACCACCTGGGCACATTAAGTTTTTATTGGCTACAACCGATCCTCAAAAGCTACCCATTACTGTTCTGTCTCGCTGCCTACAGTTCAATCTCAATAAACTGACACACGATGAAATTCTGTCACAACTGAAATTCATCATGAAGTCCGAAGGGCTGGATTACGAAGAGTCCGCTTTGGCAAAAATTGCTGATTTTGGCAATGGCTCTATGCGTGACGCTCTTAGCCTGCTGGATCAATCCATCTCTTTTGGCAATGGTAGCGTTTTAGAGAAAGACATTAAGGCTATGTTGGGCCTAGTGCAGCACGATGACATTGTTGAACTTGCCACCCTGCTCATTGAAAGAAAGCCAAGCGAAATCATTGCTTTTGTTAGAAAGCTTGCACATCAAGGAGAAAACTTAGGCAACGCGCTGAAGGATTTAACCTCTCTTATTCATCAAATATCCATCGCTCAAATCTTGCCTGATAATACTGAGAGCTCCAAGGAAGTGCACGCTCTTGCAAGTCAGATTTCTGTTCACGATCTGCAGCTGTATTACCAAATAGCCATTAACGGCCAAAGGGACCTTATTTACACACCAAATGAGCAAGTGGGCTTGGAAATGACGCTGTTAAGAATGGTTGCTTTTCATTCTAAGTATGAGGCCGAAAAAAAAACTCTAAAAATCAGCCCCACGGCTGACAAAAAGACAACGACGACCGCTAAGGTTCCATTAGAGAGGAAAATCGAGAGAAAGCCAGTAGCAAAGGCTGTAACAACCCCCGACTTATCCAAAGTCACAAATAACAAAAAAGAAGTGGAAGCAAGCCCTGCAACAGTTACCACTACAAAGGCGGATAACACACCAATTAATAGTCAAGCCGACTGGGAGGTTTTAATTCAACAACTGCCTTTTAAAGGTGCGGCAAAAATGTTGGTTAAGAACACACTTTTTGCTCAATTTAAAGACAACAAACTCACCCTAACACTTGACTCTGGCTTTAGTAATTTATTAACAGCAAGTACGCAAAAGGCGATTGAAGCTACGCTTCTAGAACACTTCCCTACTGTCAGCGTTACTATTGAATCTGGCGAAACAAACAATCAGTCCCTTGCTCAAAAAGAAAGCGCCGCCGAGAAAGCACAGCGCCAAGAGTTAGAATCAAATTACCTTAACGACCAGGGTGTTCAAACGCTTGAAAAAGCCTTTAACACCAGGGTTGATGTTAAATCAATCAGACCTTTAAAGGATGCTAACAATGTTTAAAGGTGGCATGGCTAGCATGATGCAAAAAGCTCAAAAAATGCAGGCAGACATGAAAATTGCACAGGACGAAATCAAGCTTCTAAGTTGCACTGGTGAGTCGGCATCCGGCGCTATAAGAATCACTGTCAACGGTCAACATCAAACTACCGCCGTTGAAATCGACAAAAGCCTACTTGATGACAAAGAAATGCTTGAAGATTTTCTTATGATGGCAATCAACGATGCCTCATCGCAAGTTAATAAAATTTCTGAGGAAAAAATGAAAGGCGTTACCGGTGAACTCAACCTACCCATCTAAATTATGATTGAAAAACTCAACAAAGCTTTCTGCGTGTTACCCGGTGTAGGCGCGAAGAGTGCACAGCGATTTGTCTACCACCTACTCGAACGAGATCGCCAGGGTGGCTTTGAATTAGCCAAAGCACTGGTTGACGCAATGGAGCACGTTAAAAACTGCTCAAGATGTCGAACTCTAACCGAAAAAGAAACCTGCGAAATATGTACCAACAGTGTGCGTGATGGATCACAACTGTGCATCGTGGAGACACCCAGCGACATTCATGCCATTGAGCAAAGCGGTGTTTACTCTGGCAAGTACTTTGTTCTCAGTGGCTACCTTTCCCCTATTGATGGTATCGGCGCATCAGAACTCGGTCTTGATGAATTAGAGAGACTACTTGGGAATGAAGAAATCCAAGAAATTATCCTTGCCACCAACGCCACGATTGAAGGCGAGGTCACCGCTCACTATATCCATAATTTAGCCAAAAAACACGGCATTAGCACCACTAGAATTGCCCACGGCATCCCGATTGGCGGCGAGCTAGAATACGCCGACATCAATACCATTGCTCACGCCCTTTCAGGGCGCAAGTCATATGATTAGATAGGTCACTTTTTTAGGCATCCATGCTGCCTGCCATCAATTGAGCGTTTTATACAAGTGCGTCGAGTCCAGCCTGAGAAACCACTGTATCTTGATCAGGTGTGCCTGAACTGCAGCCAATGCCGCCAACGATTTGATCCTCGACAAATAGCGGCAAACCACCACCAACAACACAAAATCGGCCTTGGTGTGACGTTTGAATACCAAAGGCTGGGCCGTGATTACGAGCAGCAGCACCATAATCTGAAGTAGGCTTTCTCGCTGCTGCAGCAGTGAAGGCTTTGTCAATTGAAATATTAATGCTTGTAATTCTTCCATTGTCCATTCTTGTGAACAGCATGAGGTGTCCACCATCGTCCACAATGGCGATATCCATGTCCACACCTATTTCGACAGCTTTATTGATTGCACCATCCATCATTATTCTTGCATCATCAAGAGTGAGTTTTAATACTTGTTTCATAATTTCTCCTTAATTGTAATTACACCATCTTCATCGGCGTATAAATATTCTCCCGGCGTAAAAGTAACGCCAGAAAAAGTAACTTCAATGTCCTTTTCACCAGCGCCTTTTTTAACGCTTTTTAGTGGATAGGCGCCAAGCGCCTTAACACCAATATCCATTTGATTAATATCTGCAGTGTCTCTTATAAGGCCGTACATCACTATACCCTGCCAACCATTTTCAACAGCTTTGGCAGCGAGCATGTCACCCAACATGGCGCAACGCTTCGAGCCGCCAGCATCAACTACTAAAACGCAGCCAGCGCCCTTTGAGGAGACTTTTTCTCTAACAAGAGAGTTGTCCTCAAAACATTTAACCGTTTGAATAAGACCATCAAAACTCGCCTTAGCACCAAAAGATTGGTAACCAGGCTCTAGATATTGAACCTGCGGATGAAGTTCGTCGGATATATCGCAAGTTTTATTCATTATTCTCTCCATAAATATTGCACATTCTTTTCTCTTGGCCGTACGGGTAATAATCCATCACACCATCTTTTTCAATTCTTTGCTGTATCGAACACCAATAATCAGCATCCAGTAATTTCTGGTAGTTGCGACTAAATATTCCCTTCATCTTTGGATTTGGAAACATAAAGTACTTAAACTCTTCAGGAAAGACATCATCAGAGCCAACGTAATACCAAGGCTCTGAGGCCATTTCCTGCTCATGGGTCTTTGGCTCTGGAATTTTTCTAAAATTAGGCTTACTCATCAAAGTAATCTCGTCGTAATCGTAAAATACCACTCGATTTTGACGAGTAACGCCAAAATTCTTAGTGAGCATGTCACCGGGAAAAATATTCGAATTGATCAATTCATCGATAGCCAGACCGTAATCATTAATGATGTGCTCCTGTTGCTCTTCGGTCGCTGTTTCTAAATATATATTAAGCGGCGTCATTTTATTCTCAATATACATGTGCTTAATAATTAACAAATCACCCTCTATTTCAATATTTGAAGGGGCTTTTGTTTTTAATTCTTCAAGCAGAACATCGTCAATATCATCAAGAGGGAAGGCAACATCTGAAAACTCCCAAGTATCTGCAAGGCGTCCAATGCGCACGTGGTTTTTGACAAAATAATACTTGTCTTGAACCATTTTTCGGGTGCCTGTTTTGGGCGGTGTAAAGTGATCATTGATCATCTTAAAAACAAAAGGAAACATCGGAAAAGTAAAGACCGACATCACCATCCCTTTAATGCCAGGCGCAATGATTAGCTTTTCTTTAGTGATCTTTGAATACTTCAAAAAATGCCTGTACAGCAACGTTTTACCGTGTTTGTGCAGACCAATTAAGCTGTACAAATCCGCACGCGTTTTGCCAGGAATTGCCGTTCTAAGGTATTCAACAATCGCCGATGGGTAGTCTGTATCGATAAAAAAGTAGGAGCGAGAAAAACTGAAAATTGACGATATACTTCTAAAATCCGTAACCAAGCTATCGACAAAAATTCCGCGGTTTTCCTCGTTTAATAGCGCTATCAAAAAAGGTCGGCTAGCATGCAGTTCTGTAATAATATTAGCAACAATATAGGCACCTTTACCTCTAATAAATACAGAGTTAATCACTTGGATTTCGAAAAGCTCAGATTGAATATGATCAAAATGCTGGTTGAGCTGCTCATTTAACCTGAGAACATCTCTGTCCAAATCCTCGAAGTCACAAGCAAAAGAGTAGCTTTTCAGTATTTGAGAGAGTGCGTCTTGCAAATTACCATCACGAACAATATGGCTGTCAATAACGGGCTCGTCCATATCAATATAATTGATAGACACACACGGCTTAGTAAAAATGTATTGATTGTTGTAAAAACTGCGCTCAAAAAGATGACAGAAGACGGAATTAAAAAATGTCTCTGCTAATTCAGGTTGTTTGTGCTCAGATATAAGATGAATGTAGTAGCGCTTAACACTCCTCCAAAATCCTGGAACACGCTCTTTTTGCTCGAGCTCCTTCTTTAATTCAGCACAATAAAGACTGACTTGGTCATCGTAAAAATTAAGACGGCTCTTAGATTCTTGTTCGATTAGGTCCCATTGACGTTTTTCGAAACATTCTTTAGCTTTGATGGATGCACTTTTGATGTTCTCATAGTGCTGGTTGAAGCCGCCCAATATTCTTTTGGCAACGTCTTCTGGAGTTGAGTTGGTTGATGAGTTTTGCATAAAATTTAGTGCCTCATCATAACACATTGGATCCACCCACGGATTGACTCAAAAAGACGCCAACCCATGAGGGAATTTTTATTAGAACTGCTCTTCTTCTGTAGAACCAGTAAGTGCAGTTACTGATGATTTACCACCTTGAATAACAGTTGTAACATCGTCAAAATAGCCAGCGCCAACTTCTTGTTGATGTGAGGCAAACGTGTAGCCTCTGTCAGCAGATGCAAATTCAGGCTCTTGTACTTTTTCAACATAATGCTTCATGCCTTCACCCTGTGCATAGTCATACGCAAGATCAAACATGTTGTACCACATGTTGTGGATACCAGCCAATGTAATGAATTGGTACTTGTAGCCCATGTCAGCAATATCTTGCTGGAATGAAGCAATTTGGCTATCGTTAAGATTCTTCTTCCAGTTGAATGACGGAGAGCAGTTGTAAGCAAGTAGCTGATTAGGATTTTCAGCCAATACTGCTTCAGCGAACTCACGCGCAAAGCCTAAGTCCGGCTTGCCTGTCTCACACCATACCAAGTCAGCGTAAGGTGCGTAAGAAACACCACGAGAGATAGACTGCTCAAGACCGTTCTTAACAATGTAGAAGCCTTCAGGCGTTCTCTTGCCAGTTAGGAATTTCTCATCGCGTGGATCAACGTCAGAAGTTAATAGGTTTGCAGCTTCAGAATCAGTACGTGCTAGAACAACAGTTGGAACACCCATAACGTCAGCCGCTAGACGAGCTGAAATCAATTTTTGAATGGCTTCTTGTGTTGGTACAAGAACTTTTCCGCCCATGTGGCCACATTTCTTAACCGCTGCCAATTGGTCTTCAAAGTGAGCGCCAGCTGCACCACTAGCAATCATATTTTTCATTAATTCGAATGCATTCAATACGCCACCAAAACCGGCTTCGGCGTCAGCAACAATTGGAAGGAAGTAATCAACATACTTGTCGTCACCTTTTTCAATTCCACGAGCCCACTGAATTTCATCAGCTCTTTTGAATGTGTTATTAATACGACGCACCATTGTTGGTACAGAATCGTAAGCATATAGGGACTGGTCCGGGTACATTGTTTCTGATGTATTACCATCAGCAGCAACCTGCCAACCTGACAAATAAATTGCTTCAATGCCCGCTTTCGCTTGTTGCATTGCTTGACCTGCAGTGATTGCGCCCATGCAGTTTACGTAGCCTTTCTTAGATGAACCGTTAATCAACTCCCAAAGTTTTTCAGCGCCATTTCTAGCCAATGTATACTCTGGCTGTACTGATCCGCGTAGACGTACAACGTCTTCTGCTGAGTAGCCGCGCTTAACATCAGCCCAACGTGGGTTGTTTTTCCAATCTTGCTCTAAAGCTTCAATTTGTTCTTTTCTATTCATTCTTTTATCCTAATAATACAACGTGTTTGACGATTAACAAACACTTCATTTGTTGGCAAAAAATTATACGTTATCAACGACTTGTTTATTAATAAACTTCATTATATAATCACACTATATCACTATATGAAATATGATGACAAGCGAGCAACCGCAAAAAAAACATAATGCCATTGAGAAGTGTTTACAAATTCTCTCAATATTTTCGATAGACAAGGCCCAATACAGTCTTAAAGAAATTAGTGAGTCGCTAGGTTTTAATCTTTCCACAACATACAGGATTCTTACCACTCTTGAGAATTATGGCTACGTCGTTCGACTGAGAGACAAGCAATACACCATTGGCACACAAGCACTTTATTTAAGCGCCATCTACACCCACAGTAATCATCTCGACCAAATTCGACCGATTGTTGACAACATTCGCGATATTTCCGGTGAAACCGCCTCTTTCTTCATCGAGGAAGACAGTATGCGGATTTGTCTTTATCGCGCCCACTCTAGAGATGAAATTCGCCACAATATCGAACAAGGTACGCGACTTCAACTCAACCGAGGCGCATCAGGGCGCATTATTCTTGCCTATGGCAAGCGCAGTCGCGACAAGTCGGGTTTTTATAAAGATATTCGCGATAAAGGCTTTTTTCAAGCCGTTGATGAGAACAACTCCTCACTGTTTGCCATTGCCGTACCCGTACTTTCACATTCTTCAAAATTTGTCGGCGCCCTAGTTGTCTCAGGCCCAGTTAATCGCTTTAACAGCGCCCAAAAAGACACGTTAATTAAACTGTTAAAAACACAACTAGCAGATATTACTATTCCTTAGTTCGCTCTTAGACAGAACCCAACCTGCAAAGCAAAGAACGCAGTGCGAAGATAGCAGCAATAAGGCTATGAATTTAGGGATATTTATTGTATAATTGCTAAGTTTTATCCAATTCTTAGTTTTCATGGAAAAAACATACAATCCCCATCAAATAGAGGCGAAATACCGCGACATTTGGGAGCAGGGTGATTTCTTTTCCTCACAAACAAACTCTCAAAGCAAAGATGCCTACAGCATCGTCCTTCCGCCGCCCAATGTAACTGGCAGCCTTCACATGGGTCACGCCTTTCAGCACACCATTATGGATGTGTTTACGCGCTACCACAGAGGCAAAGGCAAGCAAACCCTTTGGCAGCCGGGCACAGATCATGCTGGCATCGCAACGCAAATGGTTGTTGAAAGGCAACTTGCACAACAAAACATCACTCGACACGAAGTGGGTCGTGAGAAATTTATTGAAAAAATCTGGGATTGGAAGCAACAATCTGGCGGCACCATTACCTCACAAATGCGCAGACTTGGTGCCTCCGTTGATTGGGATCGTGAACGCTTCACCATGGATGACGGCCTTTCTGATGCCGTACAAAAAGTCTTTGTCGACCTATTCAACGAAGGGCTCATATATCGTGGCAAAAGACTGGTTAACTGGGATCCTGTATTATTAACAGCGGTTTCTGATCTAGAGGTAATCAATACCGAAGAACAAGGCTCTCTCTGGCACATGCGCTACCCTATTGCGGATTCCGATGAGGTTTTGGTTGTTGCTACCACTCGACCTGAAACCATGTTGGGTGACAGTGCTGTTGCCGTTCATCCAGACGACGAACGCTACAAGCATCTTATTGGCAAACTGGTCGATTTACCATTAACAGAACGCCAAATACCGATTATTGCGGACGATTATGTCGATATAGAGTTTGGTACGGGTTGTGTGAAAATCACCCCTGCACACGACTTTAACGACTACGAGATGGGTCAAAGACATGGTCTTGAGATCATTAACATCCTCACCGACGACGCCAAAATTAACGAAGACGCTCCGCAAGCTTATCAAGGCTTGGATCGATTTGTTGCTCGAAAGCAAATTGTTAAAGATTTAGATGCTCTTAATCTTCTCGAAAAAATTGAGCCACACACATTAATGACGCCACGCGGCGATAGAACCAACACCGTAATTGAGCCTTACATGACAGACCAGTGGTTTGTCAAAATTCAGCCATTGGCAGATCCTGCTATTGAAGCAGTAAAAAATGGCGATATCCGTTTTGTTCCTAGCAACTGGGAAAAAACATACTTCAACTGGATGGATAACATTCAAGATTGGTGTATTTCTCGACAAATTTGGTGGGGTCATCGCATCCCAGCCTGGTATGACGAAAATGGCAAGATTTACGTTGCCAGTAGCCTTGAAGAAGCCCAACAACAAGCCGGTGAAGATGCAGTTCTTAGACAAGATGAAGATGTGTTGGACACTTGGTTCTCGTCAGCACTTTGGCCTTTTTCAACACTGGGTTGGCCAGAAAAAACACCTGAATTGTCGCGCTTCTACCCTACTAATGTGTTGGTAACGGGCTTTGACATTATCTTTTTCTGGGTTGCCAGAATGATTATGTTTGGTCTTAAGTTTGCTGACGATGTGCCTTTTAAAGATATCTATATCACCGGCTTGATCAAAGACGGTCAAGGCCAAAAAATGAGTAAATCCAAAGGCAACGTTCTTGATCCAATCGACCTAATTGACGGCATTACTCTCGAGGACCTACTAGAGAAACGCACCCAAGGAATGATGCAGCCAGAAATGGCAGCAAAAATTCGAAAGCAAACTGAAAAAGAGTTTGCGGATGGCATTCCTTCATTTGGTGCTGACGCATTAAGATTCACCTTTGCCGCACTCGCCTCTTTCGGTCGTGACATCAAGTTCGATTTAAAGCGTGTTGAAGGCTATCGCAATTTCTGCAACAAATTGTGGAATGCCTCACGCTTTGTATTAATGAAGCTTGAAGGCCAGTCCATTAACGAGAGTGCGCCTATCTCTAGCCCTGATGAGTGGATTTTGTCTCGCTTGCAACACACCAAAATTACTGTTGAAAAGCACCTTGCCGATTACCGTCTAGACTTAATGAGTCAAACGCTCTATGAATTCGTGTGGCACGACTACTGTGATTGGTACTTGGAGCTTTCAAAGCCACTTCTGGAAGACGACGACACTCGCGCTGGAACACAAGCAACGCTGATCAAAGTGCTTAATGAAATCCTCACCCTACTGCACCCAATCATTCCATTTATTACCGAAGAGATTTTTGAGCAATGCCAATCGCTAGCTGAAGGTGGCTCGGAAAGATTAATAACCACAGCTTACCCTGAAATTAATCAAGATTTAATTTCTGAAAATTCAGAAGAAGAAATTGCTTGGCTGCAAGGCTTTATTCTAGGCGTACGTCAAATTCGAGGTGAAATGAATATCGCCCCTGGTAAGCCATTGCCTTGCTTTGTTCAAAATAGCAGCGACACGGATAAAGATTATCTTAAAAGCAATCACGCAATACTGACGGCACTTGCCAAACTTGAAAGCATCACGCAACTATCGGATTCAGACGAAGCCGCCGAGTCTGCTACTGCACTGGTGGGAGAGATGAAAATTCTAATTCCATTGGCGGGCCTTGTTGACAAAGGGCAAGAAATTGCGCGACTTAACAAAGAAATTGAAAAATTAGCCAAACAGCAGCAGCAATTTTCGGGCAAACTCAATAATGAAAAGTTTGTTTCTGGCGCACCAGAAGCGGTTGTTGAAAAAGAGCGACAAAAGCTACAATCGGTAGAGCAAGCAATCAGTGATTTAGGTCAGCAATTGGATAAAATATCGACACTATGAAGCTAATCAAACTCTTATCATTAGGCTTAATAATGGTAACGACGATGGTTAGTGCCGAGTCCTTTGTCTACATCACCGATCAAGTCGAGATTCCGATTCGCTCTGAGGCTACTACGCAAGGAAATAATCTCATTCGCACCCTGCCATCGGGTACTAGGTTGTCGATATTACAAGCAACGGAAGATAGCTGGACACAAGTGCAATACGAAGACACTACCGGTTGGATTATCTCAAGATACCTAAGCAACAGTCCGCCAGCACGGCAACAACTCGAAAAACTCAGCATTGAAAACAGCGCCAATAAATTAATGGTGTCGAAATTACAAGGCGAAAAAGAGCAACTAGAAAATGAGCTATTAAGCCTTAAGGATGACAACGCTACACTGGTTATCCAAAGCTCAAAGGCCAAAGCTGAAAAAGAACATATTGAGCAAATTTACCAAGACGCATTGAAGCTTGAGCATGAGAATGAAAAACTCATGCAAGAGTCATTGCAGCTCAAAACCGAATTACAACTTGCCAACAATAATAGCCAAATCGAACAAGACACAAGTTCGAGAAATTGGTTTATAGTTGGCGCATTGGTATTATTCTTTGGCATGATAATTGGATTTATTCTGCCAAATTTATTAAAGCGTAAGCGTTACTAGGAGAAAACTATGAATTTGTTAAAGCAAGCACTCACTTTTGATGATGTATTATTGGTGCCAGCACATTCCACCATCATGCCTAAAGAGGTTGATCTAACAACGCAGTTAACCAAAAACATCAAACTCAATACGCCAATTCTATCGGCAGCAATGGATACCGTCACTGAAGCCAATCTAGCCATTGCCATAGCGCAAGAAGGCGGTATTGGCATTATTCACAAAAACATGTCAGTCGCCGCTCAAGCGAAAGAAGTGTGGAAAGTCAAACGATTCGAATCCGGCATTATCAGAGACCCAATTAGCATTGACCCAAAGGCAACCATTAAAGATGTTTTTGACCTCCAAGCGCATCACGGCATTTCCGCCCTTCCGGTTGTTTCCAACAATGTTGTTGTTGGTCTCATCACCAGTCGAGATGTGCGCTTCGAAACGCGCTTAGACGCGCTCGTTGAAAGCATCATGACGCCGCAACAAAACCTCATTACCGTTCGCGAAGGCACTTCGATGGAAGACGTTCGCGCATTATTACAAAAGCACAGAATTGAGCGTGTTCTGGTAACGGATAACAGCTTTAAGCTTGGCGGCATGATTACCGTCAGTGACATTAAGAAAACCAGTGATTTCCCTCTTGCCGCAAAAGACGATCAAGAAAGATTGATTGTTGGTGCTGCTGTTGGCGTTGGCCCTGGCACGGGTGAGCGCATTGCCGCCCTTGTTGAAGCAGGGGTCGATGTGGTTGTTATTGATACAGCCCATGGCCATTCTCAAGGCGTTCTAGACCGCGTTAAAAAGACCAAGAAAACACACCCAAATCTTGATATTATTGCAGGCAATATTGCCACCGCTCAAGCGGCACTTGACCTTGTTAAGGCAGGCGCAGATTGCGTTAAAGTGGGTATCGGTCCAGGCAGTATTTGCACCACTCGAATTGTTGCTGGTGTGGGTGTCCCGCAAATCAGCGCCATCTCCGATGTTGCAACCGCTCTTAAGGGATCTGGCATTCCTCTCATTGCTGACGGTGGCGTTCGTTTTTCAGGCGATGCAGCCAAAGCTTTTGCAGCTGGTGCTTACAGTATTATGCTTGGCTCTATGCTTGCCGGCACAGAAGAATCTCCCGGCGAAGTGGAGTTGTTCCAGGGTCGCTCTTACAAGTCGTATCGAGGCATGGGTTCATTGGGCGCCATGGGTCAAGCCCACGGCTCATCCGATCGTTATTTCCAAGCCGAATTAGCCGCTGATAAATTGGTACCAGAAGGTGTTGAGGGTCGAGTGCCATTTAAAGGCTCTATTCGCCCTATCGTTCACCAAATTGTTGGAGGTATTCGCTCTTCTATGGGTTACACGGGTTGTGCAACTTTAGAGAAGATGCGCAACGATGCGGAATTTGTGCAAGTGACTTCGGCGGGAATGACGGAGTCGCACGTTCACGACGTCACCATAACCAAAGAAGCGCCAAATTACCACCAGTAGTGTAAGATTATTCCAATATGCTTGTTGTCGGAAAGTGAAAATTGTCCGTTTATAGACTACAAACTCCCAACCTAAACTTTCCTCCTTCCCAGCGCTGAAGAAGGTCTCTATATTGCTACCCTTGGTGGCCACAATGGCAATACTGCAATTTAATCTACACAACCTCTAATTACGCAGTCAGATGCAGCTCTAACCCAATATATCTCGTAATTCGCCCGAATCGCATTTTTTACAATTTAATTCAGTATTAAGCATTGAATCACGACCCTTCTGTGTTGCCACCCAAGGTCGGTTTACGAAAGGTGGGTTGTGTCTTACATGCTGGAAATGACCGCAAGATAATTCAGCCACCCAATCACCCTTTTCATCCTTATGGTAATCAATAATTGGTTGTTTCATTAACCTGGCTTAATTCTCAGAGAAAAATGACAAAATTAACAATGCTTGATTAAATCTTATTTTTGAAGCAGGAGATACTTGAGAATTTCTATGATCTGCCCTGGTGTTTCAGCCCAAGCTTGAGCCGAAGAGTTCACCTCTTTCAATGGGTGAATAATTGATTTGTCGTGCAATGTAATGTAGGGCTTTCCAAGTGCGGCACAATAGCCAGCATCAAAAGCGGCGTTCCATTGCTTGTATTTTTCACCAAAACGAATGATTGCTAAGTCACAGTTTTCGATTTGTGTTTTCGTGCGAATGGCATTAACTTTGGCGGACTTATGATCACGCCAAAAAGAATCCTCTTCCAGTCCCAAGCCATCGCCGGCAGCATCACTGGCCTCATGATTGGTCACTGGTGAAGAGAAAGAGACTTCAATATTTTCATTTGAGCATCCTTGAATAATTTGCTCTCTCCAGTCGGTGTGAATTTCGCCTGAAAGATAGATATTAAATTTCATTTTATTTCCTTAATTTTAGTTATTGTTAATAAACGGATAACGTCTCTTTTAATGCAGTGTCTATCAAGTATTAGAAGATCGTTTCTCGAATTGTGGGAGATTATCACATATATCATGCCATTCGGCCTTTGAGCCTACAAAGATATGCGACTCTGGCTTAATGCCCGGATCTCCGTCAACTGTACCGAGTGTTATCGTGGTAATTATGTCTTTGTCTGCTCCTGCTAACGTCGAGCCACACTCACTGCAAAAGCACCACCCAGCATCCGCTGACGGTTCGAATACTTTTACAATACTTTCTCCTGATGTCCATTTGAAATCGCCCGCTTTAAACTCTGCATAAGTAGCAAATGCAGCACCATGTTGCCGCCGACACATTGAGCAATGACAGTGGTCTACATTAAAGAGTCGCCCCACAACTTGATAACGAACCTTGCCACATAAACATCCACCTGTAATTGTCATCTCGGTTTCTCCTATGATAAAAGGCTTTAATTATTCGGCCCATCTTCATTGAATTGCGGAACTCCATCAGGGATTATTTCCCAATTTGCCTTGGAGCCCACATAAGTGTGCTTGCCAATCTCAATTTCTGGATCTCCGTTTACACAACCCAATGTGACACCATGAACAGTGTCATTAAGAATACCACAAAGGGTAGATCCACACTGACTACAAAACTGCAGTCCGAAGCCGTTTTTTCCAATATAAGATGTGAGCAAATCATTGCCAGATAGCCACTTAAATTTTGTTGAATCAACTAATGCGTAGGCAGACGCTTGAGAGCTGAATGCCTTACGACAACGGGAACAATGACAAGATCTTGCATCACGAAGTTTGCTGTCAATTTGGTATTTAACTTCACCACAAAAACACTCGCCAGTAATTTGCACTTTATTTTTCAATGACATAATAATTTATTGGCTTCATTGATCAGGTTTCTCACGCAACTCCTTTCTTAATTTGCCTGCAATATCTCGAAAAGCACAACCTTCCACATGATCATTTACAAGGCCCATTGCCTGCATAAATGCGTAGGCGGTTGTTGGGCCGAAAAATTTCCAACCGCGCTTTTTGAGATCCTTACTGAGCGCTTGAGAAGTCTTGGTGATACTGGGAACGGGATGATCGTAATCGCCTTTACCAATATGCGGCTCTTTGGATTTTGGCTCCCACTGCCAAATGTAGGCAGCAAGAGAGCCAAACTCATCAACCATTTCGATGGCTCGATGCGCATTATTAATTGTCGCTTCGATTTTTCCACGGTGGCGAATAATGCCGCTATTTTGTAGAAGCTCTTCAACATTGCCGTCATCGTATTGAGCGACTTTATTAAAATCAAAATCGAGAAAAGCCTTGCGAAAATTTTCACGCTTGCGCAATATGGTGAGCCATGAAAGCCCTGATTGAAAACCCTCTAGGCAAATTTTCTCAAAAAGTCGAAAATCATCCGTGGTTGGCCTGCCCCACTCTTCATCATGATACTTAAGATAATCTAGGTCACTCCTCCCCCAGAAACAACGAGTGATACCATCTTCTGCGGTATGTAAATTTGTATTTTCTAAATCCGACATCTAGGCAAAGACCAAGCTTATTGCAATAAACCACATGATACAGCCAATAACAAACTCTAGCACTCTCCAGGCATTTGGCTTGCTAAAAATAGGCGCTAGCAAGCGCGCACCGTAGCCAACAGAAAAGAAAAATATGCATGATGCCAAGGACGCACCAAAGACAAACTGATATTGCTCATTAGGGTATTGAGTAGAGATAGCGCCAAGCAATACAAACGTGTCTAGATACACATGAGGATTTAGCCATGTTAGCGCCAAACAAGTTAAAACTGCTGAAGTAAGTGTTGTTTTAGAAACGCCGCTGGCGCTGAGCGAGTCATTATTTTTAAACGCCTTGTAAAAACTTATTGCCCCATAAGTCAACAAAAAAATCGCCCCTGCAACCCTTGCAATCATATCAATGGCTGGCAAAATATTTGCCATAAGTGTAAACCCAAATACGCCCAAGGCAATGAGAAGAGCGTCAGAGATTGCACATATTAAGCACAATATAAAGACATATTCTCGCTTTAAGCCCTGCTTGAGAATAAATGCATTTTGCGCACCAATTGCCAAGATAAGGCCAAAACTAAGTGCAAACCCAGAAAGAAAACCTGTCATAAGGCAACTTCAAAATTGGGAGTCATAATTCTTAATGA
>Ga0302120_10000248_pt1 | contig 22992 bp, 15 predicted proteins | sample AG5_Bottom_MG_FD_203118 | JGI IMG/M metagenome (GOLD analysis project Ga0302120, IMG submission 203118) | Marine microbial communities from Western Arctic Ocean, Canada - AG5_Bottom | ecosystem: Environmental > Aquatic > Marine > Oceanic | place: Canada: Western Arctic Ocean | collected 2017-10-01 | reverse complement strand
GCAATAGTAACCAGATGTACACTGTGATTGTGTTGTGCGAGTATTAGAGGATCCACCTGTACTGTAGTACCCGGATGTGACTGTATTTTTCACTCCGTTAGAGCAGTAGTAATTGTTACCCCCACATGCAGACTGTCCAGTCCTAAGCGAGCCACTTGAAGAACCACCTGTACTGTAGTATCCGGGTGTGACTGTATTTTTCACTCCGCCAGAGCAGTAGACACTAGCACTAGCACAGGGAGATTGGCTAGTTCTCGTACTTGATGAAGAACCACCTGTACTGTAGTACCCGGATGTGACTGTATTTTTCACTCCGTTAGAGCAGTAGTAATTGTTACCACCACATGCAGCTTGGCCAGTTCGATAATATCCATTTGAAGTACCACCTGTACTGTAGTATCCGGATGTGACTGTATTTTTCACTCCGCCAGAGCAGTAATATTTGGCACTCGAACAGGCAACTTGGCCACTTGCTCCCATTCCGTTTGAAGAACCACCAGTACTGTAGTACCCGGATGAGACTGTATTTTTCACTCCGCCAGAGCAGTAGTATTGGCTACCACCACAGATAGATTGGCTAGTTCTAGTTAATGAAGTTCCACCAGTACTGTAGTATCCGGATGAAACTGTATTCCTCACTCCGTTAGTACAGTAGTATTGGTTACCCCCACAGGCAGCTTGGCCAGTTCGATAATATCCATTTGAATAACCACCAGTACTGTAGTATCCGGATGAGACTGTATTTTTCACTCCGCCAGAGCAGTAGACACTAGCACTAGCACAGGGATATTGGCTAGTTCTCGTACTTGATGAAGAACCACCCCAACTGTAGTACCCGGATGAGACTGTATTTTTCACTCCGCCAGAGCAGTAGTATTGGCTACCACCACATGCAGACTGTCCTGTGCGAGTATTAGAGGATCCACCTGTACTGTAGTATCCGGATGAGACTTGATATTTATTATCATTCCCTGGGCAATAATAATTATTACCGCCACATGTATTGCAGGATCCAAATAGACCACCCGTTCTATAATATCCTGAGCTACAATAATATGTGGGGGCAGAACCGCCAATAACCGCAGATTGCGGTGGAACAATTTCAAGTTCTACGCTTTCAACTATAATATTTTCATCTTCATCAACATCATCCATAGGTTGAGCCGAAATAGCCAGTATACTGATAATAAATATTGAAACTAAACTTATAGAAATTTTTGACTTATTCAATTTTTCACCACGCGTGCTTATCTTATGAAGACAATGATTTGCATATTAATTTTTCACTAACGTTATCCAAATCACAGATGCCAAAAAATTGCAAACCTCATGCTTTGCTCCCAAGCGTGACGCCCCATAAACCACCGCCTAACTAGCAGGCCATTGGCATTACCAAACTCATGAATTCGATGGCTCAAAACTCAAAATGATACGGCCAAATTGGTCGAACCCGACAACCGGAATAAATCCTTCAGTATCGGTCTGCTCCAATGATTGCCTGATATTATCCAATACATCCGGTGGAAGGTCGATATCGAAACCTAGAGTGGTAGAGACCCTCCCGTGTTCCTGTGCTATCGGATCTTCAATTTCACTAACCGGTTCTTCGATTTCATCATCCATCTCGGCATCATCCTCACTCAACTCTTCTTCCAGCAAGGAATATTCATCGCTCTCATCCAGTTCAGTTTCCTCGATTTCGCCATCCGCTTCTTCGGACGAGAATTCTTCGGTGTATTCCTTTGCCATCTCCCCCGGTTCAGTTTTCGTTCCAATTTCTGCTTTCACAGATCCTTCATCGACACCCCAGATGCGGAAGTACAACACTGCTTGAGCGAAGGCAGCTAACCCGCCAACTATCAGGGCGATTCCCGCAAAGGTGCTGTCAACGTCAGCGAACAGCACAAGGAATGTTCCCATCGAAGTACCTACAAGGCTGGTAATTCTTCGCCACGAATTCTCGAAATCGGCCGCAGCCTGCATACCGCAATAGAGGATAATCAGCAAGGCGGCGCCGATATCGGTAAGATCCCATAGAGCCCAAATGATTCCTATCACTCCATAGGTTGCCCCGAATACTATCATCATATCATTCCATTTCCAATAATCCTCGCCATCCTCTGACCAATCCCATTTCGGATACCACTTTATCGCTGAGAGATAGGACATCACTGACCCTTCGATTATCAGTAGCCAACCCGCAAGGTCATTTCCTTGGATTTCAGCCACCCGCTCGATATTCCACAGCGCTATAGCGTGAAGTGCTGGGGTGAGTAAGAACAGAGTTCGCTCCTTTTTATCCCACGCCTCCCAAGTCACCCAAAGGGCAACGAATAGAGTTGAGAGCCCGTAAATCTCATCGAATGAAAGTAGCAGGAATGCCATCCCCCAGATTCGTAATGCCGCCGATAATTTCTCTCTCCCCTCTTCGGTCGCACAGCGAATCATCGAGGGTTGTTTGGTTAATGCCATCGTTCCTGCGAAGATAGGACCCCCCCCCTGATTCAATTCATCAATGGAAATCGCATCCTTGGCCCATTTGAATAGCAGTCCCCTCGTAGAGGCAATCCACAGCGCAAATATCACCAGGCCCGAACCGAAGCAGGTGATGCTGAATAATTCAAAGTCGTTATATCCTTCCGATTCAAAGCCGATGAGGAATGACAAGAAGTAAGCGACTGGGGCGAAGGCAAAGCCTTCCATCCGGCCCGCACCCCAACCGAAGAGTAGCAGGATTGTCGTAACCACACATAGTAACCAGGCGTCTTCGATGAGGATGATATCCAGGCCTAAGAATAGGAAGATTCCGGGATAGATAAACGGTAGAGTTTCGATATTCTCCTCACCGCGCTTGCGCAGTTGCACATCTCCAGCAGATTTACCTAATGCCAGGGCGGCATAGATAACCCACATCAAGCCGACGAAACGAATGTACCGCTCGCCGAAGAAGTACTCGGTGCCGAGCAACATATCTCCAACTGAACCCAACGGTTCGAGAATGGTGTGGATGAAATTGCCCGATTGAGTTAGATTGCCGGGGAAGAATAGCCACATCAGAGGCAGGGCATAGATTGCCAATCTGCTACGATGAATGATGGCCCGCCACAACACGATTGCGAATAATGCGGTAAGAGCCAGACCCCCTGATGAATCCAACATCCCCAGCATCACCAATCCTAGCAGGGTCATATCGTCGGCCTTTTTCGATAATTCTTCACGCGGTGCCAGACCTCTCTTCAGCAAGACGAAATGAACGATGATCGGACCGCTGAGAATAATAATGTCGAAAAATAGCGAGGCAACATTGAAATCAATATCCGCCAGTTTCACACTCATCGGCAGGGCGATGGCGAACATCGCCCATACACCTACGGCTCGGTCTTTGCTTGCCGCCCCATCTACATTCAGCACCTCACGGACAATTATCCCTACGGGCAAGGCGAAGAGCAGCATCCACAGAGGATATGCATCTAGTGCATTGGTCTTTATCGAGACCATAGCGGTGGTGAATAGAATCAATGGTCCGAGTAAACTGAATCTAGCGATTTCACCCCAAGTTGCTGCCATCAGTTCAGCATTACTTTCATCTTCGTTCTGCTCTTCATCGACCGTCCACTCACCTGTGGTTGGGTCGAAAGATGCTGATTTCCCAGCATTTTTCGAGATCATCTTCAACAGGATTCCGATATCCAGTTCGGTCTCTGACATCCGATTGCCGATAACAAAATATGCAACAGCAATCAATGCCAACAGAAGATTGAAGCCCATCATCTGCGACTCGATTACGGCCAGCGGTGTATCGCTTAATGAGAGACGTCCCAATGCGGCCAAAAGCACAGTGAGTGATAGGCTGGTGGCGATGGTGATGGACATGTCCTTACGGGCGACAAAACTCCCACTTTCATCGAATTCCAATTGCTCGATGATTACTGAAGCCAATAGGTACAGCGCAACGATCCAGGGCATTATTGTATCATCACCAATGATGGTCGCAGGTGAGCCGACGACGCAGAATAAGGCGAATCTGAACACGTTGCGATTAAGTTTCTTTGTTCGTGAAGCCCATTCGCCAGAGACTATTATGACGATTGCAACTATCAAATCGAAGTTATTGGGGAATGAAGACCACATGTCGATGTTCTCAACGGTACGGAACCAAGTCATCCATCCGACTATGAAGAATGACGTTGCAAATAGGCCAAAAGTCCAGTTCGCCACCCAGTCTCGAGTCTTTTCATTCCATAGCATATACGGAATCATCACCAGACAAATGCTCCAAGGGATGATGTTAGAGGAGTCCGGCAATAAGATGAGCGCGGCCGCCAAACCAATTGGCATCCATGGAATCCGATTATCCAGTACAGCCGCAAAATAGGCCAATAGAATGGTAATCCAAATCATCGATGGCAGTGTCAAAAAGGAATTTTCTGGCCCGAACTTGAAAGGCCCGAGATGCAGAGTCATGTCTGAGGTTACAGCGTAGAACATCGCTATCACAGCAGCGACGATAAGTCCGATGCTGGCTTTCTCGACCATTTTCCTATCGAGTCGCGGTGAAGCCGCGAGCAGACCTTGCACTATGACTATGAAGACCATCAGGGATAGTGCTCCACCTGCGGTCGCACCATTTGGAGCATCGTGGACAATCTCATAAATCAAGGTGAGAAACGAGGCGATATTTGCGGTGATGGCAAAAACTAACCCGTTGTTACTCTCGACAGCTAACAACATTGAGATCGCACATAGCGACACCATGGCGATGCCGATTTCGTAACTAACGTAGCCTTCCGACCAGTTTACCCAAGGTCCAAGACCGACCAAAAGTAGTGCAAATGGGGTAACGCAGGCCACGAACCAACTGACCGTATTCATATTTCGAGAATCGGATTCCATCGGTTTGAGGTATAACCACTGCATTGCTGCCAGCAAGGCTGCGGCTGCCGCTTGAGCGTAAATCGTGTTGGCATTTGGGTACCAACCGGTGGATCCCATGCCGGTAAAGGGGCGGTCTGGGCTGACGAAATATGTGATGTCGGCACTTGCCGACAATGCCACAGCATAGCGAATTCCCCAAAATAATCCGATTGAGGCAAAGAAGAAACTCATCGCTAACATGTAGTCGTGCAGGTCGGTAATTACCCCATGCCGGCGTCGTTGTAGGTCGACTACGGCAAAGAAGATCAATGCCGAAATCATACCCCCGATACCTAGCAAAGCAAAGCGGTTGTTTGAATCCCCTTGGGCAAATGCAATGGTGAATAACCCCCCCCAAATTGCCAGTAGGGCAATCCCCCAAAGCCAAAGTTGACCTAAGCGCTGGAATCCATATGACGGCCCTTTGGCTGAGATGCCTGAGATCACAACCCCGGGTCCTGCGAAGGGTGTCGTCTGTGAACTCAATTTTTCGGCGATTCGACGCGGTGGCGGATTGCTCATGTGATACCTTATTCCTTGTAGGCACTTAAATTGCAGACCGACAATGTTGTGGAGAGCATCAAATTCAGTCACATAAATTTAGCAGGAATACATCGACCAAGACCCGAAAGGCCTTTGGCGAAGCATCAAGAAGGGTATTCACTACGAAGGGAATGGTGAGGTTGGTTGGTTTCAGATGAACACGTTTCGATGATTCCAGCCGCATCGAAGGTTAGATGGTCGGCCGAAGTGAACGGCCGGGAATTCACAGATGAAATTGAATCAGGTTCGATACTGTTGGATGTTCTGCGTGACCAAGTTGGAACACTCGGGGTTAAACGAGGCTGTGATATGGGCACCTGTGGCTGCTGCACCGTCATGATAGAAGGTGTAGCGCGGCTGTCTTGCCTCACTTTGGCAGGAGAAACTGAAGGTTGTAAAATAACCACCGTCGAGGGTTTGGCAACGGGCCATCATCTCGCTCCGATTCAGGAAATGTTTTCCGAATGCGGCGGTAGTCAATGTGGTTTCTGTACCCCCGGATTTTTGATTACCAGTTCCGCTCTTTTAGCGAGCAATGACTCACCTAGCGATAGCGAAGTCAAGTCAGCCATTGATGGCAACCTTTGTCGCTGTACCGGATATCAACAAATTGTCGAGTCAATTCAGGCCGCGGCTTCGATACTCCGCTCTAGCAGAAATATCAAAGATGGTACTGCTGCCAAAATAGACCCCCATCCCGGATTTGGGGATGTCGGTGAATCATGAGGTGGAAAGATGAGTGATAAGCAAATGAAAGGCTACCGGCAGCAACCTGGAAAACTCCCTTTCAAGAAACCGGGCAGTGGCGGGGGAAAGGCATTCAGTGAGTTACGCGATCTGGATTTGATTCCGGAGAGCCAAGATGGCCGACTGGCGCAGCCGCGCGGTGAAAACCGCCACGACGAATTGTTGACCGGTAGCAGCATCGGTCGTAGGACACCAATGGTCGATGGTCGATGGAAGGTTACCGGGCAGGCCAAATATGGCGATGACATTCGCCTTTCCGGCGAGTTGATTGGACGTATTCTCCGCTCTCCACATCACTATGCAAAGATTCGAGCAATCGATACATCTGCCGCAGAAGCCCTGCCAGGGGTGGAATATGTATTGTGTGGCCAGGGCCACAAAACGTTATTCGGAGTTCTTCCCGTGACCAAGGATGAACATGCTTTGGCGGTTGACAAAGTTCGCCACGTCGGTGATTTGGTCGCCGCGGTAGCTGCGGTCGATGAGGCGACGGCCCTTGAGGCACTGCGGTTGATAAAGGTCGATTACGAAGTGCTCGAACCAGTTCACGATATGCGCAAAGGCATCGATGATTCAGAGAATCCCATTCACGACCGCGGAAAATACCACATCGGCAATTCCAATGTCCAAAAACGGGTTTTCCAGGAATTCGGTAATATCAAAGCGATGAAAAATTCACTCATCACCTCGGAGGCAAAGTGGAAATTCGCTGGCGTCAATCATGGTTTCACCGAACCGCATGCCACCGTCGCACATTGGGATCCAAGCGGTCGTCTTACGCTCTACACACCGCAACAGGTACCGCATTACCTCCATCGCGCCTTGGCCGATGTACTTGAGGTGCCAATGCACCAAATCAACGTCTTCCGCACCTTTGTCGGTGGTGGATTCGGTGGGAAATCCGATCCGTTCCCGCACGAGATGTGCGCGGCGATTCTTGCTAGGAAAACCGGAAAACCGGTGCGCATCACCTTCGACCGCGAGGAGGTTTTCTGGACCAATCGCGGGAGACACCCGTCGCGCTTGGAAATGGTCATCCACGCCGATGAAGAAGGACGCTTATCAGGTATCGAGACCGATGCACTGATCGACGGTGGGGCGTTCGCCTCATTTGGGCATGTTACAACTTATTACAATGGAGTTCTGCACACCGCACCTTATGAGATTGGCGCCTTCCACTATACTGGTGCCCGAGTCTGGACGAACAAGCCGGCCTCTGGGGCGATGCGTGGCCATGGAGCGGTGAATAGCCGTTGTGCGGTGGAATCTGGCATCGACGAATTATGTGACCGATTACAAGTAGATCCAATCACTTTCCGTCTAGCAAATCTTTTACCTCCTCATTCAAACACCATCACCGGATTCCGAGTAACCAGCATCGGAATGAGAGAATGTCTCCAAAGGGTTCGAGATGCTAGTGGCTGGGAGGAGAAATTCCGCAAGTTGCCGCTCGGGCGAGGAATTGGTATCGGTTGTGGCTTTTTCATATCTGGAAGTGGCTTACCAATTCATTGGGATCCGAATAAATTCCCTCATGCCACAGTTCATTTGAAAATCGACATGGATGGGGGAGTTGTCGTTCATACCGGAGCCGCAGAAATCGGTCAAGGCTCTGACACAGTGGTCGCGCAAAGTGTCGCCGAGGTACTTGGCCTGCCGATTGAAATGATTAGAGTCAAAAGCCGCGAGACAGATACCTCGCCGGTTGACCTTGGATCATACAGTAGTCGAGTCACCTTCATGAATGCCAATGCAGCGATATCTGCAGCGATGGAGATCCGCGCAGACCTGCTAACTGCTGCGGCAGAGATAACTGCAGCTGAAGAGAAAACGTTAGTGATTGGCGACCGTCGAATCTACGTCAAAGGCGACCCGGCGGTCGGCGTGTCTTATCTTGAAGCATTACACAAAGCGCTTGAGGACCGCGGTGCATTAGTCTCGTCAGGCTCATACCGAACCCCACCGATGGGCAAATCCCACAAGGGTGCTGCCGCCGGCCTTGCCCCCGCCTATTCATTTTCTGCATACGTGGCTGAAGTAGAGGTCGACATGGAAACTGGTCAAAGCAAGGTCATCGAGGTATGGGCGGCGCACGATTGCGGCCGCGCCTTGAATCCCTTGACGGTTGAAGGGCAGATTATCGGCTCGTGCCATATGGGTATGGGGCAGGTCATCAGCGAGGAGATGGTGTATGGGCGAACCGGACATCTTCGCAATGCCAATTTGCTCGAATACAAAATCCCCACCGTACATGAAATGCCGAAGGTCACCCCGATTATCGTTGAGTCGAATGACCCCGAGGGTCCGTTCGGCGCCAAAGAGGCGGGGGAAGGTCCACTCCTGCCAATCCTACCGGCGGTCGTGAATGCAATTTTCGATGCCTCGGGGATACGGGTCGATGAATTGCCGGTTACCCCTGATAGATTATTCAGGTGCATCGAAAAGAAAATCAAGACTGAAGGGGTTGACAATGCCCTACAACTAACCAATCCTAGCCTTCAATACAGTGATTTACAAAGTGTCGTCGCGGCTCGGGCTATTGCTCATGAACAACGTGATGATGAGCGGCAATTAAACTCGGACCGAAAGCCTTACCACAATGGCGCGCTGTTCGGATTAGACCCGTCGATAGCACCGGAGGAACAGAACGACGACTGGGTTATTTCTATCATCCCCGACAAGGACTATCTAGAGAACCCAAAATTAGCTGGCTCAGCATGGAAACACACCGAGCGCCGCCAAATAGGAGGTGCTGATTGATGCGCACACCTCCTTTCAACCTCCATTTACCAACCACGATTAGTGAAGCGGTGCAGATATCAGCCGAATTACGAGCCGAGGGGCGTGAAACAGATTGGGTCGCTGGCGGCACCGACCTACTACCAAATTACAAATGGCATCTCAATGCTAAGAGCGATGTGATATCACTTGCCCGCATCGAGGAGATGACCACCGTTTCGATGACTGAAATCGGTGCAATGGCACGCTTGTCGGAAATTGCCGACGGTGGAAAGGCCCATCCTTTGGTCGCCGATGCAGCTAGAAAAGTTGCCAGTAGTCTGATTCGCAACAGCGCTACTCTTGGCGGCAATATCTGCCTCGATACCCGCTGTTTCTGGTTTAACCAAGGCGAGGACTGGCGTTCCAGCATCGATTGGTGCCTCAAGTGTGATTGTGGTACTGGAGCGGATTGCCGAGTCATTCCAAATCAAAACGAATTGTGTGTAGCTACCTATCAAGCCGACCTCGCCCCGAACTTGATGGTGCTGGGTGCGACCATTCACCTAGCTGGCCCAGAAGGGGAGCGAAGTTTGCCGATATGTGAATTCTTCAAACTCGATGGGATTACCCGTAACGTACTGCGAGAAGGCGAGATGGTGGTCAAAGTGACCTTGCCCGATGATGTTGGGCAATGGCGGGGAGAATATCAGAAATTACGCTTGCGCGAATCTTGGGATTTTCCCGAAGCAGGAGTTGCCGCGGCGTGGCGCCTTGCCAGTGATGGCTCACTTGCCGAACTGAAGGTAGCGACCACCGCACTCGAATCGATTCCCCGCCTTCACGACCAAGAAGTCGCTCCTGTCATTGCCGCTGGATGGGATGGCGAGGAGAGTATTAAAGTCCTTGCAAAGGCGATACAAATGACCGTTAAGCCTGTGAACAATACCGCTTTCCCCCCTAACTACCGGAAGAAGATGACGCGGGTGATGTGCGAGCGGGCATTGGGGCAACTGAGCAAAGATTAAGGTGAAAAAATGACACGAATCGTCCTATTTCTGTGTGCCTTAATGGCATTATCGTTAATCCCTTCCTCGACCTTGGCTCAAAACGATATTCCAGATACCGGATGGGCAGTCGGCTGGGAGGAAGAATTTGGTGAAGGACCGTGGATGCTCAGTGAAAGTGGAACTTTGATTTTAGAGTTCTGGGCCGAAAACTTCGATCCCTACCCACTTGAATTGAACCTTGAATATGAAGCCGATTTGAACGCATCAATCGATTTGCCTGAATCTATTAATATCGGTGCACAATCAAATATCACTACCACTATTGAAATCGAGAATGTCACCGTTCTGGATTTTATTGCCGGTAGTAGCGGTGATATCTTGATTACCGCTACAAGAGCCAATCCGATAGGCGGAAGTGATGTCGGTATCGACCCCGAGAATTCACAGCTCGAGGGGAAAATTGTCGTACCTAGAATCGCCGACTTGAGGGTCGAATTGCAGGATTTGGGTTTCACTGTGACAGCCGGCACTACTGCAACGATGGAGGTTTTACTAATCAACGATGGAAATTTACGAGACAAAGTGGTTTCTCCAACCCTGATTGCAAATGGTTGCCCACAATTAAGTATGATTGGAATCGATGAACTTAACGGATTGTTGGTTGATTCGGTTCACGATGGCTCAAAGAATACTCATACCACAGCAGAAATAACCCTCACTCCGGCCAGCAGCCATCCCACTAAGAAGTGCACAATAGAAATCGCCGTAGTTTCTGATGGCGGGGGTGGAACATCGATTTCCACCCAGGGTGTCGATATCAAAGCCGCCAAATCCTCATCGGATGAAGGTTCATCATCGTCTTCAAATGGCAATGGAACCGGAGCTGGAACGTCCACCGGCGGAGAAGGGGATGATGATGGTTCTACGATTGATTCTGATTTCCTGCCTGCACCCGGAATCATAGTTTCCGGGATATCGATTATAGTGGCGGCAATAATGCGGCGACAGGAATTACAAACACAATAATAGAATTATTCTGCTTTTCAGGCGATGATTTTTATCACGTTCCCTTAGGGGACGAAATACTTGTATTTGTTCAATATCGGGGAACATATATCAATGGCTTGAGAATCGCAGGAGCGTTGTCTGGTCGTTTGGTGGCAATACTACGTTAGAGGGAATAGAATGGCAGATGAGAACGACAGCAAGATTAGTCTTGAGGAAGACAGCAAGATTAGTCTTGAGACGTGGCTCCTCGTAGGCTTTGTTGCTGCCATATTGATGTCGACAATTCTCATCGTTGTCGTCAGCGCTGGTAAGAACCCGGTATACAGTGCTTACATCACCGATGCAGAAGGAGATTATCAGTATCAGCAACTAAACCTGATGGCCGATGATCTAGGTACTACCCCCGGACTCGGGTATACCGTCGCCAACACAATGTCAACGCCGATGTTGGTAAACGATTGGCGAGAGCCTCATAGAACATTATTGGTGATGATTTCTCCGGAAAAGCCGTTTGACGATGCCGAGGCGTCCGCAATCCATGATTTTGTGACCCAGCGTGGTGGCAAAGTAATCTTGGCTTCAGATTCTTCCAATGCGCAGAGGGTAGCTGATAAATTTGGAGTTTCGTACTTCACGGCTCCGGTTTTGGATGATATCAACCACTACGAAACCCACGTACCAAATGAGCCGACAAATAAGCAGAGTACAGATATGCGGAATATTTGGGCTTTGGCGGCAGTAAATTCAGATGTCCGGGATATGAATGCTGCCGCTCGCACTATTGGTTGCAGTTCGGATATGCTGGCAACTTCCGGCTCGCCGTTGAGTTTGATGCACGAGTGCCGAACCCCGGTTCTGTTCAGAAAGACTACTGCGATGCAGATTCTTCAGGCTGATGACCCGACATACCCTGAACAGACTCGTAATGCATATGTATTGGCCCACGCCTCGACATCTTCCTTCCTCGATGAGATGGGAACAGCAAACCTTGACACTGGAAACGGTCAACTAGGAGAGGGCGAAACCGAATTGATAGTCAGAATCGATTATCCCGGTATCTCGACAACCGACAAGGTACTCGGAGATCGAGAAGGAGAGATAAGTGTAACTGGTAGCATTGTTTTCATTGCCAATGACGATGTATTTGCCAATTACCTGTGGGACCGTGATACCGCAGAGAGAACCGGCCATCCCGATCATTGCGTAGAGGAATTTTACGAAGACCGCAAAGGCTCATGCTGGAATAGTGGGGCTGATGGCCTGAATCCCGCAACCGATACGACCTGGAAGGGTAATAGCGCCTTCTTCAGTGCTCTAATCAGCGACATGATGGAGCATGACAATGAAGAGATTTCCAATACTGTCCGTTTATTCAATGATGAATTCTACATTGTTTTCGATGAGAGTCGTCACGTAACCGGTTCTCTGTCGGCGCCATTCACCGAAGCGATGGGAGCAATTGTCCTGCTGACTTCTGACGTTTGGCTGAAGTGGCTCATCGTTCTCAATCTCATGGCCTTACTGAGCATCGCCATCATGGTGGTGCCGGAGAAGGAGAATTGGCGACACGTTTTCGACTTGACTAGGTTCCGTGAGAGACCAACCAAAATCGATCCAACCAAATATCAGTTGCGGGTACGAGAGGCAATGTTGAACAAGGTACGCTTGTTTTACGACCTATCGCGTGACCAAATGGTATTGAAAACTCCATCCGAGGTACTCTCGATGATTCGAGACCCCCGTTTAGTGGAGCTGGCGCAAAGCCAGAGCCGCACCTACGATGATGCTGAATTGAGGGAACTCATGCAGATGATTCGTCGTTGGGGTAAGTAGAAAAAGATATGATAAGGAGGAAATGAATAATGCAACCACCAGCCCAACCAGTGAATAACCCCGCAGCGCCGCCTGCGCCGGTAGCAGCAATGCCTGCTCCGGCCGCACCAGCACCGGTACCAGCCGCCCAAGCACCTGCCCCGGTAGCCATGGCTCCAGCACCTGCCCCGGCAGCCCCGGCTCCAGCACCGGCCATGGCACCAGCGCCTGCTGCGCAAGCCCAGCCAAAACACCAGAGTACCCCGGAGATACGAGAGCGTTTGAACGCTGTCGGTGCCATCGCCTCAGCAATCAATGCTGAAGTGCAGAAGGTGATAATCGGTAAGTCGCACGTTATTGATAACGTGCTAGTGGACATCCTTTCAGACGGCAACCTGCTGTTTGAGGATTATCCTGGACTTGCCAAGACCTTGATGACCAACACCTTCGCCGATGCTCTCGGTTGTGACTTCAAGCGAGTTCAGTTTACTCCGGATTTGCTTCCAGCAGATATCACAGGAACGAACATTTACGACGCCAAGAAGGGAGAGTTTACTTTCAAACCTGGCCCATTGTTCTGTAACTTGTTGTTGGCTGACGAAATCAACCGTGCACCGCCTAAGACTCAGGCCGCTCTACTTGAAGCCATGCAAGAGAAGCAGGTCACCATAGGTACCGTCACCCACAAACTTCCAGCACCGTTCATCGTAATGGCAACTCAGAACCCGGTAGAGCAAGAGGGTACGTACCCTCTACCAGAGGCTCAATTGGACCGTTTCATGTTCAAGATGAGCGTTGGCTACCCCGACCGTGCCGATGAGGACGAGATTCTCGCCCGACGTATCGCCCGAAGGAAAGATGCAGTTGACGTCGAGGTCATCACCGACCCACAGCGTGTAATCGCAATGCAACAAGCTTGTGAAGACGTTTACGTCGACCCGGCCCTCCGCATGTATATGGTCGAAGTCGTTTCCCGAACTCGTGAGGACCCACGTGTACTGGTGGGTGCTTCACCCCGTGGTTCACAGGCCTTACTCAAGACGGGGCGAGCAGCAGCAGCATTGCGCGGTCGAGACTTCGTCACTCCCGACGATGTCAAGTCGGTAGCTGCACTAGCGCTATCACACAGACTAATCCTCAAGCCTGAGCATCAGATCAAGGGCTTGGAGTGCGAAGAAATCATTCAGACTATTCTCCGCGAGGTCCCGGTACCAACTGTTTGAGATTCTCTCAACTTGTACCGATAGGTGGTAATCAAAATGTGGAGTCGTAAGTCAGCGATGCTGGGAAGTCTCGCTGTCGCCCTGTACCTTCTAGGGCTGACCTTGCGAAATACACAATTGGTTACCGTGGCCGTGGTTATTTTCGTTTTCCTGACCTATGCCGCACTATTCACCAATCACGCCGACGTGGCGAGTAGCGGAAGACGCGCAGAAGAGTGGGAAGGAGAGGAAGGGGTTGCCCTCTCCAGCGTCACTGCAATGCGCAAATTATCCGCCGCTAGAATTTTTGAGGATGGTGATTTCCAAGTTACATTACGTTGTCAGAATAACAGTGCGGTTGCAAAGGTCCTAGAAGTGCGCGACCGTGTTCCAGAGGTAATGCGAATCAAAGAAGGAGCCAATTATATCTTGATGGAATTAGGCCCTAATCGCGAGACGCACATCGAGTACACTGTTGAATGTCCACTTAGGGGATTCTACAGCATTGGTCCGGTAACCGTCAGAATTCAAGATACCTTTGGTTTATTCCACAAGGAAAAGGAACTACACGTATACAGTGATTTCTTGGTTTTCCCGAAGATGGAAGACCTAAAGGATACCTTTGTCAAGAGTAAGGTACCAAAGATTTTCACCGGTGCGGTGAACATTCGTCAGCCTGGACCTGGAAGCGAATTCTACAGCCTTCGAGGATATATCGAGGGCGACTCATTCCGTCAAATCAACTGGAGTGCCTATGCGCGCTCTGGCGATTTAATGGTAAATGAGAGAGAACGTGATGCGGTCAGCGACATCATTCTTATCGTCGATGGTCGGGCTGTAAGTGAAACTGGTCCTGTTTCTAGAAATGCCCTAGTTTATTCGACTCGAGCCGCAGCCAGTTTAGCACGTTATTTCCTTTCTCGGCGCGATTCAGTAGGCTTGATTGTATATGGCGACGAGGTCATAAGCGTCGACCGCGATACCGGTAAAAAGCAATTATATATTCTGCTTACAAAATTGTCTGGAGCGATGGCTCGAGGTAACATCCCGCTTCAAGTAGTCGTTAACCGGATATTGCCACACATCAACAAGGGTAGTCCGATCATCGTACTCTCAAATCTTGAGGACGACCCAACCGCTATCAATGCACTGAGAGACTTCCGCGCCCGCGATTTCGACGTAACCGTACTATCTCCCTCAAGTTTAGAATTTGAATTCGACGCCCGTCGCATCGGCAGGACTGGTTATGAAGTTCTCAAGACCGAGCGCGATATTCTGATTAGCGAGTTACGTGGTCTCGGCGTCAATATCATGGATTGGGAGCCCGATATGCTGCTCTCGACTGCCCTGGCGGGCGCAAGGGGTTTCTGAGGTGAATAATATGGTAGCACCACCGCCACCAGCCCCGGCCGCACCAGCACCACCCGTCGCCAGCACTATGCCAACACCGAACCAAGCTCGAGGGGGAGTGGGCGGCAAAGGCAAATCAGGCGACACCTCACATCTCTACGATGGGAAAACCGTCCGTGCTGCAGCTCCGAGCCGCAAGAAGTTGGCTGGGAAAATGGCTTCTGCGGGGGGTGAAATCCCAGATGATGCTATTCCCGAAGTACAAATTCCTTCGTTTATCGAAAGTCTGCTTGGCGGACCCCTTGTGAACAAGGTGAAATTCCTTCCCGCTGACAAGATGGTGCAAACTCTGCAGTTGGCCGCCTATGCCCTCTTGGTTGCATTAGGTATTCTCACCTATATCGTCACACCTCCACAGGGAACGATGTGGTACTGGGTATTCGGTAATGCAGGAATTGCAGAGTTGATTCAGACCCTTCTTGTGGTGTCTTCAGTAGCCACGGGTTTCTGGGGAACCTTCCGACGCGACCCGCGTTGGTTACTGAGTTCATACGTTCTTTTCATCGTCTCGGCACTTAGATTTGCAAGCAGCAAGGTGAGTTTGTCTAACGATTGGTTTGGTTTCGCCGATAGCCCCACTATGTTGACGATTCTAGTTGTTATGTATGCTGTCATTCTAGTGATGTATTTTGAATTGACTAATGGAGTCATCCGCTTCAGTATGCTCGATACCAGTATCAGGACCAATGAAGTCTACGTGATGAATGTAAAACGGGTGATTGGAAAATACCATCGGAGTCTGTTGATGAATCCTCTAATCGCCGGTGGCCTTGCATTTTTCGTCCTTTCGGTAAATTTGATTCTACCTATATTTGTGCGGCCGTTCAGCGCCGAGACTGCAATGAGGATGGAAGAAAGTGTTGAGTTGATTTCGGTTTACGGAGTTGCTGTTGGCTCGCTGATAGTTTTCTTGGTAGTTGGAGCAGTATTTGCGGCTAATATCCCATTGCGGATTGAGCGTTGGCGAGAAAATAGGGGATAGGGGCAAATATCCTCATGATAAGACTTGAGAAGTCCAACTTCAACAGTTGATTTGAGAGAGGGGGTCAATACCTTGCGCATGGGATTCGGCGAGCATCTTCGAGTTACGCTCTTTGGTGAGAGTCATGGCTTCGGAGTAGGGGCTTTGGTAGAGGGTATTCCCAGTGGATTGATGGTTGATGAGCAAGACATTCAGAGCGCTTTGAATCGTCGTCGTCCAGGTGGTTCTTTGGCATCGGCACGCCAAGAAGAAGATCGTTGTGAGATACTCTCAGGAATCCATCAAGGGAGGACCACAGGATGGCCGGTACTGCTATTGGTTCGCAATTCTGATGCCCACTCTTCTGATTATTCTTTCCTGCCTCAGCATCCTCGCCCAGGCCACGCCGACCTTCCGGTAATGGAGAGAACCGGTGGGCATGCAGATTCCCGAGGGGGGGGAAGTACCTCCGGTCGACTGACTGTGGGAATAGTAGCGGCAGCAGCACTATGCGGTTCGATGATGGATTCGTGGGGATGGAAAGTTGAATCTCATACTTCTTCAATCGGTGACATCATCGCCAAACCACTTGGCGATTGTGAGCCTGGAAATGGCGCTGACTGGGAGCGCACAAGATGTCGAGACCCCGAGGCTGCCACGAGAATGGTATCTTTGGTCGAGGAACTTCGTCAGGAATCAGATTCAATTGGCAGTGCTGTCGAAATGAGGATTTCATCTCTTCCAATGGGCTTGGGGGAGCCTTGGTATGACGGCTTAGAGCCGGCACTGGCGCGCGCCTTGATGGCGATACCTGCTGCCCGTGCAGTCGAGTTCGGAAGAGGTTCACAGGCGGCACAAATGCGTGGTAGTGAACATAACGACAGTTGGCAAAACACCGACGCTGGACCCAGGCCTGAAGGAGATTCTGCAGACGGTGCATTGGGAGGTTTTTCTACTGGAGCCCCCATGCAACTCAAGGTCACTTTCAAGCCACCAAGTAGTATCGGCAAAGAACAGGTCACTCTCAATATCGAATCTGGAGAACAGGAGTCTCTAACCATCGTCGGTAGGCACGACCCGGTAATCGCACCAAGGGCTGTTGCAGTTGTTGAAGCAACTGGGATTCTGGTGGTTTGTGATTTAGCCCTTCGAGGAGGTTGGAGACCTTGAGTTACATAGTTCACAAATTTGGTGGTTCCTGTCTGAAGAGCGATTCCGACTTGGCGCGAATATCCGAGTTAGTTAATGATTCACAAACGCGTGTGGTAGTTGTAATATCAGCCTTCAACGGGGTCACAAACCTGTTGCTTGGGGCGATTGATGAATGCGAAAGTAGCGCTGCTTTTATCAGTGAAATACGGTCTATACATCGAGATATTTCCCCTTCTAGTGCTAAAGTCGTCGAAACCGAAGAATTCGCGCGGTTATTGACACGATTGCAACATGACCTTGATTTATCACAATCTTCGCAATATGTCGTCGCGGTCAAGCATCGCATTCTCGCATATGGAGAGAGGCTCGCCACCCTGGTTGTCGCCGAATATCTGCGCAGTGCTGGAATCAACGCTGAAGCGGTATCAGCCGAAGATATCGGAATATCCATTATCGGCGATGGCCGGCAGAGAAGAATAGATTTGGCTGCTTCCACCCCAGGTATCTTGGATGTCATTCAAAGAGGGATAATTCCAGTAATTACCGGATGGTATGGTAGTAATGAGGACGGCGAGATTACTGTTCTCGAGAGAGGTGGTAGCGACGTTACCGCAGCGGCTATTGCCAGAATCCTTCAGGCCAATAAAGTGGTGTTGTGGAAAGATGTTGAAGGTGTTTTGGCGGTACCTCCAAGGCTTGGCCTCAAAGGCCTTGTAATCCCATATCTCGGATATGGTGAAGCTAGTGAATTATCTCGTCTCGGATCGACCGTTCTCCACCCGCAATGCATCGAACCGGTTGCTACAGTTGGCATACCGATTGAGTTGCGCCCGCTTCATGGCTCAGGTAAGGGCACTGTCATCGGGCCTGACCTGCATCTTGAGCAACCCCAGGTGAAAGCGATTGCATGTGCATATCCTGTTCGAATGGTCACTATCAGGAGCCCGATTCACCGCCGGGCGTCAGGTTTTACCCTCAAGGTCTTGGAAATACTGGAACGTCATGATGTAGAGGCTTGGTATCTACATGCTTTTTCAGGTAGTATCGAGTTGATAATTGACGAAGAAGGGTTCTCTAGGCCATTGCAGGACCTTGAAAGGTCCGGATTCTACTTTGAGGTGGGGGAAGTTTCTGCAGTGATTTCAGTAATTGGTAGTGGTTTTGATAATTGGTTCGATGGATTCAAACAGATGATGCTTGAACAGGAGCGCTGGAAAGAAGGCTTGAAATTCATCAATAGTGAAGGTCCATCACTACATTTCCTCTTAGATAAGAACGAACTCGATGAAATCATTGTATATCTGTCTAATACCTTTAGCCTTGTCGAATCTGAAATTCACAATTGATTACTCAAGTGCTTCTTCAACATCTTCTACTACCGGGTTTAGCACCTTGGTAATAATTACCTTCTCGATATCATCATTATTTTCGTAGAGATTTTGTAAATGCTCAATTGTCGGTTTGCTCATGGCGTGAATGAATACGATTATGGCAGGGCCTGAACCAGAGATTCCTGCAGCTCTGGCTCCTAACATCATTGCTTCGTTAGATATTCGACGGCCCAATGAGTCGTCTAGAACCCCTGCCATCGAACGGCCATTTGCGGTCAGCGCCACCAAATCCTCTCCGCTCTCAAGGGCGGTAAGGGCACGTTGGAAACCCTGTTGATGCCAAAGAAAAGCCTCGGCATCAGGTCTTTCTGAGCGTTTGCCTCTTAGCAAAATTATTACTGCCCAATCATCTGCTACAGGCCCATTTCCTTCGAGCAGAACACCTTCAGCAGCGGGCACATTTGGGTCTATTACCTTCCAACCCTCGGTGGCAGCTGCCCAAGCATCGTCTTTGCTGCCGGTAATGCTAACCCCGGATGCTAATTGTGCAGTTCCAGCCAAATCGATAAGTTCGGTGATGGCAAGATTTTTTCCAGTCGATTCAGCAAGTGCACGCAGCGCTGCAACCGCCACTGCAGCGCTGGACTTCAGTCCTTGGCCTGATGGAACTCTCGATCGAATTGTCCAGTACACCTGTTCGGCCGGCAATATGTTCCCTGCTCCCAGCCAAGCCTCGACCACCGCGGCGAGGAGACCATCTGGGTCATCTGGTGGCGTCTTGGGTTCGTCATCACGCACCATGGCAACAGTATTCAGGTCAAGTGCCATACTCGCACCCAAACCTAGGGCTGCGGCGTGAAGTAAACTACACGCCCCGTGCGCCTTACCTTTTCCCAACACTCCCATACATTCACCTTTCGACTACTTTTGCTGATATTTTCACTCCAATATGTCTGCCTATGGTGTCTATTCTCGCTAGTATGTAGTCGTTGGCCCTCAGTTCTGTTATTGACAATGGAATTCCGCTCGGTGATACAAACCTCACCGTCTCTGCTTGCTGTACGCACAGAGAGGCTGTATGAGCATTTTCATCCTTCATTTTCAATAATAATAAGGGTCGGTTCTCGATTTTCACTCTGCCCACAGTTGCCGCACGAGTTTCTCCCGCGGCATTACAGACCTGTAACTCATCACCGGCAGAAACCTCAGAAAGATAGCATGTCTTACCATCGGCCATCATACAATACGAGTGAATTGCTCCGGCATTGACTCTGAAAGGGCGTGGCGGAACATAACCGCTAACGATAGTCTCACCATGAACAAGCACCATCATGCTGGAACTAGAGCCGACCAGAATGCCTTCTCCTTGGTTGAGAAGAGAGACAAAGTCGACGCAGACTCTATCCCCTGTCGAACCTTCCTCAATCGCGGTAATCATAACCGGTGAAAGTTGCCCATTCTCAATAATCTCAGTATGGGTGCTACTGGCATCACTTCGCTCCAATCTTTGTGCTTTGCAAATTGCTGCGGACTGCCACAATTCCTCCTCATCAGCCAATAGAATTGCATCGACTCCGATCTCGAGGGCAAATGCTGCGCCTGGAATCAACTGCGAATCATCCAACCTGACCGCGATAGAGGTCGGTGTTCCGCCGGCGTCGGCGATGAGGTTCTCCAGTGGTATCAAGGTCCAATCACTGCACTCTACTAAGAGCCAATTGACCGAACCTACGGCGCTGCGTGCTGCGGCTTGGCCGTCGGGGTCATCGATTTGAAAATGGGCGCCAATCGTGTTACCGTCTTGATCGAATAAACGCCTGCCATCGGTGGTGATATCATCGCCGAACCTCACATCTATGGCTGAAGAAAAAATTGTCGAATCGATATGGCAAGGAGTGTCCGAATCTCGAACATCAAGCCATAATTGCACTGTTTCACCTCAATTTTTCCGCCGCATCTCTTGGCCCAATCCCACGCTGCACAACCTCGTGCAAGGCATTTGCATAGGCAGCTGGGTCTTGATGTGAGAATACTTGCCGGCCTATGCATACACCTGCCCCTCCTGCCAGAATGGATTGCTTGACCATTTTCAGTAGCCCTTCGACATCGTCATGTTTTTCTCCGCCTGCGACCAAGACTGGAATCGGAACACCCGAAGTTACGATTTCAAAAGATTCCATCGACCCGGTCCACTGTGTCTTGACCACGTCACAACCGAGTTCCCAACCCAATCTCACCGCATGTGCGACACCGTTAGTGGGGTCCCCTTCAATCTGGAGATTTTCTCCCCGTGCATACATCATTCCGAGTAATGGCACGCCGAGTCTGTGACACTGCTCGCTCACATGGCCCATTCGCGTAATCATTTCTGTTTCGTGCTTGGACCCGACATTTACTTGCACACTGACCGCAATCGCCCCGCGCGACAGAGCCTCTTCGACACTTCCCACGACCACCTTGTCGTCACTACGTTCACCACCATGGATGGTTGAAACCGAGAGGTGGGCGACCAATGGAGGGCCGGAAATGGTGGAAAAATGACTTACCGCACCTTTTTGGGCGACTACAGCATCAACATTACCCTCGCCTAAGGAGAGGTATAACGACGTCATATCCTCAAGTCCGCTCAGCGGGTAAAACGAAGCCCCGTGGTCGAGCGGAATCCAAACCCCTCGACCATTTGGTAGCAGTTTTCCCAACCGTGCTTTTTTATCACCCATATCGCTCACACCTCTGCGAGGCATTTGCCCCTCATCAAACCATGTAGTAATATGATACTTAGAAATGATTAGAAGTCGGAGACATTTCAGACACATGATGGTTGAAGCGATGCTCTCTATGAAGGGAATAGAAAGATACTATGAAATGTCGTCAGAGACCGTCAAGGCCCTTGATGGAATCAATCTTGAGATTGAAGAAGGCGAGAGGGTTCTCCTCCTCGGTCCCTCTGGTTCTGGAAAAACGACCTTACTGAATTGCATCGCCGCTCTTGATAATCCGACGGCAGGAGAATACAGTTTCAATGGAAACGAAGTACCTCGAGGTCACGCAGAGAAAATGACCACCTTCCGACGAGACAATATTGGTTATGTCTTCCAATTCTACAATCTCCTTCAGGATCTCACCGCACTTGAGAACATCCTCCTCATCCAAGAGTTATCGGGCGGGCGCGACATGGAGCGGGCGCGAGAATTGCTGAGAATGGTTGGCCTAGAGTCAGAAGTCGACCGCTTCCCTGCAGAGATGAGTGGCGGACAGCAGCAACGTGTAGCAATTGCTCGAAGTCTAGCGAAAGCCCCGAAACTGCTTCTCGGTGATGAGTTGACCGGAAATCTAGATTCGAACACGAGTGCGATGGTGATGGAAGTACTCACCAAGGCGTGTGAAACAGAGAACATCACCACGGTGATGGTCACTCATGATGAATCATTGTCGAAGTATGCGACCAGAGTCGTGCGATTGGATAGTGGCCTCATCACGACAGATGAGAAAATGAATTTGTGACGAGAGGTAAATGGATGTCGATGCTCCTAACAAAGAGATTAATGCGTAGCCTATGGCGCACCAAACTGCGCCTTTCTGCAGTTGTATTGATGATTGTTGTCGGAGTATTCGCCGGCATCTCCTTCGGTGCTTATGGGTCTGCCGCTACCACGATGTATGATAATATCTATTCCGATGAAGAAGGTCGAATCAATCTCGCAGATGTAGTGGTGGAGAATCCAGGTGGGGTCTGGAACAGCTCGACTTCAGAAGAACTATGTCAGGTGATTAAGGATGAATGGTCGAACCCTGAACTGGAATTAGAATTCTGTGAACCTAGGCTCACCTTGGAGGGGTTGATGTTCAATCTACTGGATAATGGGTCTGAGGACATGGTCCACGCGGTGTGGTATGGAATCGACGAAGGCAAGGTCGACAGGGTGTGGATGCCAGATCATGATTGCTGCTCTGGCCGTCTGGCTGTCGCAGACGACGAGATTGTGCTCGATGCACACGCGGCTTCTGGAATGGGAATCGGTGTTGGTGACAGCATCTCGATTGCTGCAGGTGCAGGAAGGATGAATCTCACTGTCGTCGGCATCGGTCTGTATTCCAATCACCTATACTTCGCTGAGGAGGGTGCGCTTTACCCCGCCTCTGCAGGCACTTTCGCAACCGGATACCTTTCTGCAAGCGGTATG
>Ga0302120_10000247_pt1 | contig 23131 bp, 22 predicted proteins | sample AG5_Bottom_MG_FD_203118 | JGI IMG/M metagenome (GOLD analysis project Ga0302120, IMG submission 203118) | Marine microbial communities from Western Arctic Ocean, Canada - AG5_Bottom | ecosystem: Environmental > Aquatic > Marine > Oceanic | place: Canada: Western Arctic Ocean | collected 2017-10-01 | reverse complement strand
GCCGAGTTATCACCTAAACGATTTGAGGGGCAGTTATACAAAAGTTCGGCTAGGTCTGGTGCTAGAGAGGGACGTTTAGCAGAGCATAATTTGATTGTTTTTTCCCCCAATGGAGAACCTGTATCCATTGCTTTACTGTGGCAGTTTGATAGTGGGTTTTGGCAGTTGAGCGGCAATGACAAAGGGCAGATTAAGGTTAGCCAAAATGAGACGATTGATGACTAACAATGGCCATTTTAAGCGGCCTTTAAGATCCTCGCCAGATGGATTTTCTTTAATTGAAGTGCTAGTGGCGTTAGCGATAGTTGCGATTGCATTAGTCGCCCTAACGAAGCAGCTTAGTCACCAAGCAGACACACTTTGGGGTGTAAGAGATAGAGTGCTGGGGCATTGGGTGGCCGAGAACCAATTGGCCCGCGACCGAGCTTTAAAAACGTGGCCAGAGCAAGGTACTTTTACTATTAAAGATGACTTGGCAGGGCGTAATTGGATGGTGAAGAAAACCATTACTAATACACCCAATGAAACTATTCGCCAGGTGGAGTTAGTGGTTTCTAGCGAGCAAGGAAAGTCGGTAGCGCGGCTTGTTGGGTATATAATTAGGCCAGTGCAGGATTAACATTTAGTTGTTAACCATCTGATTATATTGACAAAAAAAAATAGTTGAAAAAAACGTGGCAAATTAAACAATTTAGCTTTATTATTTCATCAGACGCAGAAATTTGGCTGCGGTTTTTTTGAAAACTGTTGAAAACGTTTTCATAGAGAGTTATCCGCGTTTTTTTTGAAAACTTTTGAAAACGTTTTCATAGCGCGATTACATAGCATCAAAAATTTGTAGCTTATCGGATTTCCTGTTCGTTAATGGTAGACCATAACTCCAGATCTAGCTTGCCAATATTATAACAAAAAGAGGATATGTCATTAATGGATGTACTTGCTAAGGGCAAACTGCTAACACCAATTATGTTTGGTATTGCCAGCATAGCGCTAGTGGCTAGCGAAACGAGTTTTGCACGTGGTTCTGACTCCCCCGTTGAGTTAAAGGGTGGCGCCATTACTGTTGATTTTTTAACTAAGAAAAAGCAATCGAGCGTCACTGAAAATGATACCGGCCAGGTCTTATTTTTGGACTTTGGTTTCAATGCTGCAAGCTTCGCTGGTGACTTTTCTTTAAATGGTATTGTCGATAGTTCAAGTAGTGATTTCAAACATAAATATGGTGATCGCATTAATGCCACGCCTAAAGGTAATGACGTAGAAATTTATAATTTCTCTGCTACCCATATTGGCGAAAAAGCGGATGTTAATCTGTTTTACCACGTGCCACGTTATCACTGGGGCTACGAAGGCGATATGTTTGGACTGATGCCAGAAGCAACGGACATGTCTGGCGAAGATGTTTGGAATGCTAAAGCTCCGAGTGGTTTAGAGATTGTTGGTAAAGACAATTTTGATGGTTTGAAGATTGTTGTTGGTGATGAAATATATTGGAGTGCATCACAGATGGCCATGCTGAAATATCAGTTTGGTGACATAAAACAATACACTTTTGTGGCTTCAGGTGAAACTAATAGTGATAGCAAAGCTACACAGGCCAGCTTACAGGGCGAATTCAACGTGGGTGAAGCATCTACATTGAAAGTTGGTGTACTTAAAGCCGATGACGCCAAAGTAGGCCAGTCCTTTGATTATTATAAAAATGGCGTTGCCTATACTGATAAGGTTAGTGATGAAGATACCATTGCTTTTATGACGCGTTTGACCTCGCCTATTAATGGTAATACAGAAGCCTATGTAAGTTATAACTACGCAGGCCTAGTGGCCGACGCAGGGGATAATTTGAAAGAAATGGGTTCTTCGTTGCCCTATTCAAAGTTAGGTAACAAGCAGGTATTTGAAGTAGGGGCCAAGATAACCAATGGCAGCTACATGATCGTGCCACGCTTTATGGTGCGCAAAAACCTGATTAATGCAAATCCACATAATGTAACTGGTATTGATCAGCGTAATACTGATGTTGCAAATGATCCTTTTCTTGTAATGGGCAACCGCCAAGCGACAGCTGCAGAACTGTTCATTACTTATGACCCAACACCTGCTACTTGGTTTTATGAGTGGGACAACGATGTCTGGGAAGATGCACCTTTGGCTTACAATATTGGCTTAACTTATGTTAATTACCAAACTCGTAGTGATGCCAAATCTCATTGGGATCAGCAAGGTTGGAATTGGGCTGATAAAGGCACCGTCGCTGCCGGCATCTTGAGTATGAAGAGCCGCATTGTAGTCAACACCGAAGCCCACAATAAGCTGATTGTAAACCTGGAAAGTGGTTACCAAGAAGAATTCACAGTTGCTAACGGCGATGCTTTCTATGACTACACCAAATTTTACAATATCAGCGGAAAGTTTATTCATAACCAAGCCAATACATTCACCTTTGATTATGCCAAAGACAAGGTAGGTGCCTACGACACGGATGAAGAATGGGGTGTAAAGTACCCTGATCGGTTTGAGCTTGGGTATGAACGCCAGCTTGATGTTGCTAAAGGCGATGGTAGTAATAACTTTGGGGTTAAATTGTTTTATCGCAGTTTAGATGCAGACTCTGGTGATGACTATGCCAGTGGCGCAAATAAATACATGCACGAAGTGCAGGCCTATTACACCCACAAGTTTTAATAATAAGATCGATTCTGGAAGCCAATATGAAATTAATTAAGCAAAATGCGGCTATGGGTGTCTTAGGCACCACGCGCACGGTAATGAGTTTAACGGCGGTAGCTATATTGCTGGCTGGTTGTAATGCGGAAGATGGCAGCCCTACCGCCGTGTTGTCTAACACAGGTTTTTCTCTTTACTGTCCAAATGTGGGTATTGCAGCGGATACCTGTGTGCTGAGTGATCCCGAGAATCCATACGCAAAGCAAACAGTGAATGACTCAATCAAATGGACTCTAGCAAGTGCTGCTGCTAGCGAGCGTGATAAGTTCTATGTATGGGCAACTGCCCAAGCGCATGATCCAAAGGGTGAAAATCAGTATAATACTGCTTTGAGTTTACATGAGTTATACCATGCTGACAGCAATATCCTTGCGCAGGCTCAAGCTAAGCTCGCCTACAGATCTGTTTTAGACAATTATTTCACGGCAAGTAATTCAGTTTCTGAGTTTGTCGCAGGCACCGATTTTAGTTTTGGTGATTGGGGTTCGGGCTCAACATTAGACGGTGCTTATGCCACCGATACCGACTACGATAAGGTATATCAAGTTGCTCCGGGTTGGGGTTGGGGGGGTAATACAGCCGCCCTCGCTATGACCAATTTCAGTGCAGGTTTTGCTGCAAATTATCAAAATCTTGTGTTTAAAGTAAAAAGCCTTCCTACTGGGGATGTGTATGTTAAATTCCCATTAAGTGGGGCTGGCAATGATGGTGAGCTCGCTTTGAGTCTAGCCACATATGGCGCTGCTGTGCCGGGTACGACAGGTTGGACACAGGTGACAGTCCCATTGAGCGTTTTCAATGGCGCCGCATCGGATACTGAATTCGCGATCATGGGTGGGTGGGGCAACGGAGGTACCTTTCTCATAAGCGATATTGGGTTCACTGGCGATGCGACTGGTAATGGAATGGTTGGTGATGTACTAGGTGACGGCATTGCAGCAATTTATGCACCTTCAAGTATCCATGACGGGACAACGAGTACCTCTGTTGACTTTGTTTCGGGAACTGACTTTACCTTTGGTGAATGGGGGTCGGGTGGCATGTTAAATGGGTCTTACACCGCCGATTCTGACTATAGTCCTGTATTCCAAGTTGCTCCAGGTTGGGGTTGGGGGGGTAATACAGCCGCCCTCGCTATGACCAATTTCAGTGCAGGTTTTGCTGCAAATTATCAAAATCTTGTGTTTAAAGTAAAAAGCCTTCCTACTGGGGATGTGTATGTTAAATTCCCATTAAGTGGGGCTGGCAATGATGGTGAGCTCGCTTTGAGTCTAGCCACATATGGCGCTGCTGTGCCGGGTACGACAGGTTGGACACAGGTGACAGTCCCATTGAGCGTTTTTAATGGCGCCGCATCGGATACTGAATTCGGGATCATGGGTGGCTGGGGCAACGGAGGTACCTTTCTCATCAGCGATATTGGCTTTACTGGCAATACGACCAGCGGAAATATGATAAAGGATTCTATCGATGGGTTTGTGGCTGTCTATTACCCTCAGACTGAAAGTTTAACCCAAGTTGGCTTTGTTAGAGGCCTAGCTGGTGGACAGTTAGTTGAACCAGACACTTTGACTAATCTTTATGGCAGCCAGTCTGCAGCCGATGCGGCAGTATCCAGCTGGGGCTTCACTTACAATACTACGAGCAACACATTGCAGTAAGTCATCATTGTTGCCCCATGGAATTTGGGTAGTAGTTTCATGGGGCAATAATAGTTAACAATTTGGGACAAGGGTCCTTATCAGCTATCAGCTCAGCAGGCTTTATTGACAGAAAGCAGGGGGAATTGTAACATCGTTGAAATCGTTTTCATTGATGATCAGTATCCGTCTTTTACAGGGTTTTGACACTGTTTTAAAAATGCGCTCATCATTTAGAGAGTAGTTGTTGAAGAAATTGCTAAGCTTTTAAGTTTGATATAAAAATAACAACAAGGAAGCAACATGAAAAAATTAGGATTGACCATAGCCGTCGCTACGATATTATCGACCGCAGTTCTCAACGCCCAAGCAGCTGGCACACACGCTCAAGGCGGAACATTGACCGTGCCCATTATCACACAAACATTTATTGATGATTTTAACCCCTATTCAGGGGCTCAGGGCGACATGGTTGCGGGAACTATGTTTGAGCCACTGTGGGCTCCGAACACTATGCTGGGTAAGACTAACTGGCGCTTGGCCAGTAATTATTCTTTTGCTAATGACCTGAAGTCTATGACCATCAACTTGAAACCAGGATTAACCTGGTCTGATGGCGAAACCCTAGATGCAGAAGATGTTGTCTTCTCTTTGAATTTAGGCAAGGAAGACGCCAAACTTGACTCCACAGGCCAGTGGAGTGCAGGCAAGTTTGCCTCTGTTGAAGCGTTGGATGCGACCACCGTTCGTATTAACTTTACTACCGCAGACGGAACAATTGATTGGCATATCCCTCGCTTGCACGTCGTACCTGAGCACATTTGGAAAGACGTAGAAGACATAAGTACCTTCAAAAACAGCAACCCAGTTGGTTCTGGGCCTATTACCGAAGTAAGGCAGGTGCGCGATAATCAGATTGAGATCTGTCGCAACCCCAACTACTACAAAGCAGACCAAGGTTTGCCTTACTTGAATTGTATCAAGTTCCGCCAGTACACAGATAACTCTCAGATTCAGGCAGCTCTAATCAACGACGAAATTGATTGGGGTTCCAACTTTATTGCTGATATCGACAAGACGTATGTAGACCCCAACCCGCAGAACCACGGTTACTGGTATCCGGCAAACGATCTGATCAACATTTATCTGAACACGCGTGAGGCACCATTTAGCGACATCAATTTCCGTAAGGCGTTCTCCATGTCCCTTGACCGCGAAATAATTGTCGATTTGGCAGCCTACGGTTATCCTACTGCCGAGACGCACGTGACAGGCATAGGTGAGTTCTTTAAAACTCATTTCAACGACGATGAGAATGCTAAGTACGACTATCTGGCAGAATATAATCCACAGGCTGCGATGGCACTCCTTGATGAGGCTGGCTATATAGATACGGATGGTGACGGTTTCTTAGAAAATCCGGATGGTTCAGAAATTAATTTCGATATACACGTGGTTAACGGTTGGACTGACTGGGTCCAGACGGTTCAGATGGTGAGCGAATATCTAGCTGAGATTGGTATCAAAGCTAATACCAAAACTGTTGATTGGTCTGTCTATGACAGTGCATTGAAAGAAGGTACTTATCAGGCTTCAATCAACTGGTCACGAACCAATGGCGAAGACCCCATTCAAGCCTATCGAGATTATTTCCATACAACTCAGCAAGGTTTGTCATGGCACACCAATCACGGCATCAGCAGTCCAGATGTTGATGCTTTGATCGATGAGTATTCGGCCACGTCTGATGTTGACCGTCGCAAGGACATATTGTCTGAGCTGATGGATTTTACGGGTAAAAACCTGGCGTTTGTGCCTTTGTTCTCTAACCCAACTTGGTATCAATATAATGCTACTCGCATTGGCGGTTGGCCAAGTGCGGAAAATGCTTTTGTGCAGCCAGTATTCTACAATGGCTCTAATAAGCTGATTGTATTTGAACAGCTTTACGCTAAGTAATTGTGGAGGCGGCTAGTAATCGGTTGGGTTGCCGGTCGCCATTACCCCGCAATATTATGGGTTGTGCAGATCATACCGTAAATGAGTACTCAAAATGAGTTTTGTAGCTAGACGCTTTGTGTTCTATTTCGTAGCCATTATGGTGGCGATCACTTTTAACTTCATCATGCCACGCCTGATGCCAGGAGACCCTGTTGCTGCTATTTTTGCTAGTGCTCAAGGGCGTATGCCACTAGAAACCCTGCAAGCCTATAAGGAAATGTTAGGTTTTGTTGACGGACCACTCTGGGTACAATATTTTAGGTACCTAAAAAGCATTTTCACTTGGGATTTGGGACCAACAATTATGTTGTATCCGCTACCCGTTACTGAGTTACTTGCTGTAAAAGTACCGTGGACCTTTGGGCTAGCAGGCATGTCGACTCTGATCTCGGTTACCATCGGTTTGCTTATAGGCACTTATGCGTCATATCATCGCGGTGGTTTAACTGACCGTTTTATGCCGGGCTTCTGGGCTTTTGTTAGTGCTATGCCGCAGCCCGTAACAGCTCTATTTGTTTTCTTTTTACTGGCTTTGAGTTGGAAGTGGTTTCCCTTATCTTATGGTGCTAACCCCGACCTGGAGCCTGGCTGGACTCTGGGCTACATTTCTAGTGTTCTCCACCACTCGGTACTGCCTATTTTATGTATGGTGCTAGGCGGCATTGGCGCTTGGATATTTAATATGCGCAACGCCATGATCAATGTGCTTGGTGAAGACTATATTACTATGGCAAAAGCTAAAGGGCTTAGCAATCGGCGTATTATGACTCATTATGCTGCCCGTAATGCGCTTTTGCCAGTAGTGACCGCGGTGTCCATGCAGGTGGGTTTTGTGATGGCTGGTGCAATTTTTATTGAAACTGTATTCAATTATCCTGGTGTCGGTCTACTGTTGTTTAAGGCTTTGGGCGCGCGAGATTATCCAACCATGCAAGCCTGTTTTTTGTTAATCGTTGTGTTTGTTTTGGTGGCCAATTTCATTGCTGATTTATTATACCTGTGGCTCGACCCTCGTTTACGCAACTAACGAATAAACAAAACCAGACAAAAAAGACGTAACTGAGCTAAAAAAATATGTTGAATCATCCTGTTATTAAATTTATACGACGCTTTTATCGCGGCAATACTGCTGCGGTGCTCGGTTCACTTATCGTAGCAACCGTAATCATAATGAGTATGTGTGCTTCCTTGATTGCCGAAAATGAGCCAAATAAACGTGTTGCTCGTGGGCATCAGCCTCCTAGCACTGAGCTTCTGTTAGGTTCTACACGTTCTGGTAAAGATGTATTTAGTCAGGTTCTACATGGCGGTAGAATTTCATTGTTGGTAGCTTTTGGAGCAGCGACAATTACTACCATAATTGCCGTAGTTGTTGGTATTAGTGCCGGTTATTTCGGCGGCCGTGTTGATGAGTTTCTAATGTCGTTTACCAATATTATATTGGTTTTCCCGCAACTACCCTTATTGATTATTTTGGCCGCATTTTTAGGTCAGGTAGGCCCCTTAGTTATAACATTAATCATTGGTTTATCGTCTTGGGCTTGGGGGGCAAGGGTCATCCGCAGTCAGACCATGGCCATTCGCAACAAGGAATTTATTCTCGCTGCAGAAGTCATGGGAGAGTCCAAGTGGCGGATAATCTTTGTGGAAATTTTGCCTAACCTAATAAGTATCGTCGTAGGTGGTGCAATGGGTACTTGTATCTACGCGTTGATGGCCGAAGCTGGTTTGGAATTTTTAGGCCTTGGAGACCCTACCATTATTACTTGGGGTACCATGTTGTTTTGGGCCCAGTCTAACGCAGCTTTTGTGGTTGGGGCCTGGTGGGATATGGTTGTCCCTGGAGCGGCTATCGCCATATTTGGCGGCGGTTTGGCATTACTAAATATGTCTATAGACCAAATTTCTAATCCTAAATTAAAAACGGGCGCTTACATAAAAACCTGGCGTCGAATGAAAGCCAAAGTAGACATGCAGCGGGCCCAATCATGAACCAGCCAGTGCTTTCGATAAGAAACCTTTGTGTCGATTATGTTACCGACGATGGCAATGCGCATGCGGTAAACAAGGTTGATTTGGACATTTATCCAGGTGAAACAGTTGGCTTGGCTGGTGAGTCTGGTTGCGGCAAGAGCACGCTAGCTTTTGCTATTACTAACCTACATAGTGCGCCAGCATTGATTACTGGTGGCGAAATATTGTTTAAAGGGCAAGATGTACTAAAAATGTCTGACGAGCAGTTACGGCAGTTCCGTTGGGCTAAAACCAGCATGGTTTTCCAAAGTGCCATGAATGCGTTGAATCCGGTTATTGTTATTGGTGATCAGCTGATTGATGTGATATTGGCTCACGAAAATGTGTCACTGGCTCAAGCCAAACAACGTGCAGAGGATAGCCTGGAGTTGGTGGGCATTCATACATCGCGCATGCAGTCATATCCACACCAGTTATCGGGTGGTATGCGCCAACGTGTAGTCATAGCTATTGCACTTGTTTTGAAGCCCAAGTTGATTATTATGGATGAGCCCACTACAGCTTTAGATGTGGTGGTAGAACGCGACATTATGGATCAGCTTTATGAACTGAAGGAAAAATTTGGATTTGCCATATTATTTATCTCCCATGACTTGGGGTTGATGGGCCAGATTGCTGACCGCGTGGGCATTATGTATGCGGGTAAGATGGTTGAGTTAGGGGCAACTAAAGATATTATGGCTAAGCCTCAGCACCCCTATACGAAAGGGTTATTACGGTCCTTTCCAACTATATTTGGTCCTAAGGTTCGTTTGGAAGGTATTCCAGGTAATCCGCTTAATTTGTTGCAAGTGCCGGATGGTTGCTACTTTCAGGAACGTTGCGAACGCTGTGATCAGACGTGCATAGATACCATGCCAATGTTGTTAAGTCACTCACTGCAGGATACCCATCAGGTTGCTTGCCATAAGGTCAGCCAAGGAGAGCGCCTATGAGCCATGCAGAAAGCACAGCAGCGGTTAGGGATCACCAAATAAGCAGCTTAGAAGCCGATAATCTCGTCATCGATTTCTCCTTGGATAATGCGATGTTCAAGCGTAAATATATGCGTGCTGTTAATGGTGTTAGCTTTACTATTAAGGCGGGTGAAGCGTTAGCTATTGTTGGTGAATCGGGCAGTGGTAAAAGTACTTGTGCCCGTGCTTTAAGTCGCCTCTATGAGCCAACTGATGGTGTTTTGCGTTTAAATGGCCAAAATATTAACGACAAGAATGGTTGTTTAAGTCGGGAAGAGCTGGCCAAACAGGTGCAGATGGTTTTCCAAGATCCGTTTGGTTCTTTAAATCCAGTACACACTATTCGCCATCATCTGTATCGCCCAATTCGCATTCATATGTCTCACCTTAAAGGTGCGGCTGTCGAAAATTATATGTTGGAAATGCTAGAAAAGGTAGGCTTGTCGCCAGCCTTGCAAACTGCTGACAAGTTCCCACATGAATTGTCTGGTGGTCAGCGGCAACGTGTGGCGATCGCTCGTGCTGTAGCGACTGGTGCTAAATTTATTCTGGCTGACGAGCCTATTTCAATGCTCGATGTTTCAATTCGTCTGGGAATCTTGAATTTGATGATGGATATGAAAGAAGATGGTATCGGTTTCCTGTATATTACCCATGACATTGCCACAGCACGCTATTTTGCTGAGCGCACAGGAGTGATGTACGTTGGCCATATGGTTGAGTGGGGTGAAAGTGATTCGGTAACTCAGACGCCACAACACCCATACACACAGTTGCTAATTAGTGCCGTGCCCGAAATAGGGCGTCAAAGAGGCATCGTAAACAAAGACCATACTAAAAATCAGATCCCTTTATGGACACCGGCCTCCCTAGGCTGCCCATTCGCCTTGCGTTGTCCTAAGGTAAAGCCTGTTTGTCGTGAGAAAATGCCTGATGTTACCCAGGTAGCCGATGACCATTATGTGCGTTGTTTCGCCTTTACTAAATGAATTATTGCTAAGGAAAGTATATGACTAAGCCAAGTATTCTCGAAGTATCTAAACTGGCTGGTGTGTCGCCTGCCACGGTGTCACGGGTTACCAATAGGTCTGCTCTAGTCAAACAAAGCACGCGGGAAAAAGTATTAGCGGCGATGGAAGAACTGGCGTACAGACCAAACAAAGCGGCTCAGTCTTTGTCTTCCAAACGGTCTAATACCCTAGGGATGATCGTGTCCCATTTAGATGGTCCTTTTTATGGTCCCGTTATGTCGGGAGTAGAGGAAACACTTCGTAAGTTCAATAAGCACATGATTATTGCAAGCGGTTTTGGTAAGGAGTTAGAAGAGAAAGAGGCTGTTGAATTTCTAATGTCTCGCCAGGTCGATGGCCTTATTTTGCTAACAGAGGGTTTAGACAGTGAGTATTTACAAGACCTGTCCAAGAAGATACCGATTTATCTCATTAATCAGCATGTTGATGGCTTGGAAAACCGCAATATGTGGTTAGATAATAATGATGGTGGTTACAAAGCAACTCGTTATTTAATTGATCAAGGCCATACTGAAATTTTCTGTATAGGTGGCCAAGATTATAAACAAGATGCTAACGAACGTGTGGAGGGCTACCAATGGGCGATGAAGGAGGCAGGCCTAACTGTAACCGACAAGCATATTGTACGTACTAACTTTGAAGTTGAAGGAGGTATTGATGGTATGCAGAAAATCTGGGATTCCGGGCTACCTTATACTGCAGTGGTTGCCGGCAATGACGAAGCCGCTTTTGGCATCTACAAATGGGCCGAGCGCAACAATCGATCCATACCAAACGATTTTTCAGTGATTGGTTTCGATGACATCCTCATGGCTAACTATGTTAGCCCGCGTTTGACCAGCATGCATTTTCCTAAGTTCGAAATGGCTAAGGCCTGTGCCATGATGGCATATCAGGAAATATACAATAAAAAGGCTCCCGATGGGGTGAAATTTAAAACTACCATTGTTGCTAGAGATTCGGTTGCTAAACGCTGACAAACAATAGTGATAGATTGAACCAATATCTATGTATGGCCAAAAACTCGACAATAAAGTATTAATTCAGGGACGTTAAAACACAATGACAAAGTTTAAAGATGAGTTTGTGTGGGGTACAGCTGCTTCCTCCTACCAAATTGAGGGAGGGGTTAAAGACAATGGCCGTGGTGACAGTGTGTGGGATATGTTCTGCCGTCAACCAGGCTGGGTACGTGACAGCAGTGATGGCAGAACCGCTTGTGACCACTTTAACCGGTACCAGGAAGACGTGAACATGATGTCTGACCTAGGGATTCAGGCTTATAGACTGTCCGTGGCTTGGACGAGAATATTGCCGCAGGGCAAAGGGCAAATAAATCAGCAAGGTTTGGATTATTATGATCGTGTTGTGGATGCTTTACTTGAAAAAGGTATTGATCCATGGATCACCTTGTTTCACTGGGACTTCCCAACTGCTTTGTATGATCAAGGTGGGTGGCTCAATCGTGACAGTGCTGACTGGTTTTCAGACTACGCGGGGCTGATTTCTGAGAAGTTCTCTGGCCGTGTGAAGAACTGGTTTACGATTAATGAACCACAATGTTTCTTGGGTTTGGGCCACCACACTGCGCAACATGCTCCTGGACTTAAAATGTCCTTCGAAAAGGTATTGCAGGCTTCTCACCACGCCCTTTTGGCCCATGGTAAGGCTGTGCAGGCCATACGCGCTAATGCTAAGCAGCCTTTAAACATTGGTGCCGCCCCCGTTGGCCTAGTAACCTATCCAACTAGTGATGACCCTAAACTGGTTGAAGCGGCTCGACGAGCTACTTTTGATATTAAGAACTTAGATTGCTTCAGTAACACTTGGTACGCCGACCCAATGTTGAAGGGCGTATATCCTGAAGATGGTCTGGCTCTTTTCGAGCGGTACCTGCCAGACATCCGCACCGGTGACATGGAAACGATTAATCAGCCTTTGGATATGTATGCCGCTAATATCTATTCAGGTGGTCCCTTGCGATTGAATGATCAGGGTGAACCGGAATTGGTGAATTTAATTGGATCTGGTCGCACCACTATGGATTGGAATGTTACCCCGGAGTGCTTGTATTGGGGGCCTAAGTTTCTTTATGAGCGTTATGGACTGCCTATTGTTGTGACTGAAAATGGCTTGGCAAATTGTGATTGGGTTCATGTGAACGGTGAAGTCGAAGACCCAGCTCGCATTGACTATGTCCGTCGCCATTTACTAAGCCTGCGTCAGGCTGCCAATGAAGGAGTAGATGTGGCTGGATACTTCTACTGGTCAATTATGGATAACTTTGAATGGGATCGTGGCTACCAACAGCGTTTTGGCTTGCTGCATGTAGATTTTGAAACCCAAAAGCGCACTCCAAAGAGTTCTGCTTATTGGTATCGTGATGTAATTGATAGCCAGGGAGATATTTTATAATGAAAATGAAAACGTTTTCTATTTTTGCGGCCAGTGCTTTATTCCTGAGCTTATTATGTTCAACGGCAGTAGCAGCGGATATCACTGACATTGCCTATGCCAAAGCCAAGGGTTGGCAGTTGGATTGGCAAGACGAGTTCAGTGGCAAAGACGTAGACGAAAGTAAGTGGCAATGGGAAGAGAACTGTTGGGGGGGAGGCAACGATGAGCTACAGTGTTATACGGATCGTAAAAAAAACTCCTTTATAGAAGGTGGCAAGCTAATTATTCGTGCCTATAAAGAAACCTATAAAGGTTTAGCTGAGCCTGAGGAATTTGGCACTAAAGGCACTAAAATACTGCCCTACACTTCTGCACGTATGCATACAAAAGATAAAGGTGACTGGAAATTTGGCCGTATAGAAGTGCGAGCTAAGTTACCTGCTGGTCAAGGTGTTTGGCCTGCTATCTGGATGTTACCAACCGATTTTAAATATGGTAAGTGGGCTGCAAGTGGTGAAATTGATCTCCTAGAAATGGTGAGCCAGCCAGTAGGCAAGGAACATAAGGAAACCCATGCAACCTTGCACTATGGTAAAGAATGGCCAAATAACGTGTATACAGGTGAAACCTATGTACATGAAGCTAGTGACCCTACTAAAGAATTTAAAACCTATGCTATTGAATGGGCAGATGGTGAGATTCGTTGGTACATAGATGATCATCACTATGCAACCCAGTTTGCATCTGGCTGGTATTCGCAGATTCGTGATGAGAGTGGCGACTGGTATAACGTCGAAGGAAATGCACCATTTAATGAACGCTTTCACCTGTTGCTAAATGTGGCTGTTGGTGGCAACTGGCCGGGCAAACCAGATGCTAGCACCAAATTCCCTGTGCAAATGGAAGTGGATTATGTGCGTGTATATAGTTGCCCTAAGTCCAAGTCTTCTTTGCGCACCTGTGCAAGCAAGAACCGTCGTGCAAAACGCAATTTTGGTAAGCAACCAGCTAAGATCGTTAACATTAAATTTGACCCTGATTTCAACAAGGCCGAAGTAGTTGACATCTTTAATGGCGCCGACGTACCACCATTTACCGCGGCTGCCTGGACGGCAAACGGCGAGATTGGCGTAACGCTAGCAGACGATGCCAAGCGTGGCAAGGTGACCCAATTTAACTTTAAGACTGACCAAGGCGTTGCTTATTGGCAAGGTCCACTGGGTTTTGATTTTAGTGAGTTTAAGTTTTTAGAATTCGACATGCAGCGTTTGGTTGACCCTCGTGGCATTGATAGCTTACTGATGAAAATGGATTGCTTCTACCCCTGCAGCACTGGCGAAGTGCCTTTGGAAGACGGGCCAATTGGAGAATGGAAGTCTTATCGAATAAGTTTAGAGAAGCTAAAGAAACACCCCGGATCTTCTCTGGATCTCACTAATGTGAATACTCCTTTGGTACTGCTTCCCGATTGGGATAATCAAAAGAATGTTGTACTTCGAGTGGATAGTGTACGTTTAGTTCGTGAATAACGATTAGGCCGCCCCACAATTTCAATTATGGTAATTACAGAACCCCCAAAACATCATTTTGATGTGATGGGGGTTTTTATTGGAGCGCATATAGTGAGCAGTCAGAAAAAGGTATTGATAACCACCTTTGTTTTATTTCTATCAGCATGTAACAGTGATTCTAGTACAACTAATGTTGGCAGCTATAATAACAATAATTGGCAGCTGGTTTGGTTTGATGAATTTTCTGGTTCTAGTATTGATACCAGCAAGTGGAGTTGGGCGACCAACTGCTGGGGTGGTGGCAATAATGAACTACAGTGTTATACGGACCGTTTGGACAATTCCTATATTCAAAGTGGTAGTCTGATTATAATGGCTCGGCAAGAAACCTTTACTGGGCCAGCTGAACCATTGGGCTCGAACACCAATGCAGGCAATCGGACATTGCCCTATACGTCAGCCCGCTTACTTACGAAAAATAAAGGTGACTGGGAATATGGCCGCATAGAAGTACGTGCCAAGTTGCCAGCGGGGCAAGGTATATGGCCAGCAATATGGATGCTGCCAACCCATGATGTATATGGTTCATGGGCGGCCAGTGGTGAAATAGATATCATGGAGGCAATTAATATTAACCCAAGCATTCCGTCGACACACAAGGTTCACGGTAATTTGCATTTTGGGGGTTCTTGGCCTTTGAATACCCATGTTGGAAATGATATCACTTTGGGTAAGGATCCATCACAAAATTTTCATACCTATGCCATTGATTGGGCAGCGGACCAAATGCGCTGGTATGTTGATGGTGTACTCTATGGCACCATTCCATCCTCGTCGTGGTACTCCACCCCAAGCAATAGCCAAATAGCTGGGCCTTATGCCCCATTTGACCAGGACTTTCATCTCTTGCTGAATGTTGCCGTAGGCGGCAATTGGCCCGGTGCCCCCGATCATACCAGTAGCTTACCAGTACAAATGGAAGTAGATTATGTGCGCGTTTACTCCTGTCAAACGGCACCAAGCAGTTTGTCTAGCTGTCAATAATGAGTACAGAGTAAATAGGTTAGCTTAACCCCAGCGAAATTAAAGCGCCGATTAGTAAGAATGGTCCAAAAGCTATTTTAACGCTTGTTTGATGGTTCCAAAAAAACCGCACAAGGACAAAAATTAGTCCCAGAAAACTAGCAGATAACAGTGTGTTGGGCAGCGTTTGCCAGCCAAACCAAGGCCCGAGAGTTACCAATAATTTGGCATCGCCTAATCCTAATTCTTCGTGCCTACTACTGGTGGCCAGTAGTGGGCATTAGATGCTACATTCAGCTCTGCCGGCTTAGGCAATGGTGCTGATGGAGTGGCGGCGTTCTGATTGTTGCAGCAAGGTAGTAATTGTTTGGCCTGGGTTATAGCGTCTGCTTACATTTGAGCGAATAACCCGCTAATGACTCGATTAACAAATGGGCCTAGTATAAGACCTATAAAGGTTATGAGGCCGTATGAAATTATTGATACTGCAGAGGTAGTCATTGTGGTTGTCACAGTTAGCTGGCAGATAGTGAATGAGCATGGTAAACGAATGGTCATTTGCCAAATTAGCTTATCTTCACAATGACATTTTATTATGCTGTTTAATAGATTTTTATGAAAACGATTTCATCGAAGCATAATTAGTAGTAATATTGTATTTATATAAATTAAAATTAGCTCCGGCCTCAATGAATTTGGAATTATCTAGATCACAATTTTACAGTAAGAGGCGTCAAAAAAACGCTGGTTTTACTTTGCTAGAGGTGTTGGTATCTTTGGCCTTATTTGCTGTCTTATCCAGTTTGTTGTTTCAGACCTTTGGTCAGCAAATGCAATACCAGGGCTTATTAAGTAAACAACAGAGCAGATGGGCAGAAGTTATGCTCGCTTGGCAGCTGATAGAAAGAGATGCGAGTCAAATAGCGCCTCGGCCAGCCCGAGATGCTATGGGCGACCCTCAAGCTGCGATCTTGTATAGGGGTAATAATGAAGTAGAGTTTAGTAGCTTTAGTTGGTTTTCTAGGCAGTTTTTAGAATCCAGTGCTATTGTTCGAATTCGGTACGTATTTGATCCAGTGAGCCAATCTTTGTGGCGGGAATCATGGAAATATCCAGATCGCGCTGTGGGTGCACAGGTACAGCGTTTATTGGTGTTAGATAAAGTGATGGAGTTCAAGGTAAGATTATTAACTCATAAACAACAATGGAGAAGCTATTGGCCCCTACCGGATAGTGAGCTGCAAGCATTGCCATCGGCCATGCAAGTGACAATCGTTAGTGACGTGTTTGGCACTATAGACAGGCTCTTTGTTATGCCAGACGGTAGCATGTGATGCACTTTAGGCGCTTTGTCATAACGAATATAGGTAGCAACCTGAACAGCCATCAAGCAGGCTTTGCTGTGGTGATGGTTCTGTCTGTTATTGCCTTATTGAGTCTATTAATGACATCACTAATGACACGCAATAGTCAGCTACTGCAACTTAGTACCAGTACCCTGCATCAGCATCAGGGGCGGGCCTATTTACTGGGTTCCGAAGCTTGGGTGCAGGCCATATTACTAGATGATCTGCGACAGAGTGATGTAGACCATAGAAATGAAACCTGGGCTTATCCTGTGCCCTTTATGTTGGTAGAGGGCGGAAATGTAAGTGGTGCTTTGGAAGATCTAGATGGTCGTTTCAATGTAAACAACTTGGTGCAGGGGAAAGAAGTAAGCCCTTTCTGGGTCGCTTTGTTCAAAGGGTTGCTGCGCCAACAAAATGCTTCACCAGATTTAGTTTGGCAATTAGTAGACTGGTTAGATGAAGATCTGGAATCCCATCAGGGAGGGATGGAGGATGCTTGGTATTATGCGAAAAAATCTCCCTACCGGAGTGCCAACATGGCTATGGTGGATGTTTCTGAAATGTATACGGTTGCAGGGTTTGACGTAGATTTAGTGACTAAGTTAATCCCATTATTGTCGGCCTTGCCTACTGGAACGAAAGTGAATGTGAATACGGCATCTGAAACGCTATTAGAGGTATTAGGTAGCCTATGGCATGATGAAACATGGCAGGTTAAAGATATGCTGATAACGAGGCCTTGGTACTCGCTCGATGAACTACCTGTGGATGCTAACACTGAGAGCCCTAGTCGTGTTGGAGCAGAGGATGTCTATTTGGACCAAAATAATATGAGTGATTACTTGTCCTTAAAGAGTCACTATTTTCGTTTGGATGCGCAAGCTCAAGTAACAGAACAGTCTACTAGGGTGCTGACAAAGTTCCAGCGTACGCAAGAAATTAGGGTGTTGTCACGGATTTGGCTACCAGGTGATTAGTGGTGAATGTAAACAAAAAATTGAGTGTTAACAAGCAAAATAAAAAGCAGAAAAAGCCTGCTGTGCAAATGTTATATGTTATGCAAATGGCTTGTGATAGTGCTAACCCGAGTGGGCAATATGCTTGGGTTGCTGGCCGCTCCTCAAAAGGTCAACATAATGGCGTGGGTACTTGGAAAGACGCTCTCGTCGCTCTAGATCGTCGTTTGCCCGTAGTATTAGTGCTGCCAGCAAGCGAAGGCATGCAAGCATGGGTTGATATACCGTCAAATAATCATGCCCGCCGTAGAGCCGCTCTGCCTTTCAAGTTACGCCACGAAGTGGTTGGAGATATTAATAACTGGTATCTAGCTTGGATATCCCGCAAGGGAGAATCCTTTCTGAAAGTAGCGGGTTTTCCAAAAATTTTATTAAATCCGTTGCTACAAGCGTGTGGCGATGGTGGCCTGCATATTCAAAACATTGTGCTGGATGCACAGTTATTGCCGGAAACGAGCGGATCTTGGAATTTATTGATACATACAAATTTCTGCTTATTAAATGATGGGCACGGAGGTAGTTATCAGATAACTGCGCTGTTCGTTGAGTCCATACAGGGTCAAATAATTAGGACAAATGGGGAGCCGGATAGTATTACTGTCCATGGCGCCTACGATGAGGCGGAAAGCCAAAAATGGATAACCGATGCAGTGCAGAGCCTACCATTATCAATAGGAAGCAATGCTGATTTAGAAATTATCGACTTCCTACAAGATTGTTATGGAACAACCGAAGCGGTTTCCCTTTTGCCGACCAACTCTGCATTGGAGACTCTGACTGAGCGCCTTATTAGCGGGTTCCGTCAAACTGGTATTTGGATGGGTTTTTTATTGATCGTTAGCCTAGCTTGGCTTTTGTTGGATATGGCTAAGTTAAATAATCAATTGTCTGCGAAAAAAATTCAATACCAATCGCTCGCTCAAGAATTAGGTCAGCAATTAGATAGTAATAACTCTACGACAGCGATTAATGATCAACTATTTTTACGATTAGACGATTTACTTAGCATAGAAAATCAGTCGACACAGTCACCATTAATTGGATTGATACATTTATGGGGGAGTATGCAGGCTCAACATAATTTACTGCAGGGTGGCAAGGTTCTAGCAGTGGAATTCTCTACACCTACACTTCAGATTTATTGGCAGTCAGACAACGCTGGGGCTGTTAATAAGCTAATAAATAAAGTGCTTGGAGCGCCGGAATATGTGCAAATTGAACCTATTGACGGTGGTCCTCAATGGCAGGCTTTGGGTAACAAGCTCGTTAGCCGACAGGAGCTCTTTGGGTTGCAATTTACTCAGCTAAAAGAGGGGGGCAGATAATGATCACTAATCTACGCTTGATAAACATACTGCTGCCGTTATTAGCACTAATATTGGTAGTCGCTGTGTGGCTGCAAGTAGATGACTGGCAGCGCCTAACTAGGCAGGTAAAGCAGAGCGAGGTAAAGCTGCAACAGTTGGAACTTGAGGCGAGTCGTTTTGTTTCTGTACAGGCCAGCACAAAGAAAGAATGGCGATATTTTGAAGAAAGTCAAACATTACAAATTTGGCTTGCTGAGACGGCTGGCAGTCACTTGTTGCAACAAACCCAGATTAGTACTTTAGACAGTAAGCATGTGTTGATTCGGTTCAATCAGGCCCAATTCCCCCAACTCATTAACTGGTTGAACCAATTACAGAAAACCACCAATGTGGAAGTGGTCGAGCTAAGCCTGCTGGCTAAAGACCAATCTGACCAAGTGGGTGGTGAAATTCGTTTAGCAATACAGATATATGGGGCGTAGTTGATATGGCGCTTAAGGGAAAGGGTAAAATAAGTGGGTGGTTTTTGGGTGGTTTCTGTATTTGCCTAGTATTACTGATGCCCGCACGGTTTGCCTTGCTGGGTGGAACTGGGTTAGATCTGTCGCAAAGCGTGATTTCTGGTACTTGGTGGCACGGGAATATTGAACAAGCCCGTTATCAAGGCATTAGATTGAATCAGATACTTGCAAAATGGTCACCTGATTGGTTAGGTATGAATATAGCGCGTTTTGATATAACTGTTCAATCTCCGCTGTTGCGGGCTAAAGGTTATGCCAATTTTTTAGCAGATGGTCGAACAGAAATTACAGATGTCGACTTCCAAGTGAATTTGTCTCATCTGCCAGTATCGGCGACAGATCCCTACGGAGTATCAAAAGTTTCAGGCCGAGTAACAGGCGTGATTCCTGTTATTTCTATAACGGAAAACTTCGCGGCCTCAACATGGTTTAATAGTCCCAACTTCCTATCCAAAGGGGCTTCAATGGTCTTGCATGATATCAGTCTAGTCGTACCGTCAATGGGTGCTCAACAAGGTCGTTGGCAGTTAGCGAATGCTGGGCAGTTAAGTGTAGCTGTACAGGCACATTCAGGCGCTGGTGGAGAAATTGATTTAGCTGGTTATGCGCTCACACTTAATATTCATGACGCACCTACATTAATTGAGGGGAAGGTGTATTTGCAGTCGCTTATTTGGCGCACTGATATGCGTGTACGCCCATCTGTAAACACTCCGGTTCCGTTAACAGGCTTGCTAGAAGCTTTTGCAGATCATAAGCAGGGGCTTGATTATTACTTTCAAAGGGAAGGAAAATTATGAGTTTACTCGTTAGCTTTTTTTTGATAGTGGGGTTGTTATTAAGTCAGGCTGCTTTTGCCATTGACAGTTGGCAATATAAATTAGATTTGGGTTATGGCAAACGTACGGATAACCTAAGTTATAAAACTGAAGGTTTGATGAATGCCCCTTTGGCTGGAGAAACTACGCAGGGTAAAATAAGTAACGTTGCTGTGCATGAAATGATATTGGATTATCGGTTCATTGGAGACCAGAGTTGGTATGTGAAGGGTTATCATAATCAGGGCTGGGTTTATTCGGGCAAGGAATCGCAAAACAGCTACCCTAATAGGCTCCCTAGCCAACCATGGGCAACGTTTGAACATAGTGGCGTAAGAGGCAGTACACAAGATAATAGTTTTTCCTTTGGACATCAGTGGCGCTGGCAAGATAGCTTAGCGTTGACTCCATTGATAGGTTACTCTCGTCATCAACAAAATTGGCGGCTAAATAATGCCCACCAAAGTTTGTGCCAAACGACTGGCGTACAAACCTGTTTGCTTGCACAAGGGCAGGCAAGCCAGGATATCGGCCATTGGGATAGTACTTGGAGCGGCCCTTGGATTGGTTTGGATGCGCGCATCAATACTGGGAATGTGACATTTCTACTGGAGTGGGAACATCACCTAGCTCATTATGATGCCACCCTAATTTGGCAGGGTAATCAGTCTTTAGCAAACCAGAGTGCTATCAAACAATCTGGGAATGCTAAAGGGGATAAACTGGGATTTGGTGCATCTTATTGGTTGGATGATGGCTTTATCAGTATGAATTTTTCTAGTATGGATTTAGGATATGTTGGTGGTTACCAAAAGGTTTCAAATACTAGCCAAATTATAAACAAGGGTGGCTGGGATAGTCGTTCGATTAGCTTTTCTTATACAGCCTTGTTCTAATAATAGCCGTGTAAAACGCATTACAGGCTACTCTGCGTCTACGGGACATGCTGAACCAGGTTGGTTAGTCAATTGCAGCTTTGCACAAGGCTGTGATATTGGCCTATCCTTCAAGCAAGACGCAATCTATTGGAGCGAGGCTGGGCAGCAGACATACCCAAAGCACGGGACACGTTTAGCCGTTTCTTAGAGGGTGGCTATACAGATTGTTAAGGACGTAAGATAAAAAACGATGAAAGCGTCTGAGTCCACTTGGATAATTTATACTGTTAAGGTGTTTAATTTTTTATACATCCCCATCTAACTCAGCCATCCTTATCTTTAATGGTTGCTAGAGGACATTACTTTCGGAAGAGAGTAGGTCGTATTCACATGGCCAAGGATGGCTATAAGTTTGTACGTGATCGGAGGAATGTGACCTTCTTGAACACTTCGCTTTCCCGTTTTACTTATATAAATCAATTGCTTAACATTTTTCCGCACAACACTGGCAGTGTTGAGGTCAACGGTTCGACCCCGTTAGGCTCCACCATTTATTCGCTCGGTGATGACTTACATCGTCCACCAAACCCCGCATTCGCGGGGTTTTTTGTGTCTGTCTGTTTAGTGTATTTTCATATTTCGAAACGAGACCGAGACGACTCTAAAGCCGTCTCTCTAAACCAATTCCAACCAAAAAATGAACCATTCAGCCTAGATAAATAATATCAACACTATGTCATGTAAAAAGGTGAGCGTAATGATTTTAGTACAAAAATCGCACTAGAATTAGAGGAAGGGGTGGAGTAGTGTTAACTCAAGGTTTGGTTCGCTAAGGAGATAATATGACCACAAATTACACAGGTGGCTGCTCGTGCGGCTCAGTAAAATATACTTTATTAGATGCCCCCATATTCACTCACTGTTGCCATTGCCATTTATGCCAGCAAATAACAGGATCTGCGTTTATTACTAACACGTTAATAGAAGGCGCCAATTTCCAATTAACATCTGGAGAGCTTGCACCTTTTACTGGCCCGTCTGGATCAGGGGGAAAACACATAATTAAACGATGTTTAAATTGTGGTGATCCCGTGGTAAGTTATTTTGGTGGTACGGAACACTTGGCGGTAGTCAAAGCAGGTACTTTTGATAACCCTAACTTAGCCCCGCCACAGGCGCACATCTTTGTAGATACAAAAGTTGAATGGTTACAATTGCCAATAGATACCCCAGCATTCAAAGCATTCTATGACTTTGAAGAGACTTTCCCCGCAGAATCATTCAGCAGGTATCAAGCAATACAAAAATTAAGGGCCCAGCAGGCGTCATAACGTCTCTGGTTAGGTGGCCAAATGCACTGCATCATTACAGCAGTCGTTAATGGGATATATTTAGATCATGTGCATAAAGATACCAACATACAATGGGAAGCCTGTGCCTCAAAATGATCCATTCGATTCGAATAGGTTGAAACAGGTCGAATTGCCGTTGGATTAACAATTCCTATAGTCACTAGCTAAGCAACGGCTGGACATGTCCAGTGCCATATCTATTCGAGTGGGGGTCATTTTTTTAGCTGTCTTACTTTTATTCTCAGCACCTATATCACTACCGTTATAAGCGGCTATGTTGTACCACATATATGCTCGTTTAGTGTCTGTGAGAACACCCTCACCATTGGCGTACATAAACCCCAAATTAGTTTGCAACGATTAAGAAACGGATAAAAATTGATTGGTGGTTTGCTAATGTTGCTTTCCCCGTACGGGAAATAGCTTGGGGAAAATCACCCCAAAAATAAACAATCAAATATTCAAAAAATATAATATTATTAATGATAGGATTTGACGCAATGAAATTATTGGCGCAAATTATAGATCATAATAATATTAGGTTAAATGGAGAGCTCACATGGCACTGAA
>Ga0302120_10000246_pt1 | contig 23139 bp, 22 predicted proteins | sample AG5_Bottom_MG_FD_203118 | JGI IMG/M metagenome (GOLD analysis project Ga0302120, IMG submission 203118) | Marine microbial communities from Western Arctic Ocean, Canada - AG5_Bottom | ecosystem: Environmental > Aquatic > Marine > Oceanic | place: Canada: Western Arctic Ocean | collected 2017-10-01 | reverse complement strand
CCGGTCCCACGCATGAGTCCGTCCGTTTCCTGAGCGAGTGGGTAACCGCGCTACGAGGCGCGCGTCTGGGAGTGCCCATGCACCCTCCCACCAATGCCCATCCACAGGTCCCCTTGCACCTCTACAAGGAAGGACCTTCCTGGCCCCCTGGCCTGGCCCAGATCCCCTCCCCCCCCGATGAACTCTGGGCCCTCGGCAAGGCGGAACTCCTGGGCGAGCGGCCCTCGATCGCCATCGTGGGGACGCGCTCGCCCACCGAATATGGCCGCGGTCAGGCCCTGCGTTTCGGGGCAGCCCTGGCCAGGGTGGGCATGTGCGTCATCAGTGGCCTCGCCCGTGGTATCGACTCGGCGGCGCACCAAGGGGCCCTGGAGGTCGGCGGGGATACCATCGCAGTGCTGGGTTCCGCCGTGGACCAGCCGTGGCCCCTGGGGCCACTCACGACGCAGGTAGCGCGGGAAGGGCTCCTGCTCTCTGAGTATCCGCCTGGCACGGGAGCACGGCGTCACCACTTCCCCATGCGTAACCGTCTGATCTCAGGGCTCGCCGATGCGGTTCTGGTGGTGGAGGCCGCCCACGCCTCGGGGTCACTCATCACCGCGCGCTGGGCCGCGGACCAGGGACGGGACGTGTTCGTGGTGCCCGGCCGCGTCGATCACCCCATGGCACGCGGCTGCCTGCGCCTGATACGCGAAGGCGCCACGCCCGTGGGATCACCCGAGCAGTTGTTGGAGGATCTCTACGGGTTCCAGTTGGCCCCCAAGGAGGGCGGCGTCACTCCCTCGCCCCCTTCAGGTGGAGCCGGAGCCCTGCTGCGCGCCCTCGAAGGGGAGACCCTCTGCGTGGATGAACTCGCCCAGAGGGTTGACCATCGGGTCGACGTCACCCTGAGCCTGCTCGTGCAGTTGGAACTGGAGGGCTGGGTACGCCGGGGCCCGGGAGGGCTCTACGGGCTGCACCGACCGCTCCCGCCTTGACCCCGAATGCGCTACCTGTTCAGCGCTTCGGCAACGTCGAAGATCTTGACTATTCCCGGAGGCTTCTTCTTCTGGAAAGCCCAGGCCGTGAAGTTCAGGTTGTGATTGTGCTTCTCGAAGACGAAGGTCTGCAGGTTTGTCTTCTGGTGTCTGTCGAAGCGCGCCCTGAGGTCATGTACGCCCTGGACATCCGTGTTGGCATCGCTGTCTCCATGGAAGATGTAGATGGGCATATCCAGGCGTAGGAGTCGGGTCTTGTTCGCCTCCAGAACAAAGTGCTCCTCAAGCCATTCGATGGAAACACGGAAGTAGTTTTCCCAGATCCAGTCCTCGTCCTTGGCCTCGATCTTGCTGAGGAGGAACTTGTATCCCGGTTCCGCCAGCATGCGGAAGTCCTCGCGAGTGAGGACTTCATCCGAGTCGACATCGAGTGTCTCGAATGGGGTGTTCTGGAGCGCCTTGCGCATCCCGACGGCGGCTTTCCCGTCGGACGCAAACTCCTTTTTGCTGATGGCGCCATCCCCGTCTTGATCGAAGGTCGGGTTCAGGTTCAACATCGAAGACGCGCCCGAGTATTGCCACTTGATGATGTCGAACATGTTCTCGTGCGCGTAGCCCGCCAGGAACAACGCGGACACTCGGTTATCCTTGTTCTCCGCAACCATCGAGGCAATCACCGTCCCCTCGCTCCACCCGAGCAGGACGACCTTCGCCTCTCGCAGGCGCGGGGTGCTCCGAAGAAAACGGATGACCGATCCCAGGTCCCGGACCTCGATGCTGGGCACGACCTTCTTGAACTCCTCCCGGTCCACCTTGTCGAAGTTCGGCGGCGTGTCGCCCAACTCCACGCCCCGCTTGTTGTAGGAGAAGAAAGCGATCCCACGGGAGGTGAATTCCTCACCGAACATGTCGAAATAGTTGAACTTGACGCCGCGGATGTCGCGCCGGGTCAGGTAGGTTGCGGGACCCGTGCCGTGGACGTAGATCACGACCTGCTTGACGTCGCCGTCGGCGGGCAGGTACAGCTTGCCGGTCAATACTTCGCCGTCCTCAAGCTCGAACTGGACCCGTTCGTCGACGTCGCCAATCAAAGGCAACAAGCTGAATACAAGAGCAAGCAGTGGTAAGGTCATGGTGAGTTGATTCTAGGGCTAGACGGCCGCCAGGGTGTGCTCGCAGATGAGCATCACCCCCAGAACCAGGAGACTCCCCAGGAAGAAGCGCAGGAGGCGGCGGGGAAGGATGGCCTTGGCCCGGGCATCATCGGTCTCGCTGAACAGCGTTCCGATGATGACGATGACGGATCCCGAGAAAAGGAACAGGAGCGCGTGAACACCAAGGTCTCTCATGCTGCTTGACCTCCTCCCCTTTCATGCGTTTCCGGGCTGGCGGCAGAAGGATCGGATCCGGCTTCTGGGCCGTGCTCGGCGTAGTGGAAGGCATCAAGCATGACCAGCACGTTCAGCATGCCCGCGACACATCCCAGGACGACCCCCCCATCGGCATAGATGATCTCAAAGCTCAGGCGCGGATGTCCGAACGCGAACTCCGTTACCACTGCGGGCAGCCCCAGCATGAACTGGCCGGCCCAGTAATAGAAATGCCGTTCACGGTCCAGGTTGGCCCCGTCCCCCATACAGCATCCCACGGTGAACAGGCTGACCAGGAGTACGGCTATGAGAATCCCGCGCCCGCGCCGGCCCTGCAGGAACTGACCCAAACCGGGCAGGATCAATGAGGCACCCACTGCAACGCTCGGGCTGGGACCAGGCCCAAGACAGGGCTCTGCTCGCCGCGCTCCGAGGTGCGCCGAACTGAGCACGACCAAGTTGAGTACGCCGCTGACCGCCGTCAGAGTCGTGCCCAGATCCATGAGAGGCGGATAGGGTCGCGGGTGACCTATGCCATAACCGTAGTGGCTTATCTGCACCAACAGAGCGCCCAGATTGCCGACCTCCGGCGTCAGCATGCCTGCGTAGGGACCGCGCATCTCCGGAGGCAGATACTCCAAAAGCATGCCCCCTGAGAAATAGAGGCCCAGTGCGTACAGGGCCTCGATGACCACGAAAGCGATCAGGCCCGTCTTCAGCTTGCCCAGGTAGATGTGCCCGGCTCCTGGCAGGAACCAGCCCAGAAGCAATGCGACCGCAGGGCTGCCCGGGGATCTGTTGGGGTTTGAGGCGGACATGGGTGAGGGGAGATTAGCAAGGTCGGGCAGGTCGCGGGAGGGCGCAGGGACCCAGGACTCTCCCTAACCGGGCTCGCACCTCGTTCCGATGGCTTATGGGGTGCCAGAACTGGTCTCTATCTAGTTACTATGCCGCCATGCCCCCCCACCAGCACACCATCACCGTGCGTTACGGCGAAACAGATCAGATGGGCTTCGCCCACCACGCAAACTACTTGCTCTACCTTGAGGAGGCGCGCACGGCCCTGATGGCAGCGTCCGGCATGCCCTACGGGGAGCTCGAAGCGCGCGGGATCGGATTGCCCGTACGTAAGGCGAACCTGCGCTACCGCGCCCCCGCTCGCTTTGAGGACGTACTGGCCGTGGGCGTGTGGATCGAGCGCCTAGGACCCGCATCCATCACTTTCGGCTACCGCATCGATCGGCCGGCTGACGGGGTGCACATTGCCAGCGCGACCATGGAGTTGGCATCCATCGATCTCGGGAGCGGTGCGCTCCGTACCCTTCCTGACGATCTACGCTCCAGCTTGGAGCGGACACGGGAGACGGACTAGACCCGCCTCAGGACTTGGAGTCCGACTCAGTGGGCTGAGTCTGCTCCTCGGCTTCGCCTTCGCGCGACATCTGCAGAACAGGTGAAAGGCTGTAGAGCAGGCGATCCGCACAGGCCTGGCAGGGATCATCTTGATCCAGGAGGTCATAGGAAGGCTGATCCGGCAGGGTCTGCCCGCAGGTGAAACACACAATGGGAGCGGCCAGGCTCCGGGGCTCTTCTCGTTGGGTCATGACCCCCCTTCCATCGACCCATCGGGCCCAGGGCTTGAGTCGACCCATTTTGAGGCCTATATGGGCTTCTGGAGGGCCCCCTGGACGCGGGGGGCAGAATCTAACGCCAACGGTAGGTTTGTCCCCCACTGGGATAGCCCCAATGCCGATAAGGGTCTAGTATTTGACATAGAGGAAGCCCGCGCCCACGACTGCTGTGGCCTGCGGGCGTGCTTTGGAACCAAATCCACACCAATTTGGTGCGTTATCCACGGCAGCCCCTCTCCCACGCCATGCTCAAGCTCACCAAACGCACTGAATACGGGCTGATCGCCCTTATGCATCTCGCCGATCGCACGGGCGAGGTGCTGAGCGTGCGTTCCATCGGTGAGCGCTACTCCATGCCCCAACGATTGCTGGCGCAGACTCTCCAGGACCTGTCCCATTCGGGCCTCGTGCAATCCCAACGGGGAGCAGGTGGAGGCTATAGCCTCGCCCAAGCCCCGAATGCCATAACGCTCGGCGCTGTGGTTCAAGCCCTCGAGGGCCAGCCGGGACTGACGAGCTGCCACGAGCCGCCGGCCCTTGGTCAGACCAGCGTGTGTGGCATTGAGTCCCTCTGCCCGATCCGCTCTCCTCTCGACCGCATCCGTCACGGAATCTGGGAGCTGTTGCAGGGCACGACCCTTCAATCGCTGGCAGACTCCTCTCTCTCACCGCGCGAACTGTTCACCGTCCCCTCGACCTCCCCCAGCGGGACGGCCACCTCATGAATGCCCCCATCTACCTCGACTATCAGGCCACAACCCCGGTGGACCCGCGCGTACTAGAAGAGATGCTCCCTTACTTCGGTGAGATCTACGGTAATGCGGCAAGTCGCAGCCACGCATTCGGGTGGCAGGCTGAAGAGGCCGTCGGCCAGGGACGCGAACGCATCGCTCACCTAATCGGCGCCAGCTCGAAGGAGATCATCTTCACTTCCGGTTCCACCGAGGGCATCAACCTGGCCATGAAAGGTGTTGCCCAGATGTATGGTTCCAAGGGCAAGCACATCATCACCAGCCAAGCTGAGCACAAGGCTGTCCTGGATACGGCCAAGCGCCTTGAGAAGGACGGCTTCGAAGTCACGTACCTGGCTCCCGATTCCAAAGGCCGCCACAGCGCCGACCAAGTGGCCGAAGCCATGCGCGAGGACACGATCCTGGTGACCATTATGTGGGCCAACAACGAGATTGGGAGCATCAACCCCATTCGCGAGATCGGAGCTCTCTGCAAGGAGCGTGGAGTACTGTTCTTCACGGACGGCACCCAGGCCGTAGGCAAGGTGCCTGTGGATGTGGAGGCTGACAACGTGGACCTCTTGTGCCTCTCGGGCCACAAGATCTATGGGCCCAAAGGAGTGGGTGCCCTATATGTTCGGCGCCGCAATCCTCGCGTACGACTGGTAGCTCAAATGGACGGAGGCGGACACGAACGCGGAATGCGCTCGGGCACGCTCAACGTGCCAGCCATCGTCGGCCTCGGCAAGGCCTGTGAAGTGTGTGAGACCGACATGGACACCGACCGCGAACATGCGTTATCCCTGCGCACGCGCTTCGAAGAGAAGGTTTTCGGTGCACTGGACCACGTTCATCTGAACGGACACCCCGACCATCGTCTGCCCGCCTGCTCCAACATCTCCTTCTCCTACGTCGAAGGTGAATCCATGATCATGGGTATCAGTAACTTGGCCGTCTCCTCAGGCTCCGCCTGCACATCGGCCAGCCTAGAGCCCAGCCACGTCCTGATGTCCATGGGCGTTGGCGACGAACTTGCCCATAGCTCTATCCGCTTTGGCTTTGGCCGTTTCACGACAGAAGAAGATGTGGACGCCGCCGCCGAACAGGTTATCGCAGCCGTCAAGCGCCTGCGTGAACTCTCCCCCCTTTACGAGATGGTCCTGGAAGGCGTGGACCTCTCAAAAATCCAATGGGATGCCCACTAAACGCGGCACCCACCACCGTTACCCAACCCACCACGAGAACATAAAATGGCATACAGCGACAAAGTCCTTGAACACTACAACAACCCACGCAATGTGGGATCGTTAGACAAATCCGCAGACGACGTCGGCACCGGCGTTGTCGGTGCACCCGAGTGCGGGGACGTGATGAAATTACAGATCCAAGTCGAAGGCGACACGATCGTTGACGCCAAGTTCAAGACTTTCGGATGTGGCTCAGCCATCGCGAGCTCCTCGCTCGCCACCGAATGGCTCAAGGGCAGGTCGCTCGATGACGCCATGACCATCAACAACACGGAGATCGTCCAAGAACTCTCTCTGCCGCCCGTCAAGATCCACTGCAGCGTCCTGGCCGAAGATGCCATCAAGGCCGCCATTAACGACTTCAAAAGCAAACAGGGTGCCGACCCGAGCCAGGCCTAGATCTATGTCAATTTCCCTTTCAGAACGGGCCGTCACGGAAGTCAAGCGTATCGTCGAAGAGCAGAGCCTGCCCGATGGCACTGGCCTGCGCGTCGGCGTCAAAGGAGGCGGCTGCTCCGGCTTCAGCTACACGCTGGGTTTCGATGACCACCAAAACCCCACCGACCAACTGAGCCAAGTCGACGGCGTACAGGTCATGTGCGACCCCAAGAGCTTCTTGTATCTCAACGGCACCGTTGTGGACTTCGAGGACAGCCTCATGAGCCGCGGGTTCAAGTTCACCAATCCAAACGCCTCCAAGAGCTGCGGCTGCGGAGAATCCTTCAGCGTCTGAGAGCTACGCTCCCATACCATGAGCGTCTGTCCTGATTGCGGCGCCGCGCTGCAGACTCCATTGGTCTGTGAGGGCTGCGGTGCCCTTCAACTCATCTCTGGCACCCCATCCCCCTTTGAGGTGCTTGGGCTTGTGCGCGGATGGAAGGTTGACGCCGCGGAGCTGGGACGCAGCCTGCTGCGCTTGACTCGCCTGACGCATCCCGACTTCCATGGAGTACATGGAGATAAGGCGCGAGAGCTCGCGGAGCGCAACACGGCCCTCGTGAACGGCGCCTACTCGACTCTCAACGACGAGGTCCTGCGCGCGGAGTGGTTGTTGGCCGACATGGGTGCGCCCTCTCCAGACGAAGAAAGGCAAATGCCCCAACAATTCTTGATGGAAGTCCTGGAGTGGAACGAGGTCCTCGAAGAAGTGAGGGCCGAAAAAGGGCAAGACAATCACAGCCGACTGGATGGCTTACGCACGGACCTCCAGGCCCAGCGAGCAACCAGCCTCGAGCGATTGGGCCAACGGCTGGAGGCCGTGGACCCAGGCGACCCGCAGACATTGCGCCAGGAACTCAATACTGTGCGCTACTTGGACCGTACCTTGAACGAATTAGACGAACTGGCCCTCGAGCAATCCTCGACAAGAAGCGCCTGACCCCACACACACCCCATGGGCTACATCGAACTGAACGTTCTCGACAGTGCGCCGCGACGCATCGTCATTGGCATCGACCTCGGCACAACGAACTCACTGGCTGCGCTATGGGAAGACGACCGTCCGGTCATCCTGCGCCAGGAGGGGACGTCTGGGATTATCCCCTCGGTCATCAACTTCCCACCGGAGGGTCCCCCCCTCGTGGGCAAGCAAGCCAGGGCCCAAGCCGTAGTGGATCCGCAGCACACTCTCTTTAGCGTCAAACGTCTCCTCGGTCGTGGGCTGGCAGACTTGAAGAACGACCTGCGAGACCTGCCCTACGCGATCACCGAAAACGAGAACGGCGTCCTCGAGATAGAGATACGGGGCCGAAAATACACGCCGCCTGAGCTGAGCGCACTCATCCTGCGCGCCACCTGCGACCAAGCCAGCGCCGCCTTCGGGAATGCCGAGATTGCGAGTGCGGTCATCACGGTTCCCGCCTACTTCGACGACGCGCAACGTCAGGCTACGCGTGACGCAGCTCGCCTTGCCGGAATTGAGGTGCTGCGAATCGTCAACGAGCCCACGGCAGCCAGCTTGGCCTACGGCCTCGATCAAAAGGGCGAAGGCACCGTCGCAATCTACGATCTGGGAGGAGGCACCTTTGACGTCTCCATACTCTCCATCGAAGAGGGCGTATTCCGAGTCCTGGCGACGAATGGGGACACCCAACTCGGCGGAGATGACTTCGATCGGGAGATCGTGGAGCTCATTCGCGAAAACCTGGCCGGAGAGGTCAGCGCGGAGGATCTGGCGGACCCCGCCTTCTTGCAAGCCGCTCGACTGGCTGCTGAAAAGTGCAAGATCGCCCTGAGCTCCGACCCACGACATGAGATCCACCTGAGCTTGCCCGACATCGGACTCAACTGGAGGCACGGGATCACGCGTGAGGAGTTCGAGGAGCGCATCTCGCCCTTGGTGGACCGCACCCTGGACTGCTGTCGGCGTGCCATGGCCGACTCCGGAGTGCAACTCTCCGAGCTGGACGAGGTGGTGCTGGTGGGCGGCTCCACTCGAATCCCTCTGGTTCGCGCACGAACACAAGAGTTCTTCGGCCGCCCCCCACACACCGAACTCAATCCCGATGAGGTCGTCGCCCTCGGGGCAGCCGCACAGGCCCAAGTCCTCATGGGTGGCACACGCGACATCCTCTTGATGGACGTCACGCCTCTGTCTTTGGGTTTAGAAACCGTCGGCGGTGCCGTCTCCAAACTAATGGAGCGTAACTCCACCGTGCCATGCAGTGTGACGGAGGGATTCACCACCTATGTCGATGGCCAGTCGGGTATCGACTTCAACATCGTGCAGGGTGAGCGGGAGATGGCAGCCGACTGTCGTTCTCTAGGCCGCTTCAAGTTGACCGGACTCCCCCCCATGCCCGCCGGCATGGCGCGCGTGGCCGTGTGCTTCCATATCGACGCCAACGGGCTGCTGACCGTCACCGCGAAGGAGGAAACCTCGGGCATCAAGGCTGAGATTGAAGTCCGCCCGAGCCATGGCCTAAGCGAAGAGGACATGGAATCCATGCTTCAAGCAGGCTTTGACAATGCCAGCAATGACTTCGATAGACGCCAGGTCGCAGACCTCAAGGCCGAGATCGGAACCATGCTGTTGGCCGTCAAGAAGAACCAGGCCGCGGCCGACGAGAAGCTGGACCCTGAGAGTCTCAAGGATCTGACAGATGCCGGCGCACGCGCAAGCAAAGCTTGCGACAGCGACGATCTGGACGAGATCCGAGGTGCTCGAGACGAGTTCGAGCAGGCATCGTTGCCTCTGGCCGCCGTCCTGATGGACCACGTGGTCAAGGGCGCTATCCAGGGCAAGTCCCTGGACGACGTCTAGGGATCACGCTGGGCCAGCGACCGGGAGGTAGCCCTTAGCACAGGCCAGTTCCGCCGCCAGGAGTGCGCCACCCGCCGCTCCGCGCAGCGTGTTGTGGCTTAGACAGACGAACTTCCAACCGAGGACCGGGCACTCCTGCAGGCGTCCCACGACGCAGGCCATACCCTTGTCCAAGTCACGGTGCAGGAGAGGTTGGGGTGCGCATTGATCGGACAGGTAGTGGATCGGACGCTGCGGTGCGCTCCACAACTCCAGCGCCTGGGGCTCGGCGGAGAATTCCGTCCATGCCCTAAGAATCTCCTCACGTGAAACTGAGCGTGCAAGTTCCAGCGACACACACTCTGTGTGTCCGTCCTGAACGAAGACGCGATTGCATTGGGCGCTGACGGCCAGGTCGGCATGAACGATGTGATCATTCTCTAGGCGCCCGAGGATCTTGACCGTCTCGCGTGACATCTTCTCCTCCTCCCCATCGATGTAGGGAAGAAGATTTCCAGGCTCTCCCATTCCCTGAATGGGCCCGGCTCCTGCCCCGGACAAGGCCTGCAACGTGACTGCGTGGACGCGTCGAATCCCGAAGGCCTCGTGCAGGGGCGCGAGAGCCATAGCTAAGCCCACCGTCGAACAATTGGGCGCGGCGATAATCCCGCCCTCAAAGGGTTGGTGTTGCAGCAGCTCCAGGTGATCGGGGTTGACCTCTGGAACGAGCAGCGGCACCCGCGGGTCCATGCGGTGGCAGGCCGTGTTTGACACCACCAGTGCACCGGCCTCGGCCCATGCACGCTCCACATCCTCGGCAACAGCCGCATCGAGGGCCGAGAAGACAAGAGGAATTCCGGGGCGCGGATCAACATCTCCCACAGGCGTCTGGGCCAGTGTGGAATCTAGGGGCACATCAAGGGCCCAAGAAACCGCCTCGCCGTAGGGCCTGCCGGCGCTAGCCTGCGACGCCCCGAGGGCCGCGATGCGGAAGCGGGGATGATCTCCGAGCAGCGAGACAAAGCGCTGCCCGACGCTCCCCGTGGCTCCTAGGACGGCAACCGGGATTGAATCAGGTGAGGGCATTGAATTCGAATCGGGATCGCCATGGCGCCTTGAACACGTTTCAACCCAGCAGGGACTTGCCGTCCATGCCCGCGGATGGGTCCATGCCCAGCAGCCCGAGCAGAGTCGGTGCCACGTCGGCAAGAACCCCGCGTGCGCGGATCTGCGCCCCGACCAGGGCGTCTCCGCAGAACACAACAGGGACCGGATTAAGAGTGTGCGCGGTGTGGGGCTGATCCGTGGTGGAATCCCATAACTGTTCTGAGTTTCCGTGGTCGGCCGTAATGACAGTGGTACCCCCGCATTTCTGCACCGCCTCCACGATGGTCTTCAGACAGGCGTCGACCTTGGCCACCGCGGCTGAGGCGGCAGCGAAGTCGCCGGTGTGCCCAACCATGTCAGCATTTGCGAAGTTGATCACGTAGACGTGGGTCTCGTCCTCGGCCAGGGACTTGCAGATGGCGTCGGTCACCCCCTGGGCGCTCATCTCGGGCTGCAGGTCGTAGGTCGCCACCCTTGGGCTAGGGATGAGAATGCGCTCCTCCCCTGGATAGGGCGCCTCTTCTCCCCCGGAAAAGAAGAAGGTCACGTGGGCGTATTTTTCAGTCTCAGCAATGCGCTTCTGGCGCAGGCCTGCCTGACTCACGAGCTCGGGGAAGATCCCCTCAATGGATACCGGGGGGAAGCCCACCGCAAAGGGGAAGTCCTCACGGTAGCGGGTCATGGTCACGATCTCGGGCTGCACCCTTAGCTTGCGCTCGAAACCATCGAAAGACTCCGCGTGCAAGGCATCGCAGATTTCACGTACTCGATCGGAGCGGTAGTTGAAAATGATCAGCCCACTTCCGTCCTCAATGCGGCCCTCGTCGGGTGGACCAATGACGACGGGCTCTACGAACTCGTCACCCACGTTCGCTTGATGGGATTTGGAAATGGCTTCTGCAGCACTATGGGCACGCACCCCCACACCCTGCACAAGAAGGTTGTAGGCGCGCTCCACACGCTCCCAACGCTTGTCGCGATCCATGCACCAATAGCGACCCACGACCGACGCGATGCGGCCCACTCCGGCAGCGGCCAAATCCGCCTCAACCTGCGCCAGGTGTTCCCCTCCCGAACGGGGCGGCGTGTCGCGACCATCAGTGACTGCATGTACGAACACAGCATCGGCGGGCATCCCACGAGCTGCGGCAAGAAGTAGGAGGTGACGTAAGTGTAAGTCGCTGGCATGCACCCCCGCATCTGAGACGAGGCCTAGCAGGTGCAGTGGTTTGCCCTCACGCACGAGCCGGTCGATGAGCTGAACGAACGCTCCGCACTGGGCGAACGAGCCGTCATTGATAGCTGCGTTGATGCGCGTGATGTCTTGATTCACCACGCGTCCTGCCCCCAAGTTGAGGTGGCCAACCTCGCTATTGCCCATCACGCCCGTAGGGAGCCCCACCTCTCGGCCACAAGTGGAGAGGAGCGAATGCGGGTAGCGTCCAAGAAGTTCGTGAAAATAAGGCGCGTTGGCCGCGATGGCATTGGACTCCGTCTCGACCCGGTGGCCCCACCCATCGAGGATCACCAGCAGCAGGGGCTGCGTCATGAGCGCACCTCCATCAGGCTTGTCTCGCAAGAGGGGTCCTCTTGACCCATACTGCCAAGGCCGCTCGCCGCGGAGTGATCGATCTCAATAACAATGGTGAACCACATGGAATGCAAGCAACGCCCCATCCAGACCGCGCCTAGGTCGGAAGTCTACACCCCCGGCCCTAGCCCGATCGACCCCACAACCTGGAGAGCGCCCACGAAGAGCACTCGTGCGGCCCTATTGACCCTAGCGCTGGCATTAACCTCCTGCCAAAACATGTTCACCCTGGCTGACGACAAGACCCTGGGGGCCGAGGCCTACGTTTCGTTGCTGTCAGAGGAGACGCTGGCCCCCCCGGGGCCGACTACGGCCATGGTCGAGGAAGTCACCCGGAGGCTGGTCACAGCCGCAAAGAGTGTGGATCCCCAAGTGGCCAATGCGTTCGATTGGGAGGTGAAGGTCATCCAGAACGACGAGGTGGTGAACGCCTTTTGCCTGCCTGGGGGCAAGATGGCCGTGTATACGGGAATTCTGCCCGTGGCCGGCGGCGATACGGGGCTTGCCGTGGTGATGGGCCATGAGATCGCACATGCCATTGAACGTCACGGGACCGAGGCCATGACGCGGCAGTACGGGGCAGCACTGTTGATCCAGATCCTCCTGGAAGGCACAGCGCAGGAGTGGGCGGAACTTGGCAGCAGCTTGCTGCAACTGAGCTACGGTCGCGACGCCGAATTGGAGGCAGACCGTAGAGGCCTGCGCTATATGGCACGGGCTGGGTACGACCCCCGGGCCGCTGTGGAATTCTGGACACGCATGGCAGAACTCGGTGGTGAGGCCCCCCCTGAAATCCTCTCCACGCACCCCTCTAACGCTCACCGCATCAACCAGATCAAGTCCCTGCTGCCAGAGTTCATCCCAATATACGAGGCGAATCGGGTAGATACCCCGTAGCGACACCCTGGGTAGATATCGCACGTAAACTATTTATCCAGCACGACTTAGAGGATTACAGTGGCGTGGGCGGGGGATACTTTTCGGTGATGGTTCTGGAATCCGAGCCCCACTCGCAGAAGATGCTCTCCGACGACAGGCCCCCTCATCTAGCCGCTCGCGGCCACCTGTAGCCCACCCCCCCCTTGAAGGTCGCATTCACCACCCCGGAGATTCTCTCCTTGGTCCGCCGGACCAACCTCGCGGAGATTTCCGAATTCCTACCGAAGACTCTGCACGCCCTGGGAACGGACGTGCGTGTTTTCATGCCCCTGCATGGGGACCTGGCCGCTGAGAACATCTTGGACCTCGCGTTCGCGGGCGATGTGGTCATCCCCGAGGACAAGGGGGAGCTAACGCTCAAGGTCTACACAGCCACGCTGAAGGGCACGGGCCTGCCTCTGGTCATGTTCGACCACGCCGAGCTGTTCCGCAACCGACATCCCTACGGTGACGACAATGGCCCCTACGCGGACAACTGGCGCCGCTATGCCGCCTTCGCCCGGGGCGTTCTCGCGTCCTTTGAACTGCTGCGCTTCTCCCCCAGTGTTATCCACTGCATGGACTGGACCTCGGGACTGATCCCCTTGTTCCAGGAGCTGGAATACCGATCAAAGGATCCTAAGCACCCGGCGGCCAAGGCCGGCACCTACTTCGCGCTGCACAACCTGGCTATGCAGGGGACTTTCGAGCGCGAGATTCTACCCAAGATAGGTGTCCCCAGTGAGTACTTCCGCTCCGTGGAAGGTCTTGAGCTCGGAGGGCGCGTCAACTTCCTCAAGGCGGGCATCGAGTTCGCCACGATCGTCGGTTCTCATTCCCCCAACCAAGCCCTGCGCCTGCAGGATGAAAAGCGGGGGGATGGGCTCGACGAGTCCTTCGAACGACGCAAGAAGGAACTGGTAGGCGTATTGACCGGTATCGACTACCGCGCCTGGGACCCGGGAACAGACACGCTCTTGTCGGAGCCCTACTCCCTGACAGACGCAGACCCCTTGAAGGGTAAGCGCAAGTGCAAGGCGACTCTGCAGGAGAACCTACGCCTAGCCGTGGAGCCGCGTACGCCTGTCGTCTCCATCATCGGGCGCTTCGACTCGGACAGTGGTTTCGATCTCCTCGTCGAGGCCCTCACCCCCATCTTGGAGCGTGGCGCACAGCTGGTCATGATGGGACCTGGACAGCCCGAGGTGCTCGAGCGCCTGCGCACAGTGGAGCAAACCTTCTCCAATTGCTGCAGGGTTCTGGAGGGCTACAACGTCAATACCGCCCATACCCTGATGGGAGGCTCCGACATTCTGCTCCTACCGGGCCACTTCCATCCGTCCAATTCCCTATGTGCCATCGCCATGCGCTACGGCACCGTGCCCATTGCATACGGCAGTAGCGGCCTCGAAGACACGATCACGGACATCCAGAAGGATTCGGAGCGGGGCACCGGCGTGTTCTTCGATCATTACGGAACAACCAGCCTGCTCAAAGCTCTTGATGCGGCCCGCACTCTGTTCAAGAAGCCCAAGGACTGGAAGATGTTCGTCGGGCGTTGCATGGAACAGGACTTCTCTTGGCGAGAGAGTGCACGCAACCACCTCCTCGCCTACCGGCGGGTGACGCGCAGAGCACGCCCCAGCAAATGAGCGCGGCACCCAGAACCGTTGTCGGACTGGATCTGGGTGGCACGCAAGTCAAAGGCGGCTTCGTCTTAGAAGGGGAAGATGGCAAGCCCGACCTGGACCAGACTCTGTCAAGGGTGGTCGCCATCGACACGAACCTGGATGCGGGGGCGGACGATCTGCTGGACCGCCTCGCCGGCTTTGCCCGAGAGCTCGGCTCGGATGGCCCCCTGGGCCTTGGCGTTCCCGGTGTGTTCGAGGAGCCTGGAGGCCACCTACTACGCAGTGCCAACCTGAAGGCCTTGGAGGGATTGGATCTTGGAGCGGAGCTTGCCCGCCGACTCGACCTACCACGCGAGCACGTGTGCGTGGACAACGACGCCAACGTCGCCACTTACGGTGAGCAATGGCTGGGGGCCGGGGCCGGTATCCAAGATCTGATCATGCTCACCCTCGGCACGGGTATCGGAAGCGGACTCGTCATCAACGGGCACCTATACAAAGGCCCCACCGGCAAGGCCGCTGAGGTGGGCCACATGGTGGTGCGCAGCCTCCCGGTCAACGGCACAGAAGATCCCTACCTACGCTGTGGCTGCGGCGCCTATGGTTGCCTAGAGCGGCTCGCCTCGGCATCCGCAGCCATCCACAGGGCGCAAGCCGCTGGCCTGGAGACGGACTTGGGCAAGCTAAGCAAACGGGCCCGGGCCCAATCCGGTCCGGAAAGGGACCTCCTGTTCGAGATCGGATTCGACCTGGGTGCGGGCCTCTTGGCCACGACAGCCGCACTAGATGTGACCTGCTACGTCATTGGCGGGGGATTCGGCCGCAGCCTGGACCTCTTGGAACCGGGCATACGAGCAGCCCTCGCCGAGCGCGACTACGGCCATGCCCCACCCCGGCTGTTGCCCGCCACCCTAGGAGCGTCCGCAGGCTGGATCGGAGCGGCCCGCATGGCTCTGGATAGCCTGGACTGAATCAAGGCGGCAAGTGGCTCGCGCCTCATGGCAGGCTAGAATCGCATGCCATGCAAGAGCAGATCGTCACACAGCTGCGGGCCATCGTCGGCCCTGAAGGAATCCTGACGGACTCCACAGCGCTCTTGGCTTACGAGTCCGATGGGCTGACCCTCAAGCGCCAACGGCCGGAGCTCGTGTTGTTACCGCGGGACACGGACGAGACGGCGCAGTGCATGCGAGTCCTGCACGAGCACGGCATCCCTCTCGTACCACGCGGAGCGGGCACGGGCCTGTCGGGCGGTGCCACACCTGTACCCAACGGAGTGCTTGTCGGTACCGCACGCATGCGCGATGTATTGGAGTTGAACGCGGAGGATCGGTTCGCACGAGTGCAAGCGGGCGTGGTCAACGTGGACCTCACTCGTTGCTGCGATGGCGACGGGCTCTTCTACGCTCCCGACCCCTCCAGCCAAATGGCCTGCACGATTGGCGGCAACGTTGCAGAGAACTCGGGGGGCCCGCACTGTTTCAAGTACGGCAGTACGACGCGCCATATCCTGGGACTCGTGATCGTGACAGCTACGGGCGAGGTGCTGCACTTGGACGAGGCCGATGTCGATCCTGCGGGATTCGATCTGGTAGGGCTCTTCGTGGGCTCCGAAGGCATGTTCGGGATAGCCACAGAGATCACCGTGCAACTCACCCCGATCCCGCCCGTAACCGAGACCCTCCTGGCTATCTTCAAGGCCCTTGATCCCTGCTGTGATGCGGTCAGCGATCTCATTGCTGCGCGCCTCGAGCCATCGGCCATCGAAATCCTCGACAAGCTCGCTATCCAGGCGGTGGAAGCCAGCGTCTTTGCTGCGGGTTACCCACAGGAGGCCGAGGCGGTACTCCTGCTTGAGGTAGAAGGTCGTGAATCTGCCGTGGAGGACACCGTCGAGCGCATGCTCCCCATCCTCGAAGCGCACGGGCTCCTTGAAGTGCGCCGCGCCAGAGATGCGGGAGAGCGCCGCAAGCTCTGGGCCGGTCGCAAAGGCGCGTTCGGCGCCATGGGCCGCATCGCACCGGACCTCTACGTGGCCGACGTAGTCGTGCCCCGCACGCGCCTACGAGAGATCGTGCGCTACGCCACGGATGTGTGCTCCGAGCGCAATCTGAAGATCTCTAACGTCTTCCATGCGGGAGACGGGAATATCCACCCCAACATCTCCTACGACCGACGCGACGAAGAGGAGGTGGCACGGGTCCTTGAAGCCGGGGATCTAATCATGGAAACCTGCATCAAATACGGGGGCTCCCTCTCCGGCGAGCACGGTGTGGGGCTTGAGAAGCAGGCCATGATGAGTCGCCTCTTCACGCCGGACGACCTCTCGGTCATGGAACGTGTCCGACGCTGCTTGGATCCGGATGGACGCCTCAACCCGGGTAAGATGTTTCCGGTTCGCTCCTGCAAGGAAGTACGCCCCCAGCTGGCAGGATCACCCGGGGAGAGCACCTGATGTCGGCCCTGCTCGAAGCACTCGCCAAGGACGGTGTCGAAGGGGAACTGGTGGGCAATAAGCCCATGGCACTGCCCACGAGCGAGGCACAGGTGCAAGCCGTCCTGAAGCGAGCGCACGCCGATGGCCTACGAGTGGTGCCCATGGGTCTGGGAAGCAAACTGGAGTGGTGCCGACCCGAGTACATCACCAGCGCCGACCTGCTGGTGAGCACCCGACGCATGGACAAGATCATCGACTACGTACCCGGAGATGGAACTCTGACGGCTCAGGCAGGCTGCACCATGACGCAGCTCGAAGAGCATGTCCTCACCGGCGGCCACCGCCTGACACCAGCTGTGGCCCTACCGGGCCGTTCAACCCTGGGCGGGGTCCTGGCCGCGGGCCTGTCTGGTCCCGACCGGCAAAAGCGCGGACCTGTTCGCCATCACGTGCTTGGTACGCGCGTGGTTTTGCCCGACGGAACGCTCGCCCGTAGCGGCGGTCGGCTGGTCAAGAACGTGACGGGGTATGACCTGCACCGACTGCACACAGGCTCGCGAGGCACGCTCTGCATTCTCTTGGAAGCCAGCCTGCGCCTCTTTCCGCGCGCCGATGATCACACGCACCTGATACGAGAAGAAGCAGAGTTGGATGGTCTGCTCGCCCGCTGCGTCGAGCTGCGTACACTTGAATGCGAACCTCTCGCCTGGACTCTGGAGAATCACGGCGGACCGTGGCGTCTGCACGTGGCACTGGAAGGGCGCGGCCGTGCCCACGAGGAAGATGTTCGGGATGTGGAGAGGGTACTGGCCCCCCAAGAGATCCTGCGAGGCCCCCAGGCCGACGAGGCATTCGATGCCCTGCGGGGCTTGGATGCCAGCGGAGGATGGGGAGAGGCACGGGCCCTCACCCGTACATCTCGGCTGAGCGCCATTCTACGCATGCTGGAGAAAGAAGACGGCCTGCAGGTGGTCGCCCAGATGGGCCTCGGCGAAGTGCGCCTGCAATCGCCGGGACTCAACGAGGCGTCAACCGAAAGGCAGATTGAACAGTTGGAGGAGTGGCGGCAGAGACTCACTCCCCTTGGTGCACGGCTAGAGCCCCGCATGGTCCGAGCTCAGACCCAGGAGGACCTGGCACCCGCTCTGGCGGCGCAGCCAGCCCTCGATTGGATGTTCCGGTTGCAGGACGAGTTCGATCCGAAAGCACAGTTCCGCTCGCCTTCCTTTCCAGGGAGGCGCGCATGAGCACCTTCTCGAAAGAAGCCGGGGCAGCCCTGATCGAGCACGCCCTGAGCTTGGACTGCATTCACTGCGGTCTGTGCCTGCACACCTGCCCCACCTACCAACTCACGGGCAACGAGAGTGCCAGCCCCCGCGGGCGGATTCACCTGATGCGTGCTGAAGCCGAGGGGCGCATCGAACCCGATCACGGTTTTGAAGAGGCGATGGACTCTTGCCTGCTGTGCTTGCGCTGCGAGAGCGTCTGCCCCGCAGGCGTGAACTTCGAGTCCATGATGGAAGACTGCCGAGATGGACTGGACTCGGTGCGGCCCAAGGGCTGGCTCGTGCGTTTTGTGAGGCGTATCGGATTTGGGCACATCCTGCCCAGCCGCAGGGGCATCCGGCTTGCCCTAGGCGCTCTGAAGTTGGCTCAGGTCCTGGGCCTAACCCGCGTGGCGTCAACCTTGCTGGGGGCGCGCGGGCGGGCTCTGGGCTCCCTCCCCCCGGTCCCTCCCCGAGCCGAGCGGCAGCCCCTGAACTTGGCGGCACCCACGCCGGGATCCGAAACCTCACAAGCCTGGCTCATGGAAGGCTGCGTCATGCCCGAGCTCTTCGGCCGTGTAAACAGGGCAAGCGCAACGGTACTCGCCGCCGCGGGAGTGCACTGCCGCACCCATGCCGAACACACCTGCTGCGGCGCACTCCACGCTCACAATGGCGACCTGACAGGTGCGCGCGAGTTGGCCCGCTCAACGATCATCGCCTTTGAATCCTCCGCGCGCATTCCAGTCGTCATCAACAGCGCGGGCTGTGGCTCGCACATGAAGGAATACCCGCGCCTATTCTCCGACGACCCTGAGTGGCTAGAGCGTGCACAGGCTTTCTCATCGAGGGTCGTGGACTTCACGGAATTTCTGGCCGCGCCAGAACGGCTCAATCCGTTGAAGTCCCGACTGGGGCCTAGTCAATCCGGAACACTAGCCTTCGATGATCCCTGCCACCTGTGTCACGGCCAAGGTGTACGTTCCGCTCCCCGCACCTTGCTTGCTTCTATTCCCGGGGCCGAGGTGGTCGAACTCGAGGATCCCGAAGCCTGCTGCGGCTCGGCGGGAATCCACTCCATGCTTCGACCGGAGGACTCGTCTGCGCTGTTGGCCGAGAAGCTAGAAGATCTTGAGCGCAGTGGCGCACAGACATTAGTGACGGCCAATCCAGGGTGCCACATGCAGTGGGCCGGCGGTCTAACTCAGGCAAATTCACCCAAGCAGGTGCAGCACATTGCCGAGGTCCTCGCTCAGGCCCTGAAACCGAACGCGTCCTAGGAGTCCAACTGCTCGCGTACGCGCAGCAGCAGGTCCTTCGTCAACTGAATGCCCTCAGCCTCGGTGTGCTTCGAGCCCTCGTATTCCACCCCCACGTGCCCGCGGTAGCCCGCCTCCTTGACCGTGGTCATGAGCCGAAGGTAGTCGCTCTGGGTCTCGTTTCCTTCTGCGTCGAATGTGTGGGACTTCGCGCTGACGGCCTTGGCGAAGGGCATCAGCTCCGCCACGCCCTTGTAGCGGTCGTACCACTTGCCGCCCCCTAGATTGAAGTTGCCGAAGTCGGGAAGAGTGCCCACCCGAGGGTGATCCGCCTTGACCATGACCCCGGCCAGCCACTCACCATTGGACGAGAGCCCACCGTGGTTCTCCACGATCACGTTGATGTCGTAGGGATCGGCCACCTCAGCCAGGGTGCGTAGGGACTCGGCGGCGCGGCCCATGCCGTCCTCCCAATCCGATGCGCCCGCGGCGTTGACACGGATGGAATGGCAGCCCAGGTAGGCAGCGGCCGCGACCCACTTGAAGTGATTGCGGATGGCCTTGGATCGTGCGCCGTCATCCTTGGCGGCCAACGGACCCTCGCCATCCACCATGATCAAGAGCGAACGCACACCCTGGTCCGCCGCGCGGGAGCGCATCTCCTGCAGGTACTTGAAGTCCGTGGCGTGCTGCTTGAAGAAGGAGTTGACGTACTCAACGGCGTGGATGCCAAAGGTCTCCTTCGTGTAGCGCGCAAAATCCAGATTGTCCAGATCGCCCGCCCTCAGACTCCGGTGCAAGGACCATTGAGCCAGAGAGATGTCAAACCAGGGCTTCTCCTCACGAGCGATGACGCTCGCCAGAGCCGGATCGAGGACCACAGCACCGGTTGCAAAGGCACCCAAACCAGTCTGGAGGAAGGCACGACGTGTTTGCATGGCGTTCAATCGAGGAGCGAGGAGGGGATATCGAACGCGCGTCCCATGAGGGGACGGTTCACGATACGGAGTACCTTGGCGGATGCCGCGGGTCCAATGTCCGCCGCCGTTTCCAGCGCGGCAACGGCAACGGCCGTTCCAAGGGAAGCCTCGTGCAGACCCAGTTCGCCGGCGGCCACTAGGGCGCCTTCCAAGACACCCTGAGCCACGGCACCAAAATCCGCGCCCTGGCCGTCCGCATCCATCATCATGCGCTTGAGCCCTGCGCACAGGAGTTCGGCCGGATCAAGTTGGCGACCAACGGCCGCATGGGCCACACCGATGGCTCCCCCGCGGGCCAGGTGCCAGAGGGAAAAGGCACCCTTCTTGTTGGCCAGCACCAGGCCGGCGCAGGCCTCACCGGTCTGCTCAATCTGATCCGCGTCGCCCCCCAAGGCGCCGAAGAGTTGTCCGTACAGGGCCTCCGCCGCGGCGCTCGTGGCGTCAGATTGTCCCGCGGCCCCGCTCTGGACGGCGGTACAGACGGAATCGCAAAGAGTTGAGGGAGCGTCGCTCATGGAGTGGCTTGGATGAGGGGGAACCGGGGGCGACGAGGGTACGGGTTCAGACCCGATTGCACCACTTCCCATTCCACTCTCAAGGGAACGGCAAGCGCAGGCCAGCGAACACGCTGACCTCCAACTGCGCTGGTTTACGCCCGTGCTACCTGGCCCCGAGCTTCTTGTAGAGCTCGTCAGCTTCAGCCCGAGTCATCTCACCGGACTTCACCGATTTTTCGATGTGAGCTTTGGTGGCTTCACTGTTGCCGATGGCCTGACGCATCTCTCCAAGCTTGCGCTTTGCGTCTTCCGGGCTGATCTTGCCCTCGGCGACCATTCCATCGAGCTCCTTCTGGACGCGTGCGTAATGTGAGCGGGTGAAACTCTTGGGGGGTTCACTGCTGCCGATGGCCTGACGCATCCGGCTCAGCCTCTTGTCGGCGTATTCCCTGGTGACCTTGCCTACGGCCACCAATCCGTCGAGCTCCTTCTGGGCGCGTGCGTAATCCGAGCGAGTGAAACTCTTGGGAGCTTCACTGTTGCCGATGGCCAGACGCATCTCTCCAAGCTTACGCTTTGCGTCTTCCGGGCTGATCTTGCCTTCGGCGACCAACCCGTCGAGCTCCTTCTGGGCGCGGGCGTAATCTGAGCGGGTGAAGCTCTTGGCGGTTTCATTGCTGCCGATGGCCTGGCGCATCCGGTCCAGCCTCTTGCCAGCGTCTTCCCTGCTGACCTTGCCTTCGGCCACCATCTTCTTGATCTTCGCTTCCGCGCTTGCGTACTCCTCACGGGTGAATTTCTTGGCAGGTTCATTGCCGTCGATGGCCTTACGCATCCGGTTCAGCCTCCCGTCGGCATCTTCCCGGCTTACCTTGCCTTCGGCGACCAACCCGTCGAGCTCCTTCTGGGCGCGTGCGTAATCCGAGCGGGTGAAGGACTTTGCACTTCCATCGCCCTTACTCTCGCCGGGGGCGATTCTCCCGCGCAACTCGCCCAGCTTGGTCTTCATCTCCTCCCGGCTCAGCCAGCCTGACTTGACGGCGCGCGCCATTTCACCCTGCATGCGTCCGTAATCTTCCCTCGTAATCGGCTCATCATCCTGCGATTCGAAGGAGAGTGAGTTCTCCACCACAGCAGCGTTAGTGCCCGCCATTCCCAAGTTGGTGAGCCCGGCAGCAACGAGCAGCAGGGCAATGGACCCCGAGAGAGCGAGGCGGCCCTGGCTGCTATCTGTCGGGGTCTCGAGAGTTCTGGATAAACGGGTCATGAGTTAGCCTCCATTGACTGACATTAGGGTTGTTGGAGTCCCCAGCCGGAGAGGCTCCAACTGGATGAGAGCTTCAGCGAGGGTTCTGCGGTTGGTGGTCGAGAGGATCGACGTATTGTCGCGGCAATTATCGCTCTCCTGGCCGAAAGGTGGCGAGATGTTTCGTCATTCAGGGCTATTTCTAGTGCACTGAGAGCTGGTTCGGTCCGCCGACGGCCCGTGGGACTCTCTCCGCAAGCCCCATCGCGCCGTTGGCTCCGGCCCCTACAATCCCTCCATGGCGCGCGCCCTCCCCCTGCTGTTTCTACTCGTTCTGATCGCTGCCTGTTCCGGGCAGGATCGCCCCTGGACCGACGAGCCACCGCCCGAGGCGGGTGGTTGGATCGAGGACCAGGCAGGGCTCTGGGCTCTCGCCCGCAACGGCCAAGAGGCGGGGATCGGTTCCATCGGCTACGCCCAAGGTTGGGAGGAAGCCAAGGACCTGCTTGGAGTCGTCACCTACGAGGAGGGCAAGGCGGAAGAGGGAGGCAACTTGTACAGCTCAGGCCATGGGCCGGAAGCCACCCTGATGGACATGCGTGGCGAGACGCTCCATACCTGGCAGCTGGACTACGCTGACATCCCCGACGCGCCCCCCTTGGATGACGCACACCAGAACACGTGGCGCAGAGTACGGCTGATGGATGATGGTTCCCTGGTCGCCATCTACGGTGGGCGTGGACTCGTTCGCGTCGATCGGGATTCACGTTTGATGTGGCACCTCGGCGAGCGAGTTCACCATGACCTGGCCCTCTTGCCCTCGGGTCAGATCCTGACCCTCGGCCGCCGGGAACGCCTGATCGAGAGCCTCAACCCGCGTAAGTCTGTGGTGGACGACGAGTTGCTGTGGATCTCTTCCGACGGCCAGGTTGAGAAGCGCATCTCCGTTCTGGATGCCTTGCTGCAATCGCGCTGGGCCTCCGACCTACGCGACCTACGCCCCTTAGTCGG
>Ga0302120_10000245_pt1 | contig 23299 bp, 16 predicted proteins | sample AG5_Bottom_MG_FD_203118 | JGI IMG/M metagenome (GOLD analysis project Ga0302120, IMG submission 203118) | Marine microbial communities from Western Arctic Ocean, Canada - AG5_Bottom | ecosystem: Environmental > Aquatic > Marine > Oceanic | place: Canada: Western Arctic Ocean | collected 2017-10-01 | reverse complement strand
CTAGTGTGACATAAAAAATTAAAATATTTGCAGGGGTTGCTCCAAGTGCGCGAAGAATTCCAATATCCCGGCGCTTCTCAGTGACTAAAAGAGTCAAGGTTGCCACCAGTTGATAGGCTGCAACTAAAACGATAAAAAAGAACATCACACCGAGGAGCTCTCGCTGGTCCTCCACAGCCCTCAATAAAGAGCCTGCTTGGCGGCGCCAGCTCACCGCAAGGGGGAAGGATGCTGTGGAAATCCCTGCGGTTTGCAAAGCAGTTTCCAGTTTTTCAGTGAAGAGGAGCGGGTCGACATCAGCCGTTGCTCGGACGCTAATTTCAGAAAACCCGGGGTCATGGTGCAATATATTTGCCAAGTCAGCTCTACGTACGAGGGCTCGGTCAAGGTCATGGTCAAAGCGCCCACTCTGGAATGTGCCTGCAATCTGAAAGGTGGCACGCAGAGTCGCTACTTTTCCGCCTTGTTGCTGAAAACTGAGGACTTCCAATGAGTCTCCTTGCGACAGCCCCAAGCGTTCTGCAGCCTGTTTCCCAATCCAGAGTGGAGGGAGCGAGGTGTTCGGAGAATCCCAAGGTGGGCAGTTTTCTTTTCCTTGGAGAAGGAGGCCAGACAAATCCGTAGAGCGAGGATCGGAAAGAGCGCGTGCACCCCGTCGGCCGACCAATCCGTAGTAATTCAAACGAGGTTCTAGGGATTGAAGGCCCGGCACATTGGCGAGGGCACTTTCGTAGTCTTCTAGGCTGTGTCCGCCGCCGTAGCGAGGCGGCAAGGGCTCAATGACGGCATCACCAGATTCAGTGCGCACGGATTGCTCAAGCTCTTGGAGAAATCCGTTCATGACGGCAAGGACCGTGAATAAAACGGCCACCCCCAAAGCAATGGCAACGGCGGAAAGAAGAAGGAGGCCGCGTGTGCGCAGATAACCCCAAGCCAACGGGAAGAGCTTCATGGCGCGGGGTGAAGTTCTCCATTTCTCAGGATGAAGGTGGAGTCACACTGTGCCGCCACTGCTGCACTATGTGTAGCGAGCAGGCAGGCTGCCCCCTGCTCTCGAGCTAATTGCAGAAGGAGCTGTAAGACCTCATCGCCTGTTCGGGCATCTAAATTTCCGGTAGGTTCATCCGCCAGAAGAAGAGCGGGCTGAGAGATAAGGGCACGCGCAATGGCTACGCGCTGTTGCTCGCCTCCGGAGAGTTGCGTCGGCCGATGTTTTGCACGATTGCTCAATCCAACGGATTCCAGAGCCTCTTTAGCTCGTTCTTGCTCTTGCTTCCTGCGGTTCCACCAAGACCCTCTCGCCAAACGACGCGGCATTAAAACATTTTCAAAGGCGGAAAGCTCGGGGAGCAACTGGAATTGTTGAAAGACAAAGCCGACCTTCTCAGCGCGGAGTTTGGAAGATGCGGATTGACTCAAATTTTGAACTTCTTTGCCATGAAGCAAGATGGTGCCTTGGTCCGGTGAGTCCAGCAAGCCGAGCAGGTGAAGCAGCGTCGATTTCCCTGTTCCGGAAGCGCCCATGAGAGCAACGGTTTTTCCGGCAAGTAAGTCAAGGGAAGCGCCCTTTAACACGGCAAGAGAATCGCCCCCAAGGGTGAACGTCTTGAAAAGATGATGTGCGGAAAGAATCGGGACGTTACTCATAACGAAGGGCTTCAACAGGGGAAAGTCTTGCAGCGAAAATAGCGGGGGCCAAAGTAAAGACAAGGCCTACGCAAAAGGCGCATAAAGAAAGGAACAGGGCTTGTTCGGAATCCCATCGTGCGGGAAGCCCTTCGATAACGTAAAGTTCGGAGTTGAAGATTTCAATGCCGAATTTTGTGCGAAGGAAATGTTCTAATCCTTGATGATGCTGCACCAGCCAGTAAGCACCGAAGTATCCAAGAAGGGCACCGACGCCTGAGGAAAATGCACCCATGCACATGAGAAGATGGGCCCGATGAAAAGGCGTGAATCCTAATGCGGAGAGCACGCCGAGGTCTCGGATTTTCTCTCTCACCAAAGCGCTCAAGGTAGTAAATAATCCAAAGGAAGCCACGATAACAATGAAAAACATGACCAAGGTGACGACGCGACGTTCGTTGTCGATGGCAGAAAGAAAGAGTGAGCGACGTTCTTCCCAGGTTTCTAGTGCTCCACCTTGATTTTTTCCAGGCAGAGGAAGATTAGCTTTTTTGAGTTGACGAAGGACGGCCAACTTTCCGTCGGTAAAGGAGACACCGGGGCCGAGGCGAAGGATGATTTCAGTGAAGTCGGGGCCGGCCTTTCCGACGAGGTTGTAATGAAGGCCATTTCTTCCCATGCGGGGCATATAAATCCGATCCAAAGACATTTCATAATCAGATCCTGCATAAGTTCCCGCAAGGCGGAATGACCCATTCGCCGGGATGAGTGGTTCATTGGGTGGCGGCAAGATATACGGCAAGGAGCCAAGTTGCAGGAGTGTGTCCTTCAAGCCCCCATCCTGTCGGTGGGAAGCAGGCAAAGTGCTTGCCAGCGTGTCACTAAGTAAAAGAGGTGGACGTGAAAACGGTGAGTCTTGAGTGGGGAAGGGGTTTTCGACATTCACCGGAAGCAATTTACCCTTGTGAATCATTTCGCCGAAGCCGCCGGCATGCTGTGTGACCAAAGTTTCCGCTTCATGGTCGATGCCAACAACCTGCACTCCATTCATGTCTGAGCGCCGCGTTGAAGAAAGCCGAAGGTCGCCGTCGGGTAATCCTAAAATTGCGTAGGCAATGAGGTGCGGAGCAGTAGCTTCAATTTCTGGCGCGGATTCCAGTGCTTGGCGATAGGTGGCGTAATTGCTAGGGGTTTCCTCTACCGCAGGAATAAGAAGTAAGTCGCCCAGTGGCCCGCGCACACTCACACGGTCTTCGTGAATCAACCCATTCATCACGGATAGGACCACCAGAAGGGCAAGAAGGCCGATGGCTACTCCGAAGACCGCAAGGAGTTGCACGGGTCGGCGGAGGAGATAGGCCAGGGCGAGACGGATCACTCGGCTTCTTCAGTCTCCGGCCGCATGTGGGGAAAAAGGAGGACGTCCCGAATGGTGTCCACCCCCAGGAGAACCATTATCAAGCGATCCATGCCGATTCCACAGCCACCGGCGGGGGGCATGCCGTAGGCCAATGCTCGGATGTAATCATGGTCCACAGCATTCGGTGACTCGGGGTCGTTGGTAGCTTCGGCGACCTGAGCTTGAAAGTTTTCCAATTGCTTTTGTGGGTCATTGAGCTCAGAGAAAGCGTTTGCGATTTCCATGCCACCTAAGAAGAATTCAAATCGCTCCGCCCAAACAGGGTCCTCCGCAATGGGCTTCGCCAATGGACAAATGGCCGCCGGATAGTCGATGACAAAGACAGGGCCTTGGAGCGTTGGCTCAACAAGGCGTTCAAACAAATCATTGACCGCCCTCCACCAACCGTAGCCTTCGGAGGAGGACGCTTGAATGTCTTCTTCTTTCAGCTTGGCGAGCACCGCACTTGTGTCGGTGGGGCTACAGCCAACTTTATTTTCAAATGCATCGGCCCAACGAACGCGTTGAAACGGCGCTGTGAGGTCATATTCTTTCCCGCGGAATGTGGTGAGCAGTTTTCCGCCTTTTGGTTCTAAGCCTGCCGCTTGAGCGCCGGCGGCAACCAGGGATTCCGTCAGGTCAATCATGGTGCGGTAATCCGCGAACGCTTGATAAAATTCAAGCATGGTAAATTCCGGATTGTGGCGGTTGGACAGGCCTTCATTGCGGAAAACACGGGCAAATTCATAGACCCGTTCCATGCCACCAACCAAGAGTCGTTTGAGATAAAGCTCCGGCGCAATGCGCAAATACAGGCCCATATCGAGCGCGTTGTGGTGCGTGGTGAATGGCCGGGCATTAGCACCTCCGTAGAGGGGGTGGAGGACTGGTGTTTCAACTTCAAGGAAAGCATGCTTTTCAAAGACGCGACGCATCGCCGACATTATGGCGGAGCGTTTCTGAAATCTTTGGCGGACCTCATCGTTGGAGAATAAATCCACATAACGCATCCGTGCGCGTAATTCAGTGTCTTGAAGCCCTTGCCACTTTGCCGGTGGGTCAAGCAAAGCCTTCGTCAAAATCCGCATGCTTTTTCCGTAGACCGACGGCTGCCCTTTTTGTGTGGGTTTAAGCTCTCCGGTGATCTCTACGAGATCTCCTAGGTTCATCATCTTAAGGAGGCTGAAGTCCTCCGGAGAAAGCAAAGCTTTTTCCATGACGGCCTGAATTCTTCCGGATTGATCGGCCAAATCTAAGAAGGCCAACTTCCCATACCCACGTCGGGCCATCACGCGCCCACAAAGCGTCACCTCATCTCCGACGCAACTCTCGAATGTGGCGAGGACGTCGGCAGCCATCGCTCGAGAGGCTGGAGGCGTAGCTGGGTAAGGGTCTACGCCGGAAGCCTTGAGGTCTTTTAGCTTTTGGATGCGGTCGGGTTGGAAGGAATCAGCCATGGTTTGGGGGCACAGAAAAATCCCGCAGGCTGGATTCTAGACCTGCGGGATGGCTTGGGGAGTGGTGGAGCTAAGGGGGCTCGAACCCCTGACCTCCACACTGCCAGTGTGGCGCTCTCCCAGCTGAGCTATAGCCCCACTCCCGGAAACCGGAGGATTCTTCCAACCGGGCGAAACAGTTTACCTACGCGGCGTTAAGATTCCACCCATTCATGGCTTACGAATTCACTGAAATCGAGGCGCGTTGGCAAGCTTTTTGGGCGGAAAACCAAACTTTTCGGACCCTAGGGCCGGGGGATGAGGGCTTTGACGCATCCAAGCCAAAGTACTACGTGCTAGATATGTTTCCTTACCCCAGTGGTGCGGGGCTTCATGTGGGGCATCCAAAGGGTTACACGGCCACCGACATCATGGCGCGCTACAAACGCCATCAAGGTTTCAATGTGCTTCACCCCATGGGTTGGGATGCCTTCGGCCTTCCTGCGGAGCAATATGCCATTCAAACGGGTACGCACCCTGCAAAGACGACGAAGAAGAACGTGGACCGTTTCCGTGAGCAGTTGCAAGAGCTTGGGCTTTCTTATGACTGGCAACGTGAGATCAACACTACGGACCCCAATTATTATCGTTGGACGCAGTGGATTTTTTCGAAACTATTTGACAAGGGCTTGGCGTACCAAGCGGAGATTCCTGTTTGGTGGTGTGAGGCACTGGGTACCGTATTGGCCAATGAAGAGGTGATTGCCGGAAAGTCAGAGCGTGGGGGGCATCCTTGCGTGAAGCGGCCCTTGCGGCAGTGGATGTTGAAAATCACGGCTTATGCGGACCGGCTTTTGGCGGACTTGAAAGACTTAGATTGGCCTGATTCTGTGAAGGCCATGCAGAAGGAGTGGATCGGCCGTTCCGAAGGCGCGGAGGTGCATTTTGCGGTGGAGTCCACCGACGCAAGTTTGTCCGTTTTCACGACGCGTCCTGACACACTTTTCGGCGCAACCTTTTGCGTCCTTTCTCCAGAGCACCCTAGGGTTGCGGATTGGACGACGTCGGCACAAGAGGACGAGGTCAAGGCTTATCAGGTGGAGGCTTCCAAGAAGTCAGACTTGGAACGCGCAGAACTCCAAAAAGAAAAAACAGGCGCGTTTACAGGTGCCTATGCCGTGAACCCCGTTTTCGAAGAAGGTGACTCGCGCCGACGGATTCCGATTTGGATTGCAGACTACGTTTTGATGTCTTATGGAACAGGCGCCATCATGTGCGTGCCCGGCGGAGATGCCAGAGATTTGGAGTTTGCGCAAATCATGAAGCTTCCCGTGATTGAAATTGAAGGAAAAGACGGGCGCATGATGCATTCAGAATGGTTAGATGGGAAAACAGTGGAAGAGGCAAAATCAATCATGTGTACTTGGTTGAAAGAGCAGGGCGCCGGCGAAGAAAAAGTTACGTACCGTTTACGCGATTGGCTCTTCAGTCGGCAACGTTATTGGGGAGAGCCTTTCCCTCTTTTGCACGGCCCCGATGGGGAAACTGTTTTGGTGGCGGAAACGGACTTACCGGTGAGCCTTCCCGAATTAGATGATTTTTCACCCAGTGCCGACGGCGCCCCTCCTTTAGCACGTGCGAAGGAATGGGTTGAAGTAGTGGACGCCAACGGGAAAGTCTGGAGGCGAGAAACTAATTCTATGCCGCAATGGGCAGGGTCTTGTTGGTATTACCTTCGGTTTTTGGACCCGACCAACGCGGATGCCGCATGGGGGCATGAGGTTGAGAAGTACTGGATGCCGGTGGACTTATACGTTGGTGGTGCGGAGCATGCTGTTTTGCATCTTTTGTACGCGCGATTTTGGCATAAGGTTCTTTTTGATTGCGGCTTGGTCAGCACGCGGGAGCCTTTTCAGAAATTGGTCAATCAGGGCATGGTGCAATCGTTTGCCTTTAGAAATTCCAGTGGCGTTTTACTGCCCGTCGAGGAGGTGGAAGCAAAAGACGGCGCATTTTTCCAGAGGTCCGATGGCTCGGAGGTGGAGCGCATCGTCGCGAAAATGTCCAAATCCCTGCGTAATGTTGTGAATCCTGATGACGTGATTGCGGAGTTCGGCGCCGACACAATGCGTTTATATGAGGCATTTATGGGCCCTGTCACGGCGAGTGCACCGTGGAATCCACGAGACTTGCCTGGTGCGCATCGGTTTCTTCAGCGGGCTTGGCGCCTTGTCGAAGACGGGTTTTCGACAGAGGAGAATTCTGCGGTCGAACGAGCCCTCCATGGATGCATCAGGAAAATCACGGAGGATTTAGAGGCTATGGGAAACAATACAGCTTTGGCCGCTATGATGGAGTTTGTGAATGTGGCCACCAAAGAGAAATCCGGGTTGACTCTTTTTCAAACTGAGCGGTTTGCGCTTTTGCTCAATCCCTTTGCACCGCATTTAGCCGAGGAGATTTGGAAGCTTGCAGGCCATGACACTTCATGCGCCTGGGAGCCATGGCCAAGTTTTGATGCGTCTTTACTTGTAGTGGACACTTTGGAATTGCCCGTACAAATTAACGGGAAAGTTCGTGCACGCATTCAAGTGTCGGCAAGTGCGGATGCAAAAGAATTAGAAGGTGCTGCAATGGCGGAAGTTGCCAATCTGCTTGAGGGGAAAACTTTACGCAAGGCGATTGTGGTTCCAGGAAGACTCATTAACTTGGTGGTGAACTGATGAAGCTTCCAGGGAACTTGGCTGAGTGGATTACTTGTTTAGAGCAAGCTGGTGAGTTGCATCGCATTTCCGCCGAGGTCGACCCATATCTTGAGATAGCTGAAATTGTGGACCGGATATCAAAGGAGGATGGCGGAGAAAATAAAGCGCTCTTGTTTGAAAATGTGAAAGGCAGCACGATGCCTGTTTTCATCAATGGATTTGGTTCTCGAAAGCGCGTTGGGCTTTCATTGGGTGTGAATTCCATGGCAGAGCACGCGCAGCGGATTGAGGAGCTCCTGGAGCAAGCCCCTCCAGAAGGCCTGCTGGAGAAATTACGGATGCTCCCTAAATTGGCGGAAGTTGGAAAGTGGTTCCCGAAGAAAGTGACCTCGGCGCCTTGCCAAGATGTGGTTCTTCAAGGAGAGGATGTGGACTTAGGATTATTGCCCGTCTTGACGACATGGCCTGAGGATGCTGGCCCATTTATCACTTTCCCCTTGTGTGTTACACAGGACCCAGAGTCCGGCCGGCGAAATTTGGGCACGTACCGTTTGCAGATTATGGGGCCCAAGGAAACAGGATTCCATTCGCATTTGCATAAAGACGCGCGTCGGCACTTGGCAAAAGCAGAAGAGCTGGGTGAGAAAATCCCCGTTGCCGTCTGCATTGGGGCAGATCCAGCAACTTGTTTCGCCAGTGTCGTTCCTGCTCCCCCTGATTTAGATGAACTCTTGATTGCCGGTTTTCTTCGCAATCAGCCAGTTCCTTTAGTCCCTTGCAAGACGGTTCCCCTGGAGGTTCCTGCAACGGCAGAGATCGTCTTGGAAGGTTGGGTAGATCCTTCGGAACTTCGTCGTGAAGGTCCCTTCGGAGATCACACCGGATTTTACAGTTTGGCCGACGACTACCCCGTGTTTCATGTGGAGTGCATCACGCACCGAAAAAATCCGGTGTATCACACCACACTAGTGGGTCGGCCTCCGCAGGAAGATAGCTGGATTACGGAGGGGATTGAGCGCCTTTTGCTTCCCATTGTTCAAAAAACCCTCCCTGAGGTTACAGATTACAGAATGCCGTTCGAGGGAGTTGCTCATAACTTGATGCTCATTCAGATAAAAAAATCCTACCCTGGCCATGCACGTAAAGTCATGAATGCGATTTGGGGATTGGGGCAGGCCATGTTTACGAAAGTGATTGTGGTGGTTGACGAGGATGTCAATATCCATGATGACTCCGAAGTGGTCTGGAAGGTTTTAAATCATATTGACCCGCAACGAGATTTGGAGTTCACGTTGGGTCCGATGGAGACTTTAGACCATGCAGCTCGAGAAGCGTGCTACGGCTCGAAAGTGGGTATTGATGCCACACGGAAATGGCCGGAGGAAGGCTTTCATCGAGATTGGCCAAGCGTGATTGAGATGTCGTCGGAAGTCAAGGCATCGGTCGCCAAACGCTGGAAAGAATTTGGCTTCTAGATGGGAAACTCAGCAGTTTCTGCCGAACCGAAGGTAGAATCTTCCCTCATGAAAAATCTTGCCTTTGCATGCTTTACGTTCTTGCTGCTAACCTCAGGCTGCACCTTTTTTCAAGACGACATGGGCTTCTTCAAAGAAGGATCCGGGTTGACTCTAGCCTACACCAGAGACCTTGAGGCCCATGTGCAGTATTTGGCCAGTGACCGCTTAGAGGGCCGGCGAGCGGGAACAAAAGGCGCCAACGATGCAGCACGATACTTGGCAGAGCAGATGGAGCTTGCAGGTCTAGAGCCCGCGGGAGAGAACGGCGGCTGGTTCCAGGAGTTTGAAATACAAATGCCACCCCAACCCGGTGCTTGCTCTTTGATTGTGAATCAAAAGGAGTGGAGAAATGTGGGCACGGTGCAAGCTTCCGCCAGCACATTAAGTATGGGGCGTCTTATATCCGTGGAATATGGTTTAGTTATTCCTTCGCATGGAATGAATGATTACCAAGATGCCGAGGTGGAGGGGAGTATCGTTTTGATCCGCCGGTACACCATGTTTGGGCCCAAGGCAGATCCAGCAATGGCAGCATTGGGAAATTTGCGAAAGAAAATTCGGAATGCACAGGAGGCGGGTGCCGTCGGTGTGATTTTTGGAACGCATCCAGACGATGTAGTCTTAGGCGGAGATGAGATTCTGGATTTCACCGATGTCCCTGGGCAGATGGAAATCCCCGTGCTGACGGTTTCGCCGGAGCTTTTCCTTGAGTTAGAGAACCAATGCAAGGGTGGTCAACGGCAAGAGGCTGTTGTATCCGCCACTGTTTTGAAAAGCACTGCGAAAACATTGAATGTGTTAGGGAAGATTTCAGGGAAGAGCGAAGAGATTCTTGTTGTCGGAGCGCACTATGATCATTTAGGTTGGGGAGGGGAAGGTTCTTTGGCGCCGGGGGTGCATGCCATTCATCATGGGGCCGATGACAATGCATCAGGTACGGCCGTGGTTTTGGAATTGGCGGAAAAGCGCGCGTCGTCTTTTATCCAACCGGCAGACACGGTTCTCTATGCGCTTTGGGGTGCAGAAGAGGAAGGCCTTTTGGGGTCCCAGGCTTGGGTGAATGCTCCGACGGTTTCCCTAGAGAAGATTACGGCAAATATTAATATGGACATGGTCGGCCGTTTGCAACGGGGGGGGATTACGGTCGGCTCGCATAGAACTGCCGACGCATTTGCACCGGCCCTTGTTGAGGCCAATTCTTTTTTAACTGAAGTGCTTTCCTTTGAACCGACAGCAGAAGATCTCCCTGGGGGGGGCGGGTCCGACCACATGAGTTTTCACGCCCTTAATATTCCTGCCATCTTTTTCTTTTCTGGTCTCCACTCGGATTATCATAAGCCTTCCGATGAGGCTGAAAAATTGGATTATCCACGGATGGCTGCTTTAGTAGACAAGGTTGCTTTATTCGTGGATGTGCTCATGGACGCGCCTGCGGACTCTTTTGAGTACCGGAAGCCCCAAGGGAAATCTGGCGAGGATGCTCGCGAAGTGCGTGCGGCCAAAGTTTGGTTCGGCTCTATTCCAGACTATGGGGCATCTCCGCCAGATGGTGGAATGCAGATTGCCGGAACCTCCCCAGAGGGTCCGGCCGAAAAGGCTGGCTTGCTCAAAGGAGATATCATTAAAAAGGTTGGCTCAATCAAGGTCGGGGACATCTATGATTTCATGGACGCATTAGCCGATTTCCAGAACGGGCAAACCGTTGATGTCCTTGTTCTTCGAGCCGGCATCTCCCACACATTCCCCTTAACCTTCTTCCCACGTACTACAGGTGATTGATTCTCCTCTTTCAAGAAACGCAACAGAGTCCGGTGCATTGGCACCTCGGACGATTCCTACTTTCGAAGAATGCTGGACCGGTTCTGAGAAAAGAGCCCGCTCTATCTCTTTTGAAGACATTCAAATTGAAGTCCCCTTTCGTCGAGTCCTACTCTCGAATGGGAACTATTTGGATTTAGACGACACGTCTGGCCCACAAGGCTTTGACCCTCGGGTGGGTATTCCCGCAATCCGGGATTCTTGGGTTGAGCCCCGTTTGGCTCGGGGGGATACGAACCACTCACAGCTTTATTACGCACGCCAAGGTTTGATTACCGCAGAGATGGCATTTGTTGCTTCTCGTGAAGGTGTGGACGTGGAATTTGTGCGTACAGAAATCGCTGCTGGAAGAGCAGTCATCCCTGCAAACCGGAATCATCGTGAGTTAGAGCCCATGATTATTGGAAGAAAGTTTCGGACAAAGATTAATGCGAACATCGGAAATTCAGCCACGCATTCTTCGATTGCGGAAGAGGTAGAGAAGCTTCAATGGGCGACGATGTGGGGCGCTGATGCCGTCATGGATCTGTCAACTGGAACCAACATCCACCAAACTAGAGAGTGGATTATGCGCAATGCTTCGGTGCCCATTGGTACGGTGCCTATCTACCAAGCGTTGGAAAAAGTCGGCGGGGACCCTTCTCAGTTGACCCTAGACGCTTTCCTGGAGACTTTGGTGGAGCAGGCCGAACAGGGGGTGGATTATTTCACCATTCACGCAGGCGTCTTGTTGCACCACATTCCCATGACCGCAAAACGGAAAACAGGCATTGTGTCTCGTGGGGGAAGCATCATGGCTTCTTGGTGTTTGCATCATCACACTGAAAACTTTCTCTACACGGGTTTCGAGGAAATCTGTGAAGTGATGAAGAAATATGATGTCACTTTTAGCTTAGGAGATGGTCTTCGCCCAGGTTGTATTGCCGACGCAAATGATGAAGCCCAATTTGGGGAACTTAAAGTTTTGGGTGAACTGACGAAGGTTGCTTGGAGGCATGACGTGCAGGTCATGATTGAAGGCCCAGGTCACGTGTCCATGAACCTGATTAAAGAAAATATGGATTTAGAATTGAAAGAGTGCATGGAAGCGCCTTTCTATACATTGGGGCCCTTGGTGACCGACGTCGCTCCTGGTTATGACCACATCACTTCGGCCATCGGCGCGGCGCAAATTGGTTGGTACGGGACTGCCATGCTTTGTTACGTTACTCCCAAAGAGCATTTAGGCTTGCCTGATCGTGATGATGTCAAGACTGGGGTTATAACTTATCGTATTGCCGCACACGCAGCGGACTTGGCGAGCGGTTTGCTGGGGGCGCAGGAGCATGACGATGCTCTCTCTGAGGCCCGCTTTGAATTTCGTTGGCAGGACCAGTTCAACTTATCCTTGGACCCCGTCACCGCGCGCTCTTACCACGACCAAACGCTTCCCGCTGAACCCTCTAAAACGGCGCATTTTTGCTCCATGTGCGGGCCAAAATTCTGCTCCATGCGCATTACGGAGGATATTCGGAAGGCTATGGACGAGAAATCCGTGGAATTTGCCTCCACGGGGGGCAACCTCTACGTTTAAGCAAACCAGGGGCATCGACCGATAAAGGGCTATGACCCATTCGGTGCCCCAAGACCTCCAGGATTTCATTCGCCTTCATCCGGCGTGCGAGCACCCTTTTTTAGCCCGTTTAAGCCGGGCAGGGGTCGGTTCTGAGGCTCTGACTCTCTTCGCACGGGAATACGCCATCCTTCGTCGCGGTGCACGCGCGGTGGATGCTTGTTGCCCTCAATCCGAAGAGCGTTTTGCCGATTTCCTTCGTTCTTGTGGGGTCGGTGTTCCCGCCGATGAACATGCCTTGCCAGGAACTCGGATGGCTCTTGATGGGCTTCGGGATGTTCTGCGAGACCCGCGTCTTCATGACGGCAGTCTTTGGGCGATCGAACAAGTCGGCCGCTCTTGGGCGCAAGGCTGGCTCAAAACGACCTATTCCCGAGGAACGTGGGATATCTATTGGCAAGAGCTTTCCCGCGCCGAGGACTGGGTCCGCACGCCGCGCATGGACGCAATGACCCTAAGTCCGTGGTACGAGGGCGCCCGCCACTCTTTGAATCGCCTCGCAAATTTCTTGGACGGACTAGAAGCGGCTGTGACCACCTTGCAGGCTGCGTAAAAGCATTTAGAGAGGGAGCTCGCCCTGTTAGGATTTGCCCCATGGCAACTTACCTGTCAGGCATTCAGCCCAGTGGTCTTCAACATCTAGGCAATTACTTCGGTGCCATTCGTCAACATCTTTCTCTTCAGGAGCAGGAGGGGGAACATTATTACTTCATCGCGGATTTTCACGCGCTCACAACGGTTCAGAATCCGGAGAAGCTTCGGGAGTATGTTCGTGAAACAGCAATCACATATTTGGCCTTAGGGTTGGATCCGGAAAAAGCGGTTTTATGGAGGCAAAGTGATGTGCCGGAGGTACAGGAAATTGCATGGCTCCTTTCTACGGTGACAGGGATGGGGCTTTTGGAGCGCGCGCATTCTTTTAAGGACAAAGTGGCCAAGGGGGTCAAGCCTCATGTCGGCCTTTTCACGTATCCACTTTTGATGGCCGCAGACATTCTGGCTTACGACGCCACGCATGTTCCTGTGGGCAAAGATCAAGTGCAACATGTTGAGATGACTCAAACCATGGCGGGTTACTTCAATAACACTTTCGCCGACGTATTCGTTCGGCCGGAATGTTTGTTGCCCAAAATGGGGGCAGCTCAAAAAGTTCCGGGGCTGGATGGCCAGAAGATGTCGAAGTCTTACGCGAATACGATTTGGATTTTTGAAGAAGGGAAGAAGTTGAAAAAGAGGCTAGGGAAAATTGTGACGGATTCACGCCCGCCTGAAGAGCCGAAGAATCCGGCCGACCTTTTTCTCTTTGATTTGCTTGCCCTTTTTCTGCCCGAAACAGACTTGCAGGAATGGAAGGAGAAGGTGGAAGCAGGTGGCACGGATGCACCCGGCTATGGTCATTTGAAAATAGCTATCTTTGAGGCCATGGAAGCCTACTTTGCTCCGGCACGGGCGCGGCGCCTTGAACTTCTTGCGGATCTCGCCGAAGTAGATCGGATCTTAGCGAAAGGTGCCGACCGCGCCCGCGAACGTGCATCGGTTGTCCGTGACCGTGCTTATGCCGCTTGTGGGTTGCGTTAGGAGTTTTGCGTGCCATGAAGGTCCGCATGACATGCTTTGAAGCGCAGAGTTTGGGGTTAAAGTTAGATTTTTTCTGCTGCGTGTGTGATTCTTTACTTCGTTACAGCACCTGCCATTTCAACTGTGCCTCAACGGGCGCATGATCTGACAATTCTCGCTGTTCGATTGTTATAGTTTTCAACAACTCCAGCTTCAAATCAGCACTACTTCGTATCGCAATAAAATCGATCTCAGAGAAATACTCTGTGCCCTTATTGCCATGAAAGGTATATGCTTTGTCCACAGCAAAAGAGAAACCTGCATCAGTAAACAACTGCATGGTTGCTGAACGAGGTTGCGCATTGAAATCTCCTGCAAGAATGACGGCCAGGCCTAGTTCGTCGACATCGGCAATCAATTCTTGTGCCTGTTTTAATCGAATGGTGTCATCCGATACCCAGTCAAGATGTAGCGGAACGAACAACACCTCACGCCCGCCAAGCTTGAAGTGACATAATGGGAAATTACGCGGCTCAGTGCCCGCAGTGTAAAACTTAGGCTCGATTCGTGTGAGTGGATATTTGATTAATGCAGCAATCCCGTAACGTCCACCGTCGTAATCCATGAAGGATTGAAATACTGCATTGGTAGCAGTGCGATCAGCAATAAAATGTGCTTCGTCTACATTGTTCGAGCGACCGCAATGTTCATCCACTTCTTGCAGTGAGATTAAATCAGCATTGCGTGAGGCAATGAATTCAGCTTGATCGCCGAGTCGCATTTTCCAATTGATGTCTGCGCCGTGTCGAATATTATAAGAGAGGACACGCAGCTCGCCCTGTGGAGAGGCGCAGGCGGAGATTAGGCCCAGTATGAGTAGGGCTCGGATTGCGGAGGTATTTATCAGTGTCATCTGCCGTCGGTGGGACCCCGTCGATGAAAAACTTCGACGGTTCCTTTATTCCACGAGGTTCCGTTCAATCCAGTCCGTGATAAACGAGTTAGTATCGCCGGGCTTTGCATTCCGTCGGTTGCTTGCAAAGATGAGGCGCTTTCCGTCATGGCTGAACATGGGGAAACCGTCAAATCCTGGGTAATGCGTGACTTGATCATTCCGTGTTCCATCATCATGGATGATGAACAAATCAAAATCGCGCCCACTTTCTGAGCCTTGATTGGAAGAGTAAATAATCCGCTTATTGTCTGGATGCCAAAAAGGGCCAAAGTTTGCCGCTCCATTATCCGTGACTTGAACTTTTTTGTTTCCGTCTCTTCCCATGACACGAATTTGTAATGCCATAGGCTCAATGGAGTTTGTGGCCAATAGATTGCGGTAATGCTGTACCGCTTCCTCTGTTTCTGGATAGTAGGAACGGTAGACAATTCTTTTGGAATCATGAGAGAAGAAAGGCCCACCGTCATAGCCCAACTTGTCCGTTAATTGCTTTAGCCCAGTACCATCCGTGTTCATCGTGTAGATGTCTAAGTCACCATGACGCATGGACGTGAATACAATTTTTTTCCCGTCGGGGGAAACTACGGCTTCGGCGTCATAACCTTTGGCCGGGGAGATGGGCTTTAGATCCCACGTTTCAAGATCCCGAATGTAGAGTTCAAACTCTGGGTAGATCTTCCAGACATAGCCTTTAGAGAAATCCGCAGGGGGGAGGCAATCATCACTTGCCGCATGGGTGGAGGAAAAAATAACCGACTGATCATCCGGCATATAAAAGGAACAAGTTGTCCGACCACTGCCGGTGCTGATCAACCGACGCGAGCCAGTCAAGAGATCCAACTCATAGATTTGGTCACACTTTCTATCTCCAAAAGTTGCTTGGTAAACCACACGGTCTCCCGCCCAATTGAAATAGGCTTCGGCGTTTTCTCCTTGCGTGGTCAAGCGACGCATCGTTCCGAAGTATTTTTCATTGGAGTAGCGCAGGTCCTCCCGCACGGGAAGCGCTTCTTGCTGGACCGCGGGAAGCGGGTCAGGGTCGGGTGCGGCGTGAGGATGCTGGAGTATGGCGACTAAGAAAAGAGAAACGATCATGTCTTGTGGGGGTCTTCGAGAGGTGAAGTTTGAGTGGGAGTCAAAGGGACAGGGTCATAGCCGCCTTTGTGGAAGGGGTGGCATCGCAAGATGCGTCGGAGTACTAACCAAGTGCCTCGAAGGATACTGTGTGCCTGCAATGCATCGATGGCATAGGAGGAGCAAGTGGGGTGGAAGCGGCACTTACCGGGGCCTAAATATGGGCTAAGGATTCTTCGGTATATCCGAATCAGAGCAATGAATAGTGCCTTCACGGGGACAATTTTTTCACAGCTTTTCCCATGAGTTGCTGAAGTTCTTCCTGGACCGGAGCCAGTTTCCAGAAGTCTTCTTTCCCGACAGGAATGAGAATCATGTCGAGTGCAGGTGCCTGGGGGCGGCAGAGGCGGAAGGCCTCGCGGAGAATGCGGCGAGTTCGGTTGCGAAATACCGCTGATTTATGGAACTTACGGCCGACGGAGAGCCCAATTCTGGCAGTTGGGGGCTGTTCTGCGGGGGCCGCAACGAGTAGAATCCACCTTCCGCGAACGCGGACTCCACGGCGATAAACGCGGGCGTATTCTTTTGAATGCCTGATTTGTGCCGCACGGGGAAAGCGCAACCGGAGACCCTCTTTCTGTTGCATGAATTCTGTACACAATACGGTGTTCGAGTTGCAGGCGGAAGCCCCGCTTGCAGAAATGACTGAAACTTTGTTTCAGCGGTGGCAGGAGGGTTGGGCAGAGGCACCAAGCGCCTTGATCCGGGTCGCCCCTCATCAACACGCTGCCTTTGTCGCTCATATGCGTGCCCGGATTTTACACCTTTCTCCTCAAGAAGTGTTGGATTCGTCGCCCGCGGGACTCCTTCGCGCAGCCTTGGATGGCGGCGCAACGCTGATTGCGGGGGGGCAGGAAATACAACCAGGTTTTTGGCAGCCGATGCTCTTTGTGAATAGTTCCAACAGTTCTCCCCATTTGTGCGCGGTGCACTCTTCCCTTCCCCGGATGACCATCCTGAGAACGGATGACTCACTGCCCTCCCTTTCTCTTACTCCATCTTCATCCTCATGACGATCACCTTAGAATCAAAAATTTCCCCTCAAGAAGTTCACGACCGTCTCGGCCGATGGATTCTTGTAGATGGCTATCCTTTCGTTTGCGACCTCGAAAAATCTCAAGGTGCCACCTTGGTGGATGGGCGCACAGGGAAAGAGTTCTTAGATTTCTTCGGTTGTTTCGGCTCCACGCCCATTGGCTGGAATCACCCCGCTTTACGCAATGATGACTTCTTAAAGCGTGCAGCGTCGGCAGTGGTGAATAAACCCGCAAACTCAGATCTTTACACCGTCGAAATGGCGGAATTTGTAGAGATCTTCGGCGAGGTCGCTGTGCCCGACGGCTATAAACACTTGTTTTTTGTGGACGGGGGTGCTTTGGCGGTAGAAAATGCCTTGAAGGTTGCTTTTGACTGGAAGATTCGCCGAAATCGTGCCAAGGGTATTGACGCTGATGTCGGGAATAAAATCCTTCATTTTGAAAAGGCATTTCATGGTCGATCTGGCTACACGTTGAGCTTGACGAATACTTTGCCGGACAAAGTCGACTACTTTCCGAAGTTTTTGGATTGGCCACGTGTTCCCGCTCCCGCTATTCAATTCCCGTGCGAAGGCGCGAACTTAGAAGCCACGTTGGCTTCAGAGCAGGTTTCTTTGGCTGCGGTCGATGCGGCCTTTGCTAAAGATGGAGATGACATTGCCGCTATCTTGATTGAAACTATTCAGTGTGAAGGAGGAGATCGTCATTTCCGCCCGGAGTATTTGCAGGCCTTGCAAGCGCGCTGTGAAAAATATGATTGCCTCTTTATCTTGGACGAAGTGCAAACAGGATTTTTCGCTACGGGCAAACAGTGGGCTTGGCAGCATTACGGCATCACGCCAGATATTTGGAGTTTCGGAAAAAAATCTCAGCAGTGTGGCATCGTGGCTGGTCCGCGAATTGACTTGGTCCCTGACAACTGCTTTGAAACTTCAAGCCGCATCAATTCTACTTGGGGTGGAAATCTTGTGGACATGATTCGTTCTTCAGCTGTTTTAGAAACGGTTCGAGAGGACGATCTGGCTGCAAATGCAACGGCTCAGGGCGTTCGTTGGCTTGAGGGCATGGCAGGCCTGGCAAAAACGAATGATTGGGTCACCAACGTTCGTGGTCAGGGTTTGGTGTACGCCTTTGACGTTCCTACCCCGGAGGCGCGAAATACGTTTCTGACCACCATGATGGAGCAAGGCCTCATTGGCCTCTCATCCGGCGAGCGGACGATTCGCTTCCGCCCTCACCTTGCCATCACGGATGCTGACACGGACCGCTGTCTAGAGCTTCTTGAAGCCTCTTTGCAGGCCTCGAGTTAAATCTCCGGTTGAAGGCCTTCCCACGTTTTCTGGAGTGCATCGGCCGATGCGTGGTCTTTGAGAACTTTGCGGAAGGCCTTCACTGCGTTTGTAACCTGTAAGGCCAAAGAGGCGTCGGAGGCGGCCTCGAGCAGATCAGAAAGTGCGTCGGCCGACGGGTTTTTTCTAGCGGTTGATGGAATGCGCTCTAGTATTTTCCATGCTCGGAGTGTTGACTTGTAAAACTTGTCCTTGCGGTATCGATCCCAGTGCATTTGCGCTAAATCACCAACGGTAGAGCCTGCGTAAGCAGAGATAAGATGTTGATAGGTTGCTGCGGCAGTTATTGGATAACCGGATTCCTTGGCAAACTCCGCGTTCTGAAGCTGGGAAACGCCGTCGGCTTCGATCTGATCTCTTAAGTCCTTGGCTGCGCGGACAACGGGGGAGAAGTCTGCCGAGATGTCGGCCAATGGTGCAAGAGCTTGCAGTGCTTCCAGCGATAAGCCCGCTCTGTGATATTTTTCGGCAATTTTGAGGCGAGGTCGATATTCCGCAATCTTGTCCAATGCCCGTGTTTGAATGAGGTTTTTGAGGGGGCCGTCAAAATAAGTGTCACCCGAACCTTGCGTCCAACCGGTTCCCGGCTTGAGCCCGGGGTCTCCCTCCCAGACCACTTTTCCGTCAACATCTTTTAAGAGAAGCCGCGGCATTCCCCAGCCTCCTGGAACCATGTTATAGCTTTTGAAATTTTTGAAACTTGGATCCCACGCAATGTGTGCGTCGGGCATAGGGTGATCGAGAAGAAGTTGCGTGACCTGTGCTTTGGTGTGCTCACCTCCAATCAATAAAATGATGGGCACGCCGAGGCGTTGATATGTGGAAGCAAGTTTTTGGTAATAGTTTGCGGTCGGGATGATGGCCTCTTGATTGGCAGACCAGAAAACAAGAACGGCGGCTTTCCCATTGAGCTCTTTCCAGTTTTGTGGATCCCCTTGAATCCACTGCAGGTTTTCTAGTTCTGGGGGCGTGAATCCAGAAAAGTTTCCAGGCTCCCGAAGGCTTGGGTCCTCGGCAATTTTTTGGAGCGAGATTTCTCGTTCTACACGAGCGGCAGGGTCGTGAGGATCCCGAGAAAGGATGCGTATGTTGCGGTAAAAAGATGTGCCAGTGCCGGTGATGAGACCGAATGAGCCACGGACGGATTCCCGCGAGGGCATTCTCAAGGAGCGCAAGAATTTATCGTTGAGATAAACATCGACAGATTGATTCACCACATCAATGCGCAGTTTCTGCCAATCGCCGGGCATGGCCACGGTGCGGTGGTCATGGTAGGTCCACAAGCCACCTTCTTTGGTGGAGATGTCCAAGAAACCCGCGGGGTGCAGAACGACGGCATGCGTGGTGTTGGGGCCTTTACGACCGAAGCACAACCCCATGAGACTTGGGTTGGGTCCAAATTTCATTTCCGCTTCTAGTGTGAAGTCCGCGTTAAAGGTGACTTCACAGGCAAGTTCTTTCGTTTGAAAGGTGCCTTCGGGAGTGTCGATGGTGGCGTCGGTAAGAATGGCCGCCTCAATCATTTTTCCGTAGGCTCGGTAGTCTTCGGAACCCGCCCAGCCCTCTAAGTTGTATTCGTTGTAGGCCACTTTCCATTGGGCAAGGCTCTTGCCGGATTCAATGCTGACTGTAGTGTAGAAGTCAATGGCTTCCGGCATGGAATACTGCGCACTCATTTTGCGTGCAATTTCCAGCGCCATGAGGGGGAGCGCGCGTTCTCTGTAGGACTGCGCTAAGAGCAAACCCTCCTCAAGAAAGTTCTGCTTAAGCTTTGCATGCCGACGGTGGAGCGGGTCAAGGGAGACCATTTTTTCTTCTGCTGTTTCAAAGCGTGTGTCGCCATCGGAAAATCCCCGGAGGCTAACTTCCCGAGTGAAACTGCGATACAACGCTGCCGCTCGATCCAACTTTTTTTGCTCTTCTAGGAAGCACGCAAAATTCCAAAGTACATCGGGGTCCGCGGGTTCATGAAGGAGAGCTTCTTCAAAAAACTCCCATGCTCCTTCAATGTCCTTTCGTGCTAGGGCCAGTTTGGCGAAGTCTAGTTGGCTTTTTCGTGGTGCTGCTCGCCCGAGTTCGATGTCTCTGAGTTCTAAAGTCCAAGTTTTCCAGATTTCAGAAAGATCATCAATACTTTGTACTGGAGAAAGTGGTGCACCTCCTAAAACGATTTCTTCAAACCAAGGGGCCCGCCCATCTTTCCCTTTGCTGGCTGCTCCGGACAGATAGTACCGGTGAAGCGCGTCGCGGTAGACCAGTTGGCCATCGTCCGTTCGGTAGTTGTATAAAAAGTAAACGACCCCCCAGGTCGGTGCATACCACGGGGGACCCCATCGGTATTGATTCTCTACCAAGATTCGAAGCGAGGGTGCTGCGGTGGGGGTGGCCCATTCTCCTTGTTCATCCCGAACCCCATCGCTGGGGCCATCCATCCAGCCTTGATCCATTCGGTTCGCCAAGGGCATGAGCCGGTGTGAGGCAACACGGTTCCACCGAACTTGTCCGTTGGACAGAATGGTGGTTCCTTCAAAGAAGGAAGCGTAAGCCTCATTCAACCAGCCGGGGACCCCTCCCTTGCCTGTTAGAGAAACAAACTGGTGGGCCGCTTCGTGGAAGAGCGTTCCATACATTCCTCGTACACTCTCCTTACCACTGTTTCCTCCAAGGAATGTTTGAACCGTGGACCCATTAAAGAAACCTCCTGTCCAGTCATTTTCTGGAAGTCCATTTGCTTTGAGATATTCATCACGTGTTCTGTAGATCAGAACGGCAACTCGTGGTGTGGGCTCTCCATCTTCCTTGTAATGGAAAAACCGACGGTATGCTGCGTTCATTTGCTCCATGGCAATGGATGCAGTTTGAAGGATTAAGTAGCCACCGTTTGTTTTATAGCTGTAATTCTCCCCGTCTTTCTCCCAAGCATTTTCCCAGTCCAAGTGTTTTTCATTTTCGGTCACCAGCCATTCCGCGTCTACTCCTTGAAGAGGGTCTCCACCGGCATAAATATCTTCTACCGCAACGTCACTTCCTCCTTCTTTTCTAATCTCCTTTAACGCAGCAATGGCCTTAGAATCCAAAGGGTTTCCAGTAAGGATTTCTTGAAAAACCTCTAATGCAGAATGGAATCGCCCTCGCTTCCGATGCTCTCCACCTAATTTGTGAAGCTCTTTTGAGTACGTAGTGCTGAGTCGTCGATAAGCTTTTGCTTGGGTGTCCAGCAAAAGAAGTCGGAACTCCACGGATTTCACCTTTTTCCGAGGGACCGGTGACTTTTTGGCTGCATCTACAATTTGGAGCCATTGATGGAGAGCATAGACTGTGGCATCAAGGTTGCCGGATTTTTCAGAAAGGTTGGCCCACACTTCGAGTGCACCCAAATGCTGATGATCTCTCTCTAGAGCCTTTTCAACAGCAAGAATTGCCGCGTCCAAATTCCCTGCTTGGGAAAGTCGTTCCGCCTTGAGCAGATATTTGTCGACGAAAGGGCTGCCATTGCCCGTGAAACTCAAGAGGCAAAGACTGATGAGGGCAAGGTGGCGCATCACCCAGAAAGTCTAAACGCTCCGTCGGCGGAGTTGTCCACATGCAGCATCTTTACTGACACCACGGCTCAAACGAGTCGTCACGGACAAGCCAAAAGCCTTTAGTGTCTGTGCAAATTGCTGACACACAGAATCCGATGGTCGACTCCAACTAAGCTCTTGGACCGGATTATAGGGGATGAGGTTGATATGGCAGCGTTCCGCTCGCAGGAGGCGTGCTAATTCTTGGGCTTGTTTAGTCGAGTCATTGACACCTTCGAGGAGCACATATTCCACTGTCCATTCACGCCCAGTTTTTTCAAAGAGCGCCTTAGCTTCAGCGAGTGTCTCCTGAATTGTGCGCTTGGCCACACCAGGGACAAGCTGGCGTCGCAAGGCGTCATCGGGTGCATGTAAAGAAAGCGCAATGTTGACCGGCCGACCCCAACGGGCAAGTTTAGAAAAAGTTCCACGAGGTCCGACCGTGCTGAGAGTAATTCTTCGAGCTGCGATGTTTGCACCTTCTGGGTCGAGAAGGATGTCAACGGCAGCCAAGACCTCTTCAAGGTTGAAACCGCAGTCTCCGAGCCCCATGAAGACGATGCGTTGGAAATCCCCGTAGGCCTTCCAGAGAAATAAAACTTGCTCCAAAATTTCAGCCCGAGTGAGATTTCGGTCCAAGCCGTCAAGTCCACTGGCACAAAAAGTGCATCGGACGGGGCAGCCGACTTGCGTGGAAAGGCAAAGTGTTCGACCTTTGCCCCCAGGCATGCTTACGGCTTCGGTCGTTGCACCGTCTGGGAATTTAATGAGAATCTTTGTAGTTCCATCGGCGCATTTAGATTCTGTGACCACCTTGCCACTGCAAAGAGGCGAATGCTCTTGGAGTTCTTGGCGCAGCTCCAGTGGAATATTTGTCATTTCCTTCCAGTCCACGATGCCTTTTTGAAAGACCCATTGTGCGGCGGATTTTCCGTAAAAGGACGGGCAACCGATGGACGAAAACTTTTCTGGCCATTCGCTAGGGTGAGTGAGTAAGAGTGAAGGCATCAGAAGGATTGCAGAATGAAGTTGTAGATCTCTCGAGACCAAATGACGGCTTTTTTCGATGACGGCGGGTTGCATCCGCCAATGCTGAGATGACCCCCTCCTCCGTATTTCTTGAGAAGTTCACCCAGGTGCACCGGGTTTTCAGGGCGATTCCAAGGATTGCTGGCCGCCGTGATGTGAACGCCGGCACGGGTCGGCAACATAGTAACCGCATATTGAATTTCAGGGTACAGATAAAAAGGAGCGAACCGGTCTCGCCGGATTTTTTTAGAACGTAAATCAGCAAGTAACACCTCCATAGTTCGATCCATGATGGTTGGCGGAAAATTTTCAATGGCGTTGTCACGATTCCGACAAGCACGCGCGAAGCATTTATCAACTTCTGGATTCGCCGCAATATTCATGAGCGTTTCAGATTTCATTAACTCGATGACACGGTTGTGAAACTGCAAGTCTGGGGCGCAAGTGAGGGCGCGCATGATTCGCAACGCGGGGTCTTTGCCAAACACAGCCTGTTCCGCCGTTTCAAAAGAAGCTGAGTCGATGATGTCGGACCAATGCGAAAGTTCTAGGAAAGCTTCCG
>Ga0302120_10000244_pt1 | contig 23315 bp, 7 predicted proteins | sample AG5_Bottom_MG_FD_203118 | JGI IMG/M metagenome (GOLD analysis project Ga0302120, IMG submission 203118) | Marine microbial communities from Western Arctic Ocean, Canada - AG5_Bottom | ecosystem: Environmental > Aquatic > Marine > Oceanic | place: Canada: Western Arctic Ocean | collected 2017-10-01 | reverse complement strand
CATCATTGTCACTATCAAACTGCCCATCTCCGGCGACCAAGGGATTCAACGTCCAGACCTCTGCGCTTTCATTCCAAGTTGTGAAGAGCATCTCGATACCGTCGAGAATTCCATCGCCATCGGAATCTGGATTATTAGGGTCGGCGGTTCGACCAGAAATATTGATTTGCTCCTGGGTGATGAAACTTCCAAAAGACAGGTCAGTGGTGATACGTGTCCAGCTATTCAATAATTTCGCCTGTCCCACAAGGGTTACGAACCATTGCGGTGATGATTGATTACTATTCGTCTCGGAATACATAGGGTCGATAGCGTTGTATTCTTCCCAATTGGTCATTCCATCCTCATCCGAATCCCCGCCGAGGTCTGAATCGTTTAGCGGATTAAGTGTCCATCCATCGGCTAAAATATCCCAACGGGCAAACCAAATCTCCCAGCCATCCGGCATGCCATCATTATCAGAATCAGAATTTACCGGGTTGGATGATCCAGCATCTAAGGTCTTACCATCCACCTGCACCCAAGTAGATGGAACCGCGTCATGGCCAAATGTATTTTCCGGCAACCCCCATGAGTCAACATTGTTGAAGAGACTGGTCGACAGATTTCCTGGCAAGGGCGTACCAAATGTTGCATTAGGAGAGTATAATCCATCGCCGATATGGTATTCTAACCAGTTGAATAACTGTTCATCAACAGCCAAAACTCCGTCATGGTCAATGTCATAACCATCTCCGTCTGGATTCTTCAACCAGTCACTGCCATTTAGCGGATTGATTCCCGAGTTCACCACCTGCCAATCACGCAGGTAGCGCGCTTCCCAGCCATCGGGAAGAGTATCGCCATCACTATCGGGATTATTCGGGTCGGTTGCCACCCAATCCATTGCGTAAGAGGGTAATTCCTTATGCGATTCAGCCAACTCTCCAGCGCGCGCTAATTCAAGAGTCAATCCCCATTCGTATTCATATAAATTCAGCAGACCATCACCATCGGCATCCCACATAGCATCCTCAGCCCGTAATGGGTCCAGAGTCCAGTTATTGCCACCGTTGAAAGAAAGTCCAACCCAACGTCGATGTTTGATTTCCCAGCCATCGGGCAAGCCATCGCCATCACTATCCGGATTAGTGGGGTCAAGCGGCTGATCATTTCCCCCGCTATCGAGATAGGTTGAGTTGGCTTCGGCGGAAACCGTATTCTGTTGGCATTCGTAACTCATATTGGGATAGTAATGACACCATAGGTTACTTTGCCCGAAATAGAATCCGAATACTTCGGCACCATCGGGAATTCCATCGCCGTCGCTGTCGACATTTCGGGGGTCGGTTGAATTCCATCCATCCGGTGTAGTTGCCAAATAGCGAAACTCATCTAGATTAGTCCATAATCTCTCAAGATAAGGATCCTGATTGGCATCACGATTCAAGCCATCACCGTCGACATCGAGGTAGGCGTCGTAGGGATCAGTGGGGTCGAGCCCGTAGGAATGCTCCCATCCATCGAGGATTCCATCAAAATCTGAGTCGTCATTCCCGGGGTCAATTAACTCGATATTTGAAAATTGACCGGGGTCAAGGCCGGCTACCACGTAATCGATTTCATCAATGGTAACCTCGACCATGGTTTGGATATGACCAGGTATTCTCTCTTGGGTTGAAATGCCATATGAGTTGGCATAGCCACCATAAATAGACCACATTCCTGAAGCACTGCCGATAAAGACTTCACTGTTGGAGGGCAGAATTGAATAGACATCATTAGCCGAGTCCTCAGAGTTATTCTCTGAATCTGTATATTCCAAAGTATAACTATGATCGATGGCATCGGTTGCTAAATCCAATTTATGCACCCCGGAACCGGTACCTATCCAAATTACGTGAGTTTGCTCTCCGGGCCCATCGGGGTACAATGCGCGCACATCATATTCTAATGAGTCACCACTCGGCTTGTTACGTAACTCTGTTGAATTCCATTCGTTGAAACGCCAAGCACAGGTGAAAGACTCACGTACGGTTATCGTTGGACATACCAGCAGGCCCTTATCGGTGCCAATATACATCTTTGGCACTTGGGATTCAAATTGCACATGAACGATATCCTGAGGAGTGGCATTGAACTGGGAAAGCGGGGTTGTAAAATCACTCGAGGCATTTTCCACCGGCAGAACCAGCCCACCTGAAGAAGCAATTTCAATCACATAAGCAATTCCATCTGGGCCAGCTGCGAGAATTTGTGTAGTGGCAGAATCAAGTTCCAACTCCTCTAGTGCAGATATGGGAGGGGATGTGACGAAAGTCCAAGTTGTGGATGGAGACAACTGCCCTTCGATGTCCAGTTCTGCAAGTATAACACCTTTATTGGTCGACATCAACATTACTTCACCACTAGGCAAATCGAGCAATGACATGTCGCTCAATTCATACCCGGAAGGAAGATTGTGGTCGGTACTACTCGATTGATTGGATTCGATAATGCTGATACCCAACCTCGTCCCCGCATACAATTGTTCACCATCCTCGTCTGTTACCAAAGAGATTACATCGTGATGCATGATTGAAGCGGCATCAATACCTTGTGGGGAAGATGAGTGGGGATACTCAAATAGCGTCGCTGAAGTTGATTCCACCCCGACCTGCTTCAGTCCGGCGCGCACGCTATTTCCATTATCCCGGTAAGTGAGATACTCCTGGATATTACTCAACTCCTCACCAATCATCAAATCGATAGGAGAGACTGACATATCAGCGCTTTTTTCTCCGCTTCTATCGAAATCCCAACCATCATCATCGCCATCGAGAAGGCGGTCGCTACGATTGTGAGGGTTGAGTTGAAAGTAGATTTCCCAACCATCAGGAATACCGTCTCCAGTCACCGGGTAGGTGTGCTTCAACTCGATTCCTGAATCGAGATAATACCAATCGCTGTCGCTATTTGTCGGGTCGGTTCCCAGCCACATATCTTCACCAAATTCAACCGAAAAATTGGACCCACACGCATTCCCGAGGTTTGGCCATTGAAAACCGATTGAAGGCCAATGCGTTTGATTGGGGAGTTCGGGAGGCGAATAGGTACACCGAAGCCCATCGAGTTCGGTAGTCCAATTATTGCCCGCACCGAAATTGTACTCTTCGGCGCTAGTAAGATACTCATGTGGTGCTAAGATGCCATCCCGATCAATATCGAAACCATCGTCATCCAAGTCCAGTTCCCCATCACTGGAATTAAGCGGATCGAAACCCTCGCAAGAGTATTGACCTGTGGACAAATCAAACGTTCCAGACTGCCTTTGGCACATTGAAATCTCATAACCATCTGGCATTCCATCTTCGTCACTATCCGCTTTCCTAGGGTCAAGATATTCACGCTGGCCGGTTAGTAAATTTAATTCCCCTGTAAGGCCAATACGCAGGGTGCTGAAACATGCAGCATAGGAGTAAGGCCAACAATATTCTTCACTGGCATTCATTCCATCTCTGTCACGGTCGGATTCGGCATCGGATGAAACATTCCTATCGAGCCCTTGAATATTGATTTCTCGCCCATCTACTGAAGTGGTATTAAGCCAACCACTGAGCAGATTCTCATGCACATCAGGAATGCCATCTCCATCGGTATCGGTAACCGGTGGGCCCTCCCCCTCGGTATCTCCGGGAAATATATTCTCGACCTGAGAAACCGCTGGCATCTGAGACATCAGCAATAGGCTACTGACCAAGGCGATGGTCACGATAAGCGTGGTCTGCTTGCTTCGCATGGAATCACCTATGCACCGAACCCTTTGCGTTCGCTTATATGGATGGTGGAGCGAAGTTCGGATATTGAGTCGGGGCCGCAGGTGAGATTACCAGTAATTATCAATAAATCTCAACTGATTTTGGGGATTAGTTCAAGGGGTCTCGGTGCTCGTCATCTTCCGTCACATGTCCCTCTCAATCACACACCTTGGCACCGGTAGCAAGGGTAATGCAACCTTATTAGCAACAGATACGAGTAAAGTGCTAATCGATCAAGGATTTTCCGGTAAAGAATTGGAAAGGCGCTTAAGGCAATTGGAAATCGACCCGACCGAAATCGATGGAATCGTAATCTCACACCACCATGGTGACCACGGAGGCGGAGCTGCCATCGCCAACAAACGCTGGGGTATTCCGCTATTCTCCAACTTCAGAACCGCCGGGGCTCTAGGGCTGGATTTGGTCAGCGGAGTCACATTATTTGAGGACTTGGAACGGATGGAAATAGGCACTGATATTTCCCTATTGCCAGTTCCTGTGCCACATGATGGGGCTGATAACGTCGGGTTCATTGTCAGCAGAGGCTCCGGAGAAAGGGCTGCAGTATTCACCGATTTGGGATCGTGGACTGATGAGATTATCCAACATTTGCAAGGCTGCTCACACATCTCTATCGAAGCAAATTACGACCACCGCAGACTGTGGGACGGCCCCTATGCATACTCGCTCAAAGAGAGGATTTCCAGCCGTGGCGGACACCTGTCGAATCAGCAGACAGGGGAATTGTTGAGTAAGGTGGTCAGCGAGCGGACAAAGAGTATCGTTCTCACCCACCTTTCTGAACAGAATAACCAACCTCATCTTGCTGAGAGCGCAGTGCTTTATCACATCGATGAACTGTTTGAGGGTGATATCGCAATCTCATTACAGGAGGGACCGCATTTCACCCATTTCATCGGGCATCCCGATACCGAGATGCCGACACTAGGATTATTCTGACAAATACTAGACGCCTATGGCGTCTATACGAGAAGCCATATGAAGCCCATTCACCCTCCTATCGCCATGGACGGCTGGAATGTGATTGCTCATCCCCGCCGCAATGCAGTCAAAGAAGATAATAATGGCGTCTCTGAAATAATCGGGGTGGTGATGCTGCTGGCCATGGTGGTTAGCATTCTCGCAATCGTGATGGTCGCTCTCAAACCGTATGTCGATGACTTTGACGACAACAAGAATTGGTCATCAGCACGGGTTCTCAGTGAACAGGTCCAAGCTCGTATCGACGTAGTTGGTTCGGCACCAAATGGCACAGGGGTGGCATTTACACTACCTCTGGTTACTAGTACGATTCATTCTCTCAATCTGGTAGAGACATGGACGATTCAATCCGACCTTTTCGGCCTTGACCGAGTCGACGTCAAACTAGTCAATGCTACTGCATTTGAGATTTCCAGCGATAATGAAACCATTTCGTCGATCGGGATTTACAGCGATGGAATTCTACGAACATACAATGTCACCAATATCGGAGCCACCCACACCTTTGACACCGGACAAATTTTTGGCCGCGAGTTGATAATAGATGTCGAGAACGCCGATGGCATCGTTATACATCGACTAGTGCGATTGCAATTATCGGGATTACAGATGAATACCGGTTTGAATATCGGAGTCCATAATACGGCGATGATTAATCATGGAATGATGAGTCGGATGCCTAATAATGCCTGGAATATCGAGAAATTCCCGCCCCTTCATGTAGAGGAAACTTTCTCGGGACAACGTCGGGTCACATTGATGCTGAGTGATATTCAGACAACTTCCTCACTTCCAACGGGAAAAAGTTCGACTTTGCAAATAATCTCACGTGGCCCACTCACATTATTCGACGGTGAAGCCCGCAACTTGAGATTCTCCGTCGATAACCAATTACACAGCAATATCAATCCTCAATTCACCGAATTATGGACTGGCGACCACCTAATTCACCAAGCAACTGGCGATACTTCAACCTACTTCGGTTTCGCACCTTGGGGGAAAAGTTCTGGTATAAATGGAATAGGATTATTCCCCAACGATGAGGTAGTCCTGTTAGAAATTGGCATCCAAAGGGTTGAGGTGAGTTGATGCTTGAGAACGCAAAGCTGCGACGTGATGAAGAAGGAGTTTCAGCGGCTGTGGCCACTGTCCTCCTGTTTGGCGGGGTGCTGTCGCTTATCGGAATGATGCTGTTCACGATGTTGCCTGTGATACAGGAACTGGAAGGTTCGGTCGAACGCAATGGAATGGCCACCCAAATGAATAACTATGCAATCCAGACGGTCAGGTTGGCAGAAACAGGAATGCCGGGCGATAGCGTGAGTATCGACTTAGACCCCCTCGAGGGTGAATTGGCCTGGGACTACATGCGAGGTGGTAGTTGGATCTCCGCAACCTGGAGTGAAGGACAGAGTTTGCGTCTTAGAAATGCCTTGAATCTAGATTCAGAAGTAGAGTTCAGGTACCCGCACGGAGAGGTTGGAAGTATTTGCTGGGATGATCTGCGGCTCGGCCCTGAAAGATTGCACCAGACTCGCATTCCTGATATTTCCGGCACCGTTCTAGTCGTCCCCAAGATTGGTATCGCCGAAGACCTTAAACCGCTAGAATTGGAACTTCGCCAAGGTAGTTCTTCCGTCTCCGGTAAAATTTTAGGAGCTTCATTGTGGTCTGCTGACCTACCTCTGGATGGCATGAATGGGGAAGCATGGTTGTCATCAAATGCCGCAGTAGATGTATACCTATGGCGCGGAAAAGGTGGTTCCACCGAAGTGCCACCCGCAATTGCCGACTCAGAAACCGGAAGGGGAAATACTTGGACGATTCCTTTGGGGATTGGCACCACCACACTATACTTGACCAGCCTAGATACAATGCGCATCGATTGGCGCGGCGTAGATAATTCCGGTTCCGAGATTGCTGTCGCAGGTGGTGGATTCTATGCCGAAGGAGCGGTATGGACCAAGAGTTTCACTGTTGAAGAAGTAACATTGTTGAGCCTGTCGAGCAGTGCCGATGCCCGTCTTTTGATGATAGGTGGTGTGGCCGGAAGTGGCGATGCCCCCTGGCCCGCGACCACTGGGGCATTAATCGGCACAGAATTCCTACCGCCAGCGGGAGAGGGTGTTGTACTACTCGACAACCCGACTTCAAAGGCGGTGGTGGTTCGCTACCTTGGCGGTGCGCTCTCTGTTGCTGCAAACGATATCCTGCGAATTGATTGGCCGCCTGATGCCGCACTTGGAGCACCGGTATTGCGTACCGACTCTGAAATTCAGATTCACTGGATGCCCCGCAATGATGATACTGGATTGGACCGGAACGGGAGTTTAGCTATACATTCCGCTGCAGATACAGGCAGAATAAGCGGACAATATTTCAATTTCTCAACCCCGACACTTGCTGCAAGCGTCTCCGATACCAAAGTGACTCTACAGGTAGCGGGAGTTGAATCGCAATGGAATCTCACTACTTGGAACGTTTCTGGGAGCAATACTCATGCAGAGAATTCCGTGGTAATAGCACCTAATAATACGGAGGTTTTTCGTCTGGAGGTGATTGATGGTGATTCCATGCGACCAATAGTTACTGTAGGTGATGATGGGTTGGCATATATCCCCCACGATGGTGCTCAACGCTGTTCATTTGTCGGCACCCAAGCCTCGGGATGGATTAGCACTCGATTACCGTGGATAACAGTTGCGGGTCTTAGTGCAGGGGATATCGAAAAATCTTGGAGGAATGGGTTGCACCCTTCAAGTATGGTGTTCACCATTTATGGCTCCGATGGGGAACATCCTCATTCAACCGTTGCAACTGCGTGGGCTTTTCACATGCCAAGTTTATTCTATTCGTTCAAAAGTAGCATCACCGGGATGGAAACCTCAACCCGGGGCGGGGCAGTGCTGACTAATCATCCTGAGATGCAGGCATCAGCAATTCGTGGTCCGTCCGACCGCTCTGGCCCTGGACCTCGATTCGCTACCACAGTGCCATTGGCGTTCCCAATCGGCGACTCAGTGTCAGGTAGTGCTGATGTTAATGTTGATTTGCGCTTGATTCAGCGCCATCAACTGGCTTCATCGATTGCAGATGAAGTGCGGCGTGGTTGGGACGGCCCATATGGAATAGCAATAGCAGGTTTGGCGACTCAGGATTTATCTTATTCGACCGATTGGACTACATTTCCCCAACAGTTGCAGTTGCTAAATGACTACAATGGATGGGTTCCCGACCCAACTACAGATAGTTCTGAAACTGTATACCATACTCAAGGTGAGCAAATTCAATTTACCTTACAGGTAAGTGTACTACACCACCTCGCACAGGAGGATTTGTAGTGATTTCCGGCACCTTGAGGCGAGATGAAAGTGCTGCAGCAACCGAGTTGGGCTATATCTTCACCTTCATGTTAGGAGTGGTATTGCTGACGATGTTCTCAATATGGGCTTGGGATATTGAAACCGCCACCCGTGAAAGATGGAATAGTGAAGCATTGCAGGACAATTTGGACCGCCTCGCTTCGGCGGTTGAGAGGGCTGACCGCGCCAGTCGTTCGGTCGAAAACTGCTCGTACGCAGAAGCGGTTCACCTGACCGCTTTTGAAGCCTCAAAAGCCTCACTGACAATTAGTCTTGGTGAACGTGAGATTGTTTTACATGATTCTACTGGTATCTATGAACGCTCGGTGCAATTATCCGCGGCAGGGCTTTCAACCCACCAAGGTGAAATCAACCTGCAAGGAGTAGACACCATTTGGGCCATTCACAACGATGGAGTGACTGAAATCACCACCCAGCATCCTGGTGCGAACACCTGAGCCTTCAATTTTTACAGGGCTATTGCGCCCTCAATTACCCATTATCGATTGATGTACTAGCAACTGCACATCGCGCATACGCGATTGCGCACCCAACTCTCGGAAAACTGTCAACGCTCTCTGGAGATATTCCATTCGCCTTTGTCGGTCGGGTGCAGTGCCCCCCAAACGAGACAATAACTCTCCAATTTGCATACGCAAATCGTTTGCTTCTGCGATGATTAGGCCCTCGCGGTATTGCTCAAGTGCTTCTTCAGCCCTCCCGGAATCAACCAATACCTCGCCAAGAAGTAAGGTGGTTTCAACCAGCGCCAGCGGGTCACCTGCCTCCCCCATCAGCGCCAATGCCTCAGTGTAGTGGTGAAGCGCAAGGTCAGCATCATTCACCTTCGCATAATAGCGACCCAATACTGCTCTGGCTCGGGCGTGAAGTGATGAATCCCCTAGTGAATCCGTCTCTTCATGAGCCTTGAAAGCATGTTCTCGGGCGGATTCAACCTCGCCGAGGTCAAGATAAGCCCGGGCGAGATTGATTCTCGCCTTGCACATCTCGTACCCTTCACCATCGACTATAATTGATTCAACATTCGAATACGCCTCCATCGCCTTACTATTATCGCCACGGCGGCGATAAAGATAACCAAGATTGTGATAAGTACGCGCTGCCCAAATTGGGTCACCTAATTTGATGAATATCTCCAATGCCTCGTGATGAAGAGATAATGCCTTGTCATTATCACCACGCTTGAAATGAATATCGGCCATGCTGCTGAGTATCTGGGCTTCGACTAATGGGTCACCGCCCTTTTTCGCATATTTGAGTGCCTGAGAGAATGTGAACTCGGCTTCATCGAATCGACCACGAAGAATCTGTATGTCGCCAGAAATCTGCAGAGTCGGAGCAGCCAGTGATGCATCTACTTCCGACAAGTCGAGTTGCTCAATCAAATTGAGCAATTCCAGATGCCCACGGCTGATCAATGAGGGGCCAGAATTTTTTATCTGTTCAGCGGCATCTTCACTATGTTTTGCATTTATCAAATGGTGAATTAATTCTAAATCTCTCTCTGGACATTGCTTCTGAGAACGATACCAGTCAGCAGAACTTTGGTGCAGTAAAATCGCAGTCTGCTCATCGATGCTCTGCAACAGAAATTCACGAATGAGGTCGTGAACATCATATGTATCGCCATCGGCATTACGGGCAATCCCCTGTTCTACTAGAGAATCGAGTTCATCTGTCTTCAACTCTTGAATAGTCAACGCACCGAGAGGAACCGATTCACGGTATACCGAGAGTGCCCCGAGAACTCGCTTCTGTTCAGCAGATAATTTGTTAAAAATCTCAACCGAAATGTAGTTCTCGAGGGTTTCGTGAAAAGCAGTTGCTGGAGCCCCACGATTAATCAATTCCAAGACTAGAGGATGGCCTCTAGAAAGATGGTATATGTACTGGAATTGCCCCTCATCCATTTCTCCGAAGGCAGGTAATAGACTGCGTGAAGCACCTTGGTCAAGTCCGGTCAATTCCATAGGAATAGAGACTATCTTTCCTTCGGCATCGTTTATCGGAATCGATTCTCGATATGAACGGCTGAATATAACCAATCCTACCTGTTCTTCAATTTCCATTATTGAAAGTGCTAATCCCTGCAAGGTATGATGCAGGGCTTTATCGCTGACCTTGTGGAAGTCATCAACTACCATCAAACATGGGTACTTGGCTATGGCATCAGTGATTAATTGAACTGACTCATCAGGTCGCGGAACCGGTGTGGCAGCGAGATAATCGGCCAACACGGTGTCTCCGATATTGGTTAACCAATCAGCAATAGACTCAAGGAATGAGCGTTGGCCTTCCCAGTCTTGGCATCGATGATAGAAAAGGTTTCGACGATGCATGAACCGCTCAATCAACTTCCCAGCAAGGGTTGTTTTTCCAATTCCGGCAATCCCTGGGACTAGTAAAGTGGTAGGTCTGGCTTCAAGTAACTGCACCATGTTCTCTAGTTCTACCTCGCGGCCATAGAAGTACCTTGAACGTGGTAAATCTTCCAACGATGTCACCAATTGCTTCTCCACGTGTTTCGATAAATCACGCTCAATCACATCTTCTGACAAGTCTCTAGCATCAAGCACACCATTATCATCGACATATCGAATCACATCGACAATACGCATCGTGAAAGGTAGTACCTGATGGACCTCGCCCAACGAAGTAGAAACGGTATCTCCAGACGAGAGAATCACTCGAAAAGAAAAATCCTGTAACCGTCCCCACGTTTCTTCAGCCACTTGAAGTCCACCGTCGGTGAGAAAATACGCCTTACGTTTTCGTGAAACTCCTGCGACATGTGCCTGCCTCTCTACCAACAGGCCATCGTCCTTGAGACTGGCTATCGCCCGAGGAACATTGGAACGGGCGATAGCAACGGCATTGGCAATCCCCATCTGCGAAAGTGAAAATGGCACCTCTACCGCACTGGAATAATCAGCATAGTCTCGCAAGTGCAGCAGAATCCTTTCCTGCACTCCTGGTTTTGGTGTAGCCATATTTCCATCCCCCAAGATTACTCTAACTGTAATTCAGTATACCTATTGGCCCGGTGCTCTGTAATTCGGGTCAGGTACCCATTGCTGAGTAGCGGGGTCCCACAGCCAACCCGGATATTCGGGATTGGACACCGGCTGAGGTGCTGGTGCAGTCTGTGCCGCCGTCGCCACTGCACTCTGAACCACCTCTGCCTCGGCCTCGATTCTATCTTTGGCCCAAGCGTAGGGGTCAGCAGGAGATGCTGCTTCTTCACTATATTTTTTCTCTTCATAGTCCTCGTCATCTTCAAATTCGACAAAGAAGAAGGCAAATAACCCAAGCAATAGAGCTATTATTACAATTCCGCCGATGGCATAGAGTATCATTCCACTAGACTCTTCGGCAACTTCACCAGATTGAAGGCTCACAGGAATCTCCGAAGCTCCATATTGGAAGTAGACCTCGGTCAAACCACTGCCCGACAATTGTCCTTCGTTTACCTCCATTTTCCAATATCCGTCACTACCTGCGGTTGTGCGGTTGATTTCGCGGTTACCATCTGTCATTCGCAAGAATACAACTTCACCTGGGCGCGCCCTGCCGGTGAAAATCGCTGGATTGTCTTCAGTAATCGGATCATTCCATTCACCATCGCTGCGCTCAGCTATGAAGTCGAGATAGGTAACCCAGAAATTCATCAGTGATGATTCGATTTCACTTCCGTTTGCATCGGTAGCGCGGAACTGGACATTTTGTAGGTGGAGATCGGCATTGGCACCGAGCAAATCCATCGCATCGAGCGGATTGTAGGTGAATACTCCGTGGTTATTTGGCACCAATAGGGACTTGCAATCATCCTCGGAAATCATTTGCACCTGAGATAGGTCACACTGAATGTTCAACACCTCAAAACTATACCAGAATAAATCGCCATCGGCATCGGAAAAGTAGTCAAACATATTGACCTCGGCCCTTGAGCAAGGAGTTTCCGCCCTTGAGTCTCGGTCACAGAATAAGGTTACGTCATCTCTCCACTCCGTGCCATTGAATTGTGGCCTGATATTTTCAGCCTTGTTATCTATTGTGAAAGACATGTTCGATGGTAATGACCAATCATACCCATCGTAGGCGCGTACCGAAACCTTGTATTGGAAATCATGGGTCAAAGTTGTAGTGTCCCATGCGGCACTCCACAACTGATAATTCCCCACTTTGGTGAAGGTCGTAACTCGGTCTGGAGCATTGGTCAGATATTGACCGGTTTGCAAATCCTCGATAAGTATCTCAATCTTGGTGACTTGCCCATCGGTATCTCGTGACGAGCCCTCGATTAGTGTATCAATACTGGCTTTGAGACGGCCCGAAGCATCAGGCAGAGGTGAACTTAATTCAACCGAAGGTCTGTCGTTGTCGTTATCGACCTCCAAAATTATCTCGCGGTACACACATTCATCATAGGTAATGCGGCAGAAGTTGGAATCACTAGCCCAAATCTTGAAGCTGTATTCACCGGAAATCTTCCCCGCAGTACTCCATTCATAAGTCCACGCAGCCCCACCAGTAGTCAGTGTGGTCACGGTATATTCCGGGCCGGAAATCTCAAGGTGGACCGCACCGTTCTCACGCACGTCTTCTGCACCGTTTCCATAAGGGTCCTCGACCCTTCCGCTGAAAGTGATTATCGGGCTTTCAAAGGTGGAATGGTTCGCCGGACTGTCGACATATATTGTCGGCGCAACTGTATTCAGTTGATAGATACGAGTCATTATCGGACTGTAGTCAAGCCCGTCATATGCGCGGAATTCAAAGGTATAGTCATCTTCTGGTTGCTGAGCCATATCCCATGAAAAATCCCAGGTCTTCCATGGGTGGTTCGTCTTATTGATGATGCCGCCGGAACCGCTGGTATCGAAGGCGATGTAAGAATTGTCCCAATCTGAGGTCCCAGGAGGTTTTATCTGTATTTCCTCAACCTGTCCAAATTGTTTAATATTGGCATCGTAATCACTGAAATATGGACCTGCAGCACCATCCCACGACTCTCCGGTAATGGTGATTATTCGCTTGAATGTCGATTCATTTTCTTGGTGAACCTTAACACTGGGTTCCATATTAGTCAAGGTCACTACAGTATCCATTTGACCTGATACCGTCATATCAAAACTTGAACTTCCCTTGCCGACTCGGTACGCGGTCACCGCGTAATGTGACAACTCACGTGAAGTTCCGGAGTTGCAATCTGGATCATCGCCATCAATGACCGCATCTCCATCATTATCGAGCCCGTCATTGCAGGAATCCTCACCGGCATCGATGGCGAAGTGGTTCCAATTGGTATCGATGTGAAAATTACTGGCGAGAGAAAACCATGGGGTGTAGCCCCAGATATCGGTGGTCATATTGTATACCTCGCGCCCTGTCGACTTATCCTGAACAATCACATCGGCATCAGCTACGTGAACACCATTGGCCATGGTTCGCATGCGCACCAACTCAGCACGTTGAATCTGCACCCCCCAAGCGGTGTTCTGGTTCTGTATGTGTACCTTAGACAAATCAAAATTAGTCAAGTTAGAATATTGAAAGACCGTTGCATTATTGGCGATGTACATTTGCACCGGCATGTTGCGCGGTGGCATCAACTTGGAGTTTGATAACTTGATGCATTCGTTTGCCACCCATGGACATTCAGCGCCAAACCATCCGAGGCTAACCGGATAAAGTTCACCCGAAGTGGGATCGGGATCCGGCATATATTCGGATTGCACGGTAATACTTGATTCGGTCACATTGTAGACTTGACTGGCACCGGTCCAGGTATTCTCGGCGAAGTACCCTAGCGTGGCATATTTATTGCCGTAGTTATCGTCCATCAACTTTGCTCGAACTGCGAAATCACCGACTTCCATATTGTTGCGATTGACATTGATGATCGCCCCGGTGGCGCGGATTCCATCGCCATTATTTGTGGTGACGGTGTTGTCATTGATGGTCGCACTGGACATGAAGATGTGAATAGCAGGGCAATCGAATTCGCCCCCATACATCTCGTCACTATCACAAGTTCCTTGGTTACCCTGAATCGTATTGTTAACGATGTAGGCTCTTCCCTTGGTCGGGACCGGTACCGACCAACCGCTGTCCTGATAGTGGTATTCACCGATTAGAATCGCTTCTTTGGTCGTGTTGAATATCGAGTTATTCTCAAGTGCAACTTCGAAGGAATCTCCATACACCCAAACTCCATTCCAGCCTCCAATAGGTCCAATTACGTTATTCTTCGCGTATAGAGTCGCTCCACGAACACCGATTCCAGAACCTGATGAGGCACCACTGATGGTGTTATCGTTGAATTTCACTCTAGCACCGTCATAGGCAGTCATGCCAGCACCGTCTTCAGTAGTGATTGAGTTATTGGCGACTGTTAACCAGTGGTTGATGGCACCAGTGGATTTGTAGCCATTGGTGTCAATCCCGTTGCATTGAACGTCGATGGTAGAACCTGTAACTGTTCCCGAGGACATCGAAAGGAACATCCCATATGCGTTATTGGAAATCGACAGGGTCTGAAGATCGATATATGAATCCTCGGCGAACAGGACTGAGCGTCCTCCGCTCTGACTGGTACAGTCGTCAGCATTGGCGCCAGTAAATGATGAATCCCGAATGGTGAAGGTCGAAAGGATTCCAGTTCCGGTGCCATAGGCGCGAATAGCTGAAGCATCCCAGCCTTCGCCATCGGTTCCGACCACGAAGGTGCTATCTGAAAGAGTTGGAGCTGCAAGATTGGCAGCGATGATATTTGAGGTGTTGATATCCGAGAATTTCAAGTGGTCTGCGGGGATGCTCGCCCCATCAAATATCAGTGCCCCCAAGGACGGATTCCCACTGCCGCCGATAGCGATTGGGTAGCCATATGCATTGTCAAATTCGACATATGATAATGCTGTTTTAGAGGTGTCTACAGTATTACGCAGCACCAACCCTTCGCCACACTTTGCATCACTATTGAAACTACAGCGGCCCTGCGCTGAAGCATTGGCCGGGTTGTTCCAAATCAGGCGAACTGGGCTCCCAGTGCTGGCTTGGGTTGCACCGCACGTGGACGAACCTGCACACAGCGCTCCCTCGACATCGATGAAAGTACCATTTGGAATCTGGATTGTTGTTCCGGCATTGATAATCAATGTCGCCCCACCTGCAACCTTCACATCACCGGTGAGTGAATGTGAACCACTCCACGTTTCGGTGCCGGTGATTTCACCAGCAGAGGTTTCATTCTGCGCCATAGCACTTGGCGCGGCCGGAATCAGTACCACCAAGGTACTCAATATCATCAGCATCACTAAACTCAAACTTTTCGCGATTCGCACATCATCCACCAAGCACCCTGACCGTGGTCGAGAATATAAGCATACGCAACACTGGATAGAGTTAATAATGTCGGAAATGGCTAAGAATATCACTAAGAATATCATATATTGGCAATAATGTCTTTGTTTGTCGTGCTCGCTAGACCTTCACATGAGACTAGGTAGGCATTTTTCACTTAGATTATTGCTAGCAGGGTAGAGTTTGAGCGACTTCTGCAAGCCATGCCGACGAGTCCAATGCGCCATAGCCTGCACCTGAATCATGTGGTAATGCCTGACCGTTAATGGGAGTAGATGAATTTGCTAATGCATTCTTTACTAACTCGATGCAATTGGTACCCGTTGACTGTGAAGACCGTAATTCATTATGCTGTTCCAAAATCAATGCTAAGGCACCGGAAACGAAAACTGTGGCACCACTGGTTCCGGAACTACTGAAGTAAGTATTTTCTCTACCAGTAGAAATTAAACCCACCCCTGGTGCAACCACCTCTGGTTTCTCATTCGGACTGACACGAATGCTGGATTCCAATTGCTGATTGCCTTGAGATGATGATTCCCATAGCCCCCCACCCTCATTAAAGGCACCTACAGCAATAGCCATTGGTACGTTAGCTGGGGTTGCAACATATCCATCATCATCAATGCCGCCATCATTGCCCGCGGCAGCAATGACGTAAGTGCCCGCTGCTAATGCCCTCTCCACTGCAGAATGGGTACTTTGTCCTCCAGACATGGCGTCACCACCCAAGGAAAGGGAGATGATATCTGCATCTTGCTCCTGCCAACACCAGTCGATGGCTGCAGCAACAGTTTCCTCATCGCCGGAGTTTTCGCCGCCATCATCTGATTTCAAGGCCGCAGCTACAGATAGATTGACATTAGGAGCGGCACCTGAAATATGTCCGTTAGCCACCAAAATCCCGGCCATCATCGTTCCATGATGGCTATCGCCATAATCAACTGCAGTTGTCGAGGTGCCAACGAAGTCTTTGAAGTGAATCTGAACCGACCGCAGGTCTTGGTGTGAAATATCGACACCAGTGTCGACGATACACACGTTGACTCCCTGGCCACTGAGATTGTTGTTCTGTAATTCTCGTATGCCACTATCCTCCCATGCCCACTCGGAATCGGGATAGGTTAACTCAACAATCGGTTGTTTGTGATCCCAAAGCAGGAGTAGGGCGATTACTATTGACAATACCACCCACACTCCAATCGTGCGGTTTGGCATTCGTCTTGGAGCCTGGGTCATCGGTGGAGTAAAAGGCTCCCAACCTACTACTTTTGAACGGAAGTCTTCTTGCCACCCTGAAATAGAGGGGTCTACTGCAGAGAGCATCCTGTGGTCACTGGGTTCGGGGAGATACCCGATTCCATCCAACTCTTCTGGAATTCCTTTTCCCGCCATATCCTCACATATCCGAAATACGGATGTTGTTACTGCCTAAGAGCGGTCGAGGCTCAGAAACGAGCACCGGTTCCACGCTTTCGCCAGTTGTTGACTAATGCGAGTATGACAAGGCCAATAATTCCTGCGAGTACCCACGTCAAAGCATTGCTCGGTTCATCGGCCGGACGACTGACGATATCAATAGATTGAATCCGGTCTTCCGGGGTTTGCTCCAAAGGTGTATCTCCTGCATCGATATGAGCAACGAATAACTCGGGTCCAGGCCCCGCATCAGTAAGGTTCATCGAGATGACAAACTCTTGGGTTGTTCCTGCCGGAACCGCCATCATGAACGAATTGCTGACATCAATATTGGTAGTGCTTAGAGTAACTGTTACCGCTGATGCATCCAGTAGTCCATCGTTTCTGACGGTGACTAGGAAAGTGTTTTCCTCGCCGAAATACGGAGCATCACTCCTCGTGAAAATCTGCTCGATAATCAGGTCTGCCTTGGCTAATTGAATATCTACTACATGGGACACAGAAGTTATTCCATCTTCACTAGAAAAGGTCAGTGCCAATGGCCAAGAGCCAGAGGTGGCATTCACGGGAGCATGGATCACAAAGGTCTGCGGCCGAGTAGCGTTCTTAGCAACCGTAACTGTCACACTCTCAGGGGATACGTCCCACCCTTCGGGTAATTGTGAATCATCTACAGTTATTACAATACTGTCTTCACCATTGCCGATATTCTTCAATGTGATATCCAAAGTTCCTTCGCCACCGGCTCCTGCACCCGAGGACTCCGCCGGGTCGATTAACTCAATTCCGAAGGTCTGAGGCATCTTCACCTCGACACTGACCTCAGAGAGTGAACCACCCTCGGCTTCAAGGCGAAGATTCACACGGTGACCGGAATCGTAGATTTGTATCGTGGAGCCGTTGGGGGCCTGAACCCGCATTGTTACCGTCTTCGATAGGCTGGCATTTGCATCAACATCCCCGATTCCCAATTCCAGATTATATGAATCCGTCCATATTCCAGTTTGGTTGAGGATTTCAACGACCCATGTATCTGCATCAGGTGAATTAGAGGACATCATCGGAGATGCGTAAAAGTAATCATTCGCCTCGTTTCCTGAGTATGTTATTTCCACCTCAATGGTTATGGTGGAATACTCATCCCCTACATCACCCACCCACGAGCCATTTAGATGCATCATATCATCATCTTCGAATGTCGCTCCGGTAACCGAAATTACCTCAAAAGATACGCTATGTTCCACTCTGCGTTGGGAATGAATTGAAACTGGTGTTTCGGCTTGAGAGCCAACTTGAGAAGAGATTCCGCCACTATAATTCATGGTTCGATTTCTTTGAGTGGTACTAAACTCAGTTGAGAAAGATACTTCTCCGGAGGGTAACAGAATATCCAACTCACCATCTTCACTAACCGGCAATTCCCATTTAGCATCAGGATTCAACTCGAGAATGATGAATACGGGTGCGTCGATGATACTTGCACCCGGAGATTCGCTATCGCCTAAATTGTGCTCACCTAAGTTGAAATCGAGCCAAGTTGAAACCATATTGATGACTCCGCCATTGCGCATTTCCATGTCGAGGGTACCACCGGTGGCTACGCCTGCATCGATATGCGAAATTGCAACATCAAACTCACTGGCAGTAGCATTTTGCAGTTGTGCCCAAACCACCCAATTCCCCGGGGTGACGTCAGCACTCCATTCCAGAGTAGTTCCATTCAAAGTAGTGTTGGCTAGGAGAGCGGGGCGATCTAAACCTGCTTGAGGGTACAACCACACCAGAGTACGGTTTAGTACCTCAACCTCATCAAATAGATGGGTAATGTTGCCGCTGATAGATACTTGACCAGCGGTCATCATAATGTCACGACTGACATGGGATTCATTCACCTCATAACCATTTACAGATTCATTGCCATACCACTCAGCATCGAATCCTTCTTTGTATATGGTCACATTGTAAATGTCTTTGACCGGAACGAAGAGTTTCCAAACTCCACCATTTTCGGTTTGGATGGTAACGTTGACATCTGAGGTATTGCCCATAATTGTGACATTTACATCATCTATGCCCTCGTCGAAACTAGGTAACTCGTTACCGTCGAGGTCCCAGTAAACCTTCCCCCCTACCTCGACCCAAGTTTGCGCAGTTACGTCCAAAGAGACATTTGCTCCAGGTTGAAGGAATTCACGGGTAAGGTTGTATTCACCCTCCTCGATTGTCCACCGCGTCTGTAAGTAGGTGTTATTGAGGTGCAGTGTCCAGTTTCCAGGCATTAGTGAGTCACGGAAGTATCCTGTTTCATTGGTGGCGCCAAGGCTGACATTACCAAGACCGTCCAAACTTACAGCTGTCAATACGAAACCATCGGACATCTCACCCCGAGAATCATTGAATTGTATCTCTATCCAGGTCGAAGCGGATGTCTTCCAAGTAATCCCGCGCCGGTTTTCGGTTTCATTTACCACTAGGGTAGAACGTAATTCCTGCTGGAAACCATCGATTTCTGAAGGTGGTACGACCACAGAATAATTACCCATTGGAACGTAAGCAGCAATCGTACCGTTCTCATCGGATACCAGCAATTCGTAGTTTTCACCATCTAGGTCATAGAGCCAGACAGTTGAGTTATCCATGACTCCATTACTGACATTGCGCAGTGTTGCCTCAACTAACCAACTGGCCTCAAGGATAACTAGTACCGTTTCCTCCGATGGCTCAATTCCCACACCTACAGAAAGTGATGATTGGAAATTCTTGGTTTGGTGGTCACTGGCGTTATTTCGGGGGTCTTGTTCATCGAATTGTACATCATAAATACCAAGTCGCAAATCTACCGTCAGGTTACCTGTTGCAGAATAATTATCTGAAGTGATGTTGATCTGGCGACCATGGTTGTCCAATAACGGAATGAGGCGCAAATCTACATTAATCGGAGTTCCGTTCTCCCAAGTCGAGTCCCCGCCAGTGTTCAAGAATACTTCAAAATCCACCGACACCAAGCCAGGCTGTCCAATCAATTGCCAATCAACTCCACCCGTGCCATTCAGTTCGACTCCCATTTCAGAAACATTAATGTCTGTATTTGGTACGGAAAGCGTATAATTGCCATCAGGTAACCTGAACGAGAAACGGCCGTCCTTATCGATATCAGTGAACCAACTGACATTGTCGTCGTCCATCGCTTGGATTTCCAGCTTTTCCCAGCCGGTCAGACCTTCAGCATATGTCGAAACGTTATCGTAAACATATAGCCACCCGACACCAACACTAGCGATATCAAAGGTCAAATTCAATGCCGCCATTCCGTCGCTCACATTAATGTGGGCTCCGGCTGCTGATTGATTGGTCACTGAGAAAGCAGTGACGTCAAATTCTAACCCTTCGGGGAGGGAAACCTCAAACATTCCACTGCTATTGGTAACATCGGTGACAATGATGTTTCCAGAACGGAATTCCACGCCGATTCCGGATGCCGGCAAGTGATTGACAGGTTGATTCTCCCCTTCAGGAGGTGCTTCTCCGAATACTTCGGGCATCATCACCACCCCTGTGACATTGACACTCTTCTTGTATAACCACTGTAATTCGAGGTCATCTGTAAGCAATTCAAATTCGTCGTAAAGGATGTACACCTCATCAGAAGTATCTGTTCCGATCCACATTCCCATCGGCAATTCTACTAGAAGATCACCGGTTTCGTTAGATGTAGCATTAACTACCAAGTATTGAACTTCCGTATTAACAAAGGTAACAGTGCGGTTGCTATTATCCCACAACTCATATTGCCCAGTAGTCGAATTAAATATTGAATCTTCAAGATGAATCCTCACATCTTGATGTACCGGGATGGAGAAATCAATACTCAGGTTCCTCGGCTCATCCATGACGAACATGGTTTCATTGAATTCGTAGAAACTATCATTGTCCAAGTCGAAACGGTAGTAATAATCACCCGGCGGAAGTGGTCCAGCCTCGAAATAACCGGTCTCATTGGTAGAAATTAGGATTACATCTTCATCACCCAGGCCAAGGTCCTGCAACTCAAAAGTGAAATTTGATAGGACGTTGCCTTCACTATCTTCCATCGTGTCATTGAAGAAGGAACCGGGGATGGTCATCTGTACGCCATAAGAAGCAGTAATGCCAATATCGACAGGGTCTGGTAGCAGAACTTCACGCCCACTATCCAATTGTGCAATCATATTGTAGCGACCAGGCATCAGCCCAGTTACGTAGAATGAACCGGGCTCGACCATTGGGCCAGAGAAAGTGCCGATTCCTAAGAATAATCCAGTGCCGTTAATCGTGCCTGTGCCGACAAATTTACCCGCGCCCTCAAATGTCGCACCAGTCATTAAACGTGTGAACTCGACATTTCCTTCAGCTGTGAAACGGCCCTGTGCGGAAACTATCCCATTTACCTTGTAGGTTGAAACCGAACCATCTGTTGATATCAAACATACAGTTTCATTCTCAGGTATGCTGGCATTTTCCAAGTCACTGGCGTTGACACAATCTGCGATTTCGGTTGCATTTATCCACACAGCATCGACCATGCCACTTCCACTCCAAGTTCCATTACTGGTGAAGGATTGACGGTCGCTCAGGGTACGGGTGTAGTTTCCACTGAAATTGTAAACAGTCGCTACGCCCTCGCTGGTGAACTCACCGATTTCGGTGAAGGTGACTTCACCCTCACCTTGGACAATTCGCTCAATATCGGTAGTAAAAGTACCGCCAGTCGTAGTTACGGTGACGTTGTCGGTAAGACTCCAAATGCCTCGCAAGATGAAGTCTGTGTCGACAAGTGCTTCACCTTCAAAACTATCGTGCCCCGTCCATGAGATACTGCCACTGATACCGGAAGAATCGATTTCGATAATCACATCTTCTGCATATCTGTTTCCAGAGTGACCTTCATCACCTGTGATATTCAAGTGGACTTCGCTCAACCATGACATATTGGATACTCCACCCAATAATCCAGTCAACTGATTAGTGTCACGCTCATCATTGTAAGTAGTAGTCAAGTCCTGAAGTTTTTCTCCAAGTTCTCCTGATTTAATATCATCCTGATCGACGACGGGATTATTTTCACCGATATAAGCACTGAAACGCATATGCCCAGCAGGAACCACAGTACACCAATTACCTGAATCATCGACATCGGTTGAGGCTATTGGTATCCAATAGGTGTTGTTATCCATGTCCTGGGCGTCTTCCCCGCTGAATGCATCTCGCTCAACCAAAACGCGAACACCACTCATTCCATGACCATCATCGGACATCTGGACGCTACCACAAACCTCAGTCCCGGAATAGTACTTCAGAACCTTGACCAAGGTGTTGGCAACCCCGACACCTCGTACATCGCCAAATTGGTTAGGGAAATCAACATAATCAGGGATTCCAGCACCATACCAATTGGCTATGACAAAGTGATTCAGCATAGCCCCTGGCATAGTTGGTGCTGAAGAAAGAACCGAGCCGGGGGTGCCTGTCTGCTGGAAGTGCTGGGCTGGCTGGGGATTGGTTGAACCGACATCCAATCCCAAGGTAGAAGCACCATAGCCAACATAGGTTCGGGCTAACATGGTATCAAAGAAGGATGGGCGGTGGTCAACGCGCACATCAACTAACTGAATCGGGTCGAAATCACCACCGGCCTGCTGCGCTAAAACATCTTGTCGCTGGGCCTCGTACCACTCATCGGCACTCATCTCATCTGGGAATGAACCTCGCTCAGTCATGTATACAGTGTCGAGGAAGTGCTCGACATCTAGACCCCCAAGGGTGGTGGGTGCGTGGAAAATTCCGGTCGGGTTTCCATAGTTGTAGAATCGATCTTGGCTACTGTGGCCACCTACCGGGTATAGTCTGTTATCGACGGCAAAATAACGTATTTCGTGGTTTCTAGTCAACATCTCCCCGGGCTTTCCTTCACTATTTTGCACAGTATACACGCGATTGTCCATCAAATCAGAGTACAAATCCGCTAATCCCTCGGTATCCAAAGATGTTGTTAGCATCTGGCGAGCCAATGCTAGACGTGCATTCTTGCGGTGCAGGTTGGTAGAAACTGAATCAAACTCTTCGATGATATCACTGGTATACCAGTAGTCTCCGACGATATAGTGGGTAGTACTCTTCTCGGTGTCATCAGCGGTACGTATTCGGCTGTCGAATAGTCGTTGCGCTCCGGTTTTTAAGACGAAATCATCACCGGCGCAGTCATCGGTTTGGTTATTACATCCAACTATTTCCTCGGTATCGTAAACACGGTACACCATAGATGGTTGAACAATTCCATCGACAACAATTTTCCCTTCGGCCATCACAATATCTCGGTTAACCAGGGTGATCTTAA
>Ga0302120_10000239_pt1 | contig 23474 bp, 16 predicted proteins | sample AG5_Bottom_MG_FD_203118 | JGI IMG/M metagenome (GOLD analysis project Ga0302120, IMG submission 203118) | Marine microbial communities from Western Arctic Ocean, Canada - AG5_Bottom | ecosystem: Environmental > Aquatic > Marine > Oceanic | place: Canada: Western Arctic Ocean | collected 2017-10-01 | reverse complement strand
GCGGGTTTACGCTGATCGCCCCAACTCAACTCAATGATAACGGTGCAGCTCGAACTTGGCACCCGGACATGGCCATCGACAGCCTTGACAGAGTGCACATTACCTGGGCTGATAAGAGCGGCCAGCACGCTATCATGTACACTGCCATCAATCCATTCCAAGATGACCGCGACGGCAGCGCTGCTACCGACGGTTCGATTACCGTTGTTCAGGACACCATCGTTGAGAAGCGTTCAAACAACCGCGACTGGCCTGCCATCGCCATCGATTCAAGGGACAATGTTCACATCACTTGGGAAGATAATTTCGACCAGTTGGACAAGTTCTTCCAACAGCCACAGATATACTATGCAATGTTTGAGCCCAACGTCGCCGCTACTCAAGCCGATGTAATCTTTGATTCGACCCTTCTCACCCCGATTATCGGACATAAGGGCCATCCGGATATCGCCATCGATGCTGACGATCAAGTACAGGTGGTTTGGGATGATACTAGGGGTGGCAAAGTCGAACTCGTATTCGTTATCGACACATCCGGTTCGATGTATTCTGAGTGGGCCGATGTCTGCACTGTTGTCTACGGTGGAAGCTTTGCCAGTGGTGGCTCATTCCAAGGAATCAAACCGATGCTTAAGAACGCTAACATGACTGTATTCGAAACCCTATATGGGCTAGGAAATTACATGCCCGGCGCCGCCAGCAGCGGTGATTGTAGCAGCGTCACTCCAAATGGCGCCAACGCACAAGGGCCACGTAACACTCCACTCGGATTGTATCCGGGTGATGATAGTGGTGGAATCCGCAAGTTACCGGGAACTGTCTACAACGGGCAGACTTACTCGGGATATTCTGGTGAGGATTGGGGCCCTGGAAGCAACTGGGCCTGCTTATCGTGGCGCGATGCGCAAGGAAGCATTCCTGGAAACCCTCCTACTAGTTCCGATCACCACTGGAATCCAAATGCCACCAAGATTGTGATTCCTATTTCGGATGAGGGGCCAAAAGACGGCGACCCTTCAGGCCAATCCGATGATCACCAAGCAATTCAGGAAGCGCATGACTCATGCGTACGTGCCGGAATCATCCCAATCGGCCTCTATGGTCAGAGTTGGGGTGGAGCTACCACGGTACAATCCCATTTCAAGGACTTGTCACAGTGTCCGGACGGACAGCAGGGAACCCATTCACGTAGTTGCCCAGGTACCACGAATGCCAACACCGACGCTGGTGGGCAAGTATACGAATTCCCATCATCATCTTCCAGCACCACCCAGATGCAACTACTGGTAGAAGCCATGGTCTACATCTCGACCAATAACTCCCGGGAGATCTATACCACAATGCTCGACCCATATGGGAAGATTGAGAATACCCCTGGATTCGTGCGCGGCGAATCCGGCCACATCGTTACCGGAAATTCATACATAGAAGACCTTGGTAGAGGTAGCGAAGGGCATCTCGTAGTGGTCAACGATACCCGCATTACCATCGACGACGCATATTCCTTCCACCCCTCGATAGCCATCGACTTTGAAGGTAATTCCCACATCGTTTGGATGGACGGCCGCGATTATGGCTTTGAGAAAGATGTCAACTACGAAGTATACTATACCAAACTCCGAATGAAGGGAGCAGGTGAATGGGATGGAGTCTCGGGCGGACTGTCGACCTATGCGATTAAGAAGATCGATGACACACCAATCTCCAATGTCGAAGGCCCGGGCGGACTTGCCCAAGGTTTACCTTTCAGTGGAATGAGTGCTTATCCAGGTATCTTGACTGATGACCAGAATCACATTCACATCGCGTGGCACGACTTCGGCAACATTTCAGCGCAAGAGGAAATTGTTTACGTACGGCTCAATTCAACCACAGAAACTGGCCCGGGAGAGACTGCTTTAGACCCATGGGACCCGGTTATTGTAACTCATTGGGAGAGTTACAAACTCGGCCCCAATTCTTTCACCCGCCCCGATTTAGGAATGACACCGGCCTTTGCCAACGACCTCGGCAGTGGCGCCCACCTTGCATGGTCTGATACTAACAAGTGTAGTGATGAGGGCAATAACTTCCAATGGACTTTATGTTATACTCACGTCTTGACCGGCCAGGTAGATGTTGAATACGATGAGGGTGAGACTTACTATCACGTCATTGAACCCGGAGAACAGACAATGTTCAACCTTACCCTGAACAATACCACCCCAGGGCCTACCGAACTGGTTTCTGATACATACTCGATGAACCTGTCTGGAGTACCGAGCAATTGGTCAGCAACCCTATATTTCACTAGCAATGATACGGCGATTTTCCCAGAGACGCCGATTTTCCTCAAAGGAGGCGAGTTGATACCGTTTTACCTGCGCGTGCGCGCTCCATCAATCTATCAAGCCACTGAAGATCAGCGGGCGACCATATCCATCTCAGCCATCAGCCACAAGGACCCGGCGATTCGCTCTGACTTGGCGACTGTCACTGACATGGATGTGGTACACGGCATCAACCTCGATACGAGCCACCGAATGGCCGATGTCGAACAGGGACAGGTTGCTATCTTCTCAATTACTATCACTAATACGGGAAATGTCTACGACTCGTTCTCCTTCTATGACCCGAATAGCCTGGAAGGTCAGGCTGAATGGTATTTACCATTTGGCTGGCAGGTGACTTTCCCCCTTGAGGTCAGCCTTGACCCTGGACAATCAGTAACCAAGAACCTCGAGGTCACTATCCCGATTTCCGAGGATCCAGGTACAAATGTAATCTATCTCAAAGGATGGTCACAGGGTGAACCATTCCTCGATATCAACCGTGGGACGTACGACGTTCTTGAGTTGTGGATCAACGTCAGCATCCGTTCGACCGGGAACATTGTTTTCACCATCTTTGATACTTCTGATTACATTCTCCCGGGCGAATGTGCCGAATACGACATCGAGGTTCTGAAGAACTTCGCCCCAGGATTCTTGGTATTCTCAACCCCTGGTGCTCCGGATGCAATGCCCGAAGGCGGTAATCTTGATGATTGGCGCCAGGAACACTGGACAGTTGAATTAGACTTCTCCAATGCCCCATCAGACCCAGATGGCGACGATAAGAGGCGTTGGGAGGTTGGTGTCGCATATACCGTCACTGCTATCGTTTGCGCACCTCACAATGCCAGCGCTGGATTGGGCCCAGCAGTGGCAGTAAAAGCCAATCTCGATGGCCACAGTCGAGTTTCTGATTCGGTTATTCTATCGACCAACGTCATCCATAAGTATGAACTTGAGTTGGTGCCGTTGGTCAACACCACTGTCTTGATTAACCCCGGCGAGCGCTGGATTGTGCCACTTCAGACTTTCAATACTGGTAATGGCCCCGACCGCTACGACCTACGCCTTGCCAGCATTTCCGATTCCGAGGGAAACTCTGTGCAATGGCAGGTAGACGTACCGCGCGAGGGCTTAGTAGAGTTACAACGCAATGACTGGCAAGAGATTGAAGTGGATATCCAGATCCCGAATCAAGTCGATGCCGGGACATACACAATCCGCATTGATGCATTATCCGAGGAGGTATATCCTCAGAGCGGCCCGACTTCTACCAAACTCAGAGATTTCATCGAGTTGACGGTGATAGTCAACGAATTCCATGACATGCAGATATACTTGGATGAGACGGTTGAGAACGAAGTGAAGACCACCGCCCCAGGGAAGGTTGTACGCTACACGCTGAACATTACCAATAACGGCAACGTTGCCGACACCCCGAGCCTTCACAACCACACCGGAACTCGCGATGGAGATACTTGGATAATGTCCGAGGTTCCTGGGATGACCACCCTCTCAGAGTGGCAGGTAACTTGGGCAATCGTCCGCAACTTCGATAATTCTCAGGCCGAAGTCGAAGAGGAATGTGCTGAGGTACTTTCTGGAGAGACCATGCCTGAGGAACAATGTGTCTACATTTCTGATATTGGTGAGTTTGTTATGCCACAGATGGATCCATATACGACTTTGACGTTGCGGTCGATAATCAAGATTGGCGCCAATGCCAAACTGGAGACCCGCCCACTGGGTCTCAAAGTGACATCTATGTATGGTGATATGGCGGAAGAAAATGGCGACTTTGATGATAGTCCATCATGGTCTGGAGATTTACTAGATAGCAATGAGCTGATTGTAACCTTACGGTTGCGAGCACCAAATCTTGAAATTGTGGAGGCCAGTGTATCTGAAAGTGACTCGAGTGCTGATGTGGGTGAGACAATCCCAATTCGTGTTGTAGTACAGAATACCGGAAACGTCCACGCGGTTGAAGTCGAGATAATTTTGTGTGAAGACCAGACCGTCGAGGAAATCGAAGAGCGCGGTTGCGACGATGAGAACATTGTATATCGACAAATCATCGGTGCCCTTCTACCGCCCGATGATACCGGGATTCCCAATCAGGTCGAGACCTATCTCTTGTATCCAGTCACCGCTGGAAGTCACAGCGTAGTCGTAGTCCTCGACCCGAACGATAACGTGGTCGAGCAACGAGAATCCGATAATACCCTTGAAGTAAACCGTGAGTTGAGCAGCAGTAATCCGCTAATCGATATTGCCGGGCAGGTCGTAGGAAAATGGGCGCTACCGACTGGAGTTCTACTTCTCACTCTATCTCTACTCAGTGTGGTGTACATGGTAGGTCGCGGACGAACCCAAGAAGCAGCGCAGAGAGTTGCCGAGCAGAGTAGTCTCATCAACATCATGAAGAATGAAGATGAACTAGAAAATTGAGCAATTATCACGCTTTCCCCTGCAAGCATTCTCCTAAGGTCTGCCTTGCGGGGGGTCGTTTGAACTAGTAGTCTCACTGCGATTAGCGTCATATCCCTTCCATACTTCGGGCTCGTGGTAGCAATCTGGGTCGTCTTGGTCGGCTTGCCCACCCCCATCATTATCGGCGCCATCACCACAATTCCCTTCAATTACACCGGCTTCACCCTTACCGAATAATCCCCCATCTCCCCCGCCGAACAGGGTAAGTGCAATTCCGATGCCGACGACTACCACCACTGCAGCCACCAGCATTGTCTTGGTCGAGTCATTACTAACTTCGACATTGACAGTGATTTCGGATTTATCGCTTTCATCAGACATCGGCTTCGCGATTGCGAGGAGTCCTTGGATGATGAAAGTTCACTTCGGTCATTTATGCTCTTTTGGCAGGATTGCCCACCACGGTAACTTGGTATTACTAGGTGCTGAGATGATATGCCCGGAAGAGTGGGATAGAACCCGCATCATTCGTCCTTGAAAGCTGGATAAAAGAGATTCGTAATGTAACTCATCAGTAGCCATCTTGCGGATAATAGCGTCAATATCAATCTCTTTGCGGGGATTTTCTAGCATGCGATGGACAAGGTGTCTTTCTTCATAGGTCTCAAAGTCGACATCGACAACCCTCGAGGCGCGGTGTTTGATGTGCTGGTGGAGGGAGATAAGAGCATCTCTTTGGTGATCTAAAGCCTCAAGTGCATCACCCAATTCACCGAGAAAAAATACCGCCTCGGCGAAAGGAATCTTCTTTTTCCCTGAAACCTGTTCAGCAATATCCCCCATCCCAGGTGGCAATTTTCCGGCAAGCCGCATTGGGCCGCCTTTGGGAAGAATACGTTGCTCGATATGGAATAGGTCGGGCCCAAGGTCGATTCGCATGGAAAACGACCGCTGTACAAGATAGATTCGTTTCGGCGGCCCACCCTTTTCAGATGGAACCATCTCACTGTCGACGAAGCCGGACTTTTCCAGCACCTTGAGGTGTTTCATCACCGCTTGTTGGCTAACGCCGATTAATTCTGCTAGTTGTAAAGGGTAATGTGGCTCTCTTACCAAATGCTGCAATATGCTACGACGAACCTTGTTTTCAAGCAACATCAGCGCTTGGGCAGCATCTTCCATGACTGGTCAACCTGAGGTTACCTAGTAGGGAGTGACCTAAAAATGCACGGTTGAAAACCTCAACCCTCATCCCAGTCTTTCCACGAATCATTTTGCACCACCTCTTCTTTCTCATCTACACCTCTGTGGGGCGTACTCTTTCCATCGCCCTTTTCCCCTTTCACCTCATCACTCTGCTCCGAGTACTTGGTATCTGGGATAGAAAATGGTGAGGTGGTGAAGCCGGTATCATTGAATTGGGAATCGACAAATGGGTCGGGTACGCCAGAATCAACATGAGGAGAATCCTTTTGTTCTTGGAAAGAATTTTCTATCACATTCATCTTATCCTGCTCACTACCGTGCATCAGTAAATAGATTTGGTCGGTGGTCATCAAGCCCTCGGCGCTACCCGTCTCACCAGCCGCTCCAACAACCATTCCTTCCCCAGGAGCAATCTTCACCTCATCTGTATGCCCACCAACCATGGCAGCAGATTTTCCTCCAACGGATGCTTTGGGATGATTTGCCGAGGGAGTTTGAGAGACAACCAATCTACCTTCGCCATCGACCGCATAAGACTGCAGGTCACCGGTATGTTCGTTGACGACCATCACAGTTCTCTGACTTTTCAATTGTCCCCGAGAGGCCATCCAGTGAAGTATTCCCCCAACAGGTAGGAGCACGATACCCATCATACAGATTAGGCAGGATAACCAGAATGCTAAATCTCCGAATATCTCACCGAATGCCTCATCATAGTCCAGTAGCATCGCATCCCCTTCACTACATGTGCCAATTACCTCAGAGTTGCAAATCACATGAACATCATAGGTGCCATCGGAAAGTTCCCATGAACCCAGTCTATTGAATTCGGATCCGCTTTCATCCATCGCTTCAAACTCATATCCGCATCCAGTCTGGTTCACCACTACACCTTGGTGATCATAGACTACAAATTCAATGTCTTTACTCCTATTTTCTGACCACGCCACATAGCAAGATTTTGTTAGTTCAACGCTTTCCTGCTCACCAATTCCTATATTAGCCACATTATTCTTATTTGGATCGACTATATCGACGAGATCATATAATTGCGAGATGAAGAATATCCCACCCAAGAGAAAACATACTCCCCCGGCGATGAGGAGACGCCGACCCCAAGAAGACTGCTTTTGATACTCATCACTGGGCTGCACGGTAACTGCCAAACCGTTCTCCTCCTTCAATCCGGCGCTAATGCCCCATCTCCGCCAGTTTCTCAGGAAGATAGGTGTCGGTGACGAAATCAAGACCATACTTTGCCAAGGATTGCTGTTCAGCCTTCTGGCCAAGGTCTAGCATCATATTGATTTGGTCCTGCCACCAGCCATCGTTGAAACGAGGGTCGGTCAACTCGGCCTTGAGGGCCTCCACATCTTTGCTCGACAAGTCATCACTAGGTAGGTCATACGAGACAATATCATCTGCAGTAATCCCTAGGTATTCGGCACTGGGGGTTGCAAGATATTCCGAGATGTGGGCGGTTTTTATTGCTCCGTACGCAATTGAAGCGTATATTCTAAACGACCAGGGGTCGCCGTCGAGGAAAACGACGACAGGAATATTCCACTCCTCGTTCATCCGTTTGAGAATGCGACGGGTAGAGCGAGCAGGTTGCCCTTTCAAATGCAATAGGGCACAGCGATGATTCTCATCAAAACCATTCTCGACAAGCCTGTCAAACATTCCCCCAGTCTCAATTGCCATGATGAAGTCGACATCGTGTTCGAGTAACTGAATCTTTTCCGCCTCGACATTATAGGGTACGCCATAACCAGAATCACCGACATCATCACGGGCATTTATCCGCATCCATTCTCCCCGGCGATTTCTCTCATTGACAGTAATATCACCAATCATACGAGATCCATCCTCCTCAGGTCGTAATTTAAAATCTTCACGTAAGCACTTAGTGACAATCTCCAGGTCCTCAGCGAGATTATTGCTTTCGTTCTGCGAACTGAAATGCCCATATCCCCAACCTTCAGAGATGTAATACATCTCACGCAGGGTACTTGATTTACCAGCATCAATCATCTCTTCGATGAATTCGATGACATGTAGTGCCCGGAGTAATTGTTTGGCACTCCCTAAACTCTTTGCATCACGAATAGACTGCTTCTTGCCGTATTTGTAGACGCCAAGTTTACTATCAAAACCGATATTCTTCTTGGTTCGAACCGGTAGTGTCATGGTCGGCGCATCACCTTTCATCATGCGATCATACATCTCTTCAACAACACCGTGCATCGCCGCTTTGGTTTCTTCAGGAGTATGTGTCCTAGCCATTACGCTCCCCCTCCATCGAATAGTTTCTGTTGCTTGAACAGGTCAGTGGTCTTGTTCATCACCGCTTGACTGATATCATCAGCATCAGAGGTGAGGGTGGGACTGTCGGGGGAGTTTGGATTTTCACTCGGAGCAGGAACGCTCTCAGCCGAAACCGAGTCATTTGATTGTGACACTGATGGGCTATTTGATTCAGATATCACTTCAATTGGATTTTCGTTTTTTCCAATTGACTCATCATCCGCATCAACTTCGCTGTTTTCACCACCACCATCCTCTTGCAGACGAATATCAGCAAGTATCTTCTCATCGAGTACACTAGCCCCGATAACATCCCCTGCGCCACGATAGAAGACTTCGGTCTCAATCCAATCACCTTTATCCAAGCCAGCAAGGGAATATGTCACTTCGGCCCGCCCACCCGGTTCAAGGGTTTCCAATTTCCATGCCCAGAGCCCAGAAGCCTCTTTGCGACCACCTCGCTCATTGGCGACCATTTCCGCCAAACTCTCGGGCCAACTCACCAGAATGGTATATGAGCGTGGGCGGGCGGTGTAATTGTAAAGCAGGATTGAAACATCGGTATGCTTGGTTTCCTTATTCCATTGAGTGGTTTCCTGGCATATCACCGCATTCATGATTTTAGTTATCGCACCGCCGAGTGAAGGAACAGGTTTGCCCAGCAATGAAGCTGACTTTTCTGCTATTGCCGGCAGAATATCGTTTATCAGTTCAAATTTTTCTTTGGTTTTTGCCATCTTCTTACGTTTCTCCAAATGGCGGCGTAATCCACGCCCCATCTCCAATGCCGCTTTTCGAACTTCTCCGAAGACCTCCTCATTGTCAGCGAGAGCTTCCTTTGCTTCACTGGTGAATTGAACGTATGTACTAGCGAGATGAATTAGAATTGCCGCCGGCCCTTTTGGGACGCCTTTACCGCCAGCCTGTTCAAGTCCGTATTGCCGCCAATCAACACTTTCAATAGCCTTGGTGAGCAGACAACCACCCTGTTGGTACATCAGTGGTACACGGTTGGCAAAGCGTAGTATCTCAACCGGTTTATCGGCTGGCATCCCACCCCCGAAAATAAGCCCGACCTCCACTTGGTAGGGGTTCCCTTGACTGACTACAGGTGGCCTGGTTAGGGTCGCGATGAATCGAGAGTCAATGGTTTTAGAAAGTCCCTTTTTTATCAACATCTCCTCAATAGGCGATAGACAATTCGTTGGTGGGGGTAGGAGTTTGACCGGTTTCCCCCTGGTTCCATTACGCTTTCCATTCATCGATTCCAGAAGTGCTTGGGCATCATCCGGCTTGATCAATTTTGGTTTATTACTCTCTTCCAATTCAGCAGCGGCAATCAATTCCTTGGCGGCACGTTGGCTGACCCCGCTGAAATTATGGCGTAGGAACGAGGTTAATTTTCTCTCATCACTGGATTTCAGCATCCTTTGTAATTGACCGAGGTGTATTCCACTCGGGTGAGGTTTAATGGCATCGACGACACGGGGTAATTTTTCTGTGACCCGAGGGAAATGAATGGATTCACCATCAGGGTCGGTGAAGAAAATTTCGGCGTGCGGATTAACGATTGATGTCATCCGGAGATATTGGTAAACTGATTGCTTGCCGCGTTGATATTTGGCCTTCATCTTAGTGACTACCTGCACACCATGCTCGATAAGTTCTCCAGCATCATCACACCAAGTGATACGTTCCTGTTTAGTTTTCAGAGCCTTGTTTTTCTGAGTATCGATCCCAATATCTACCTGTACCGCAGTCTCTTCAGTGGCAATTTTTGAAATTACCCTACTCGGCTTTCCAGTAGTCAATTGACCATACATCACCACACCGGTAATCCCAATCCCCTGCTGTCCTCGGGATTGGCGGATTACATGGAAGCGACTCCCATACAGCAATTTTCCGAAGACATTTTCTAGTGCTTTCATTGGGATTCCCGGGCCATTGTCTCGTACCTTGAGCATAATGATATCACGCTTGATATCATGCTTGGATATTTTTATCATGATCGTCGGTAGGATTCGCGCTTCTTCACAAGCGTCGAGAGCATTGTCTACAGCTTCCTTCACCGCGGTGATGAGTGCCCTAGTGTCGGTATCGAAGCCGAGAAAGTGCTTATTCTTCTCAAAGAATTCTGAAATAGCAATCTGCTTCTGTGTCGAAGCCAATTTTTCCGCAATGCCCATGCATCCACTCTCCCGCCCCCTAGTCCTCCTGAGTCCTAATGACACAGGGCCAGCAAACGACAGGGTGAGGCGTATCTCGACGGTTCAAAAGCAATACTGTCCCAATAGGGATAAATCCAAGGTATTGAGCGATGATGACTCTTATTCGGCCTCGGCGATTAAACGCTCTAGGTGGGAGCGTGAAATTCTATCCATCCAAATGATCCCACCAATCGTGATTGCGATACTGAATATCATTGATAGCCACCATAGTTCGTCCTTTGGTGGGCCTGCCCCTTGGCCGATGGCGAGAATATTTCCCAAGCGTGATCCCCACCAAGCATAGAGAATAGTAGGGAAAAATGTGGCTACGTTGCCTATTGCATAATCTCGGGTCTTCATCTTCGAAGGGCCGAGCGCCCAATTCACCATATTGTATGGTATGACCAAGGAAAGGCGGATCAATATCGTCACCACCAATCCGTGCTCCTCGACCACCTTGTCCAAAGAGCTCATCACCGGGTGTTTTTTCGACCAATATTGCACTTTTTCGCTCAACAGATATCTACCGGCGACGAAAGCGAGCATCGCCCCCCCCATCGCACCGAGCCAACCAGCCAACAACCCCCCACCAAAACCGAAAAGGGCACCGGCCACCAATTTCATGAACGAGGATGGCACCATCAACGGCGCTAGGATAGTGAACATCAATGCAAATACCAGTGGACCGGTGAGATAACCCAATTCCCCCATCGGTTGTGACCACTTGGCGAGCAAGGCGACGATAGGAATTGATATTGCGGTGTAGATGGAGAACAGAATGAGGATTGCCAATAGTGCAATGCCACGGCTTCGCCGCCCTTGCACATCCATACCTCTCATCACTCTTCAAAGACAGTTGGTTTCCAGGCGGTGATACGGCCTGTGAAGGCCGAAGCAGCCACTGTAAGTGGACTGGCGAGATACAACCGACCAGGGCCTGAGCGGCCCTGGAAATTGCGGTTTATCGCCGATACGGTAACTTGTTCGGGTAAGGTTGAGACCCCAGGGCCAGCGCCAATACAGGCACCGCAACCGGGGTCAATGACGTTTACACCAACCCTGCGAAAGAGTGCATCCCAACCCTGTGTCACCGCGTATTCCTTGACACGGCCGCTACCATATTGGATATAGAACTCGACCGATTCAGAGACAGTCATTCCGGCCGCATCAGCGGCCGCACAGACTTCAGCATAATAGGAGATATCAGCAACCTTACCCGCGGTACATGAGCCACCGTAGGCGATATCGATGTTGACATTACCAATTGCAGAAATCAAAGCCCCATTTGTCGGGTCACTGGGAATACCCTTGTCCGGGTCACCTGGATGGGCGACCATTGGAGCGATAGCAGAAAGGTCGATTTGATGTACGCCACCATCATATTTCGCCTCTTCATCGGCAGAGACAATATTATTCCGGACTTCATCAGCTGATAATTCCGGGCGCATTTTCAGCATCCATTCTACGGTTAGGTCATCACCATCACATATTCCTGCGCGGGCACTGCATTCGGTTGCCATATTGCACAGTGTTGCCCGCTCATCCATCGACAGAAAGGTCATTCCTGGCCCACCGAATTCCATCGCACGATTAAGGGTCAATTCCTTGCGCGCATGGTCTGAGAGGATGAACAGCATGACGTCTTTTGCAGTACAACCGGGGTGCAATTTTCCAACCAACTCGAAGCGAATACTCTCGGGAACTTTGACGAATGTGAAGCCGGAATAAATCAGACTGGCATATTCTGTTGCACCAACCCCGTAGGCGAGGGCATTGGATACCCCACCCATACAGGTGTGGGAATCAGTGGCTTGGATGAAGTCACCGACATCGATGAATTCTTCGCGCGCCACCTGATGACAGATTCCTGGCGAGACCCCATCGACCGCCGAGTAGTCACGTACTCCGGTATGACGTTGGAATGTTACTTGTAGGTCGCGCAGAGTCTGCACCTTATCCATATACTGCATGAATTTAGGATTGTGATGGGCATACAGAAGGTGGTCTTCGAACACCGCGAATTTACTCGGTTGGGGAAGGGTGTAATCGCTCCCGTATTCAGCGGCTAGAAAATTATGCACTTGAGCGGTGGTGAATTCATGCGAATATCCCCCTTGTACTTTGGCGATGACCGGGTCGTGCGGTCGCACACAAGCCCCATCGGCTTGGCCAACTAAGTTGTTTGAAATGATCTTCTCAGTCATAGTCATGGGGCGCGGCGTAGGTGACAATTTCGGGATGTCGATATCCCCGCTCTGCAGCTTCTTGGCAAACTGAAAGAGACCCCCTGATTCTACGACAAGTTTGGTTACAGGGTCGTAATTGCTGATAAACTCAGAACGGCCAATAGCCTCCCCGGCTTGCAGCCGTACCAACATTTCATGGTCACCCATCAACTGACCGAGATTGATGTTATTTTGTTCGTGAATCGGAGCGAAAGAAGCGGCGATAACCAAGCGAATTCCCGACCAACGTTCACACTGTGCTGCGGTCTCACGACTTGAACCGGTGCCCTTACGATAGCCCGAGACTATACACTCAAAAGCACCTTCTTTGAGCATATTTTCGCCGATTACCCGCATACCGTTATGCATCAATCCAGCATAGGCATTCTTGGCGATCTCTTCAGGGTCATGGTCGAAGCAGACCCAAGCAGGAGTCATAACATCAGTGTTGATATCGTCTAATAGATCGTCGACAGATAGATCTTCCATTCGGAGATCCAATCCGTCATAAACCTGCTTTCTGATGAGATCCAGATCTTTGGTCAGGAAGAGAACTCTCTTATTCTGGTGTAACGTGACTTCAAGTGGCGGCCATCCTCCCATGTTTACACTAGACCCTTCGAGTGGTCGAGCATATATGACGGCATCGCTAAGGCAATAATTAGAAAATATCCGTAACAGCACCATCATTTACATAGTAAATTACCACTCAGTGAAACGATAATCAGAGTTAGTGAGGATAAATTTTAGGTGCAAAAAAATCCGAATGGTTTAATAATGATATCCAAACCGCTTATAATATCTAGGATAGGTTTTCTTAGGTTCAGGATGGTATATATTATGGTTGATGAACAACAGGTTGAAGATATTGTAAAATGCTTGGAATGCGGCAGTAGAAACTTGAATCGAGACGAGACCCGCGGCGAAGTGGTCTGTGATGATTGCGGTTTGGTCTTAGAGGACAATGTAATCGACCAAGGCGCAGAGTGGCGGGTTTTCAGCCCGGAGCAAGGCGACCAAAGGGCACGTACCGGTGCGCCGATGACGGTGATGCTGCACGACAAGGGATTGTCCACCGACATTGATTGGCAGAACAAGGATTATTCTGGAAAGACCATCAACAGCCGTTACCGCAGTCAATTCTACCGTATGCGAAAGTGGCAGAAGCGTAGCCGCGTCAGCAATGCCACCGAAAGGAATCTCGCGATGGCTTTGGCGGAATTGGATCGGATGGCAAGTCGACTCGAACTACCGAAATCGGTACGTGAAGCCGCAGCTGTCAATTACAAGAAAGCGGTTGAGAAGCGTTTGATTCGCGGCCGTTCGATAGAAGGAGTGGCCGCAGCTAGCCTGTACGCCGCATGTCGACAATGCGGGGTTCCAAGAACCCTAGATGAAATCGGCCAAGCGAGCCGCACTGGCCGCAAAGAGATTGGTCGCACCTACCGTTTCATGGTGCGAGAATTGAAGATGAAGATCATGCCTACCGGGCCTGAGGATTACATCTCAAGATTCTGTTCTGGTCTCGGCTTGGATGCTGAGGTTGAAGCAAAGGCTCACGAGTTGATCAAGGCCGCACAAGAGCGGGAATTGACCAGCGGCCGCGGACCTACTGGAATTGCCGCCTCGATTATTTACATCGCCAGCGTATTGTGTGGCAAACGCCGAACTCAGCGAGAGGTTGCGGAAGTTGCCGGAGTGACCGAAGTCACGATTCGTAACCGTTACAAAGAATTGATTCAAAACTTGAATATCGAACTCGATATTTGAGAGGTATCGAGGCTAATATATGGCCGATGTCGCCGAACTGAAAGCCCATGCCACGATAATATGAACCTTTGAGGCCGAGATGGATATTACGAAACTGAGGGATTAGATGAAGGCGAATAAACGAGTTCAAGAGGCGGCTCTGAAACACACCACTTCTAAATTGGTTGCAGCATTGGAGAGTAGTATATTTTCATGGCCACTACCCATGCCACCGCGTGAAGCCAGCGATTTTCCCACCTTGCTGCCTAGCAACCCCGAGCAACTGGTAAAACAAGCTCTCGGATTATTTCAAGCCGACCGCGGTGGGTTTGAGCGCCATCTGATATCAACGGTCGAACTCGTCGTCCCTTATCGAATGGGACTCTCAGAAAATGTATTTGAGGAGCATGAAAAGTGGTTGATGCGCAGACTTGATGATGTTGCTGAGAGAATCCTCTTCGCCACCTGTACCGCTTGGCTTGCAGAAGCTCTCGACCCTAGCGCCCCTGATACCGATAAATGGTGGCTCTCAATTTCCCTTCTTTGCGGTCTTTCGAATAAACCCGATGGCCAACCGGTGCACCAGGGGTATCATCTCCTTGAGAGCATAGCCTTGGCAGAGCGCCCCGGGACTTGGCACACCCAACCCGAAGACGGGCCGCATAACATCGGCTGGGATCCACATGCTATCGTTCCCAGAAGTGCTTTGACCGCCCACCATGAAGGGGCGGTAGCGGCTCTCTGGATGCTAGAGAAACTCGAGCAAGGAGATACCCCGCGTCGACAATTATTGGTGGAATGGATGATGCTTCTACTTGAGCGCCGTGAATTGGTTGAACCCTTGGCCTTAGGTGAAATAATGCTACGTAGAGCGGCCGACCCCGATGATTCGATTGCTGCACGTTTGGTAGTCACACTTCCTCGGCTCTTGGAATCCGATAAGGAATCAGGATTGGCGGTGCTGAAGATTCTAAGTGGGAGGAAGGAAGTTTCAGTCCAAAGGGCATTGGCAGATGTACTGACCCGATTATTTAGGCGAATCGAGTGGGATGCGGTGCCTATATTGGAAAAGATGCTCGCCAGCGATGATGAAACTATTCTTGCCGCAGCATCATCGACTATCGGTGACCTGCGGTTTCTTGATGACGCTAGATATGCTGACGAAGTCTCCAATCTAGCTGACCATCCAATTCCAATCGTACGGAGAAATCTCGTTTCAACCCTGCGTTATTACATTACAAATTTTCCTGATGATGAGCGCCGGGTTATTTCCAGATTATGGCTGGATGGAGATGAAGTCGTAGCTGCCCGGCTACGAGAATTGTTCATTCGTATGGAAGAGGTCGACCCCGACAGTTTCGGGCAGCAGATTTCTCGTATCGATGCCGAGGATAAGTCCGCCCTGAACTATTTATGGGAAGTATTGGAAATTCGTAATGCTGGTCGCCCACAGGCGTGGATTAAATGGATGGCGGGAGAGGGGGAGGTGCCGTCTATCACCGCACAAAAACCCCTTGAACGAGGGCCGCAGACCAATATAGAGGTTGATCTTCCACAATTATCAGATGCTTTGGAGACCCTTGATGGTGAAAATCTCGAGTAGTCCCAAACCCTCCCGCCAATGTCCGAAAGGTGATAATGGCGCGACGAATCTGCGCGCCATGCGCCGCCGCAACAGGGTTGCAACCACGTTTCTCCTTACCGCCTTGATAATCCTACCAAGTTTGGCTGTTGCTGTTATAGCAGATGAGCATGCAGATTCCACATTGGAAGCGCGGGATATTGCCACGACATTCACTGTTGATGAGTTGGTCAACCTCACTTGGAGAAATATCAACACCACCGATACTTCGCTACTTGATGCCATGCACACCGCGACCTACGAAGTGGAGCGATTCTCCATCAACGATAGTACCATAGAGCAACTGACAAGCATCGCCAGTGGAATTGCCGCTTGCGATATTGGCGACAACAATGCCGAATGTTCGGCTAAGAACCACAGCCTGTCTTGGGAGCCACCCGAAGGCACAGATGGGGAGTTTTTCTATCGCATCACCACACATCAATCCAGTGGTTCAACCACAACTTTCACACCGGGCTTGTCTCAAACTGAAAACCCTCAGACGGAGTTCGTAAGTCCCCATTGGGGGCCGGATAATCTCAGTGCCACCTTTGATTCTGAAAGCCAGAGTACGACCATTGTATGGGATAATCTGCCCGGTGGTGGTAGTGACCACCAAATATGGGTGTGGCGACACACTGAGCCTGCAGATAGAGACAACTGGGAATCGATCAGCAAATCTACAATCACTGTTATTTTCGACTCGAGCGTTTCTAGTGTCGTCAAGAATATCGAGGCCGGAGTAGAGCGTTCGGTCTTCTATTCGGTAACTTATGATAACGGCACCTTCAGCGATACAAGATTCCTTCGAGATAATACCATGACAGCCACGGTGTATGAAGATACATCCGCTCCGGAATTGGTCGCCCAACTGATTGCTAGCCATAATGCTGAGTCGGGAATCACCTCATTGAGTTGGGATTCGGGGGCGGTCGAGAGCGGTTTATCGACAAATATCTGGCGAGCCAGCCATCCGATTACCGACTTGAGTGAAAGTACTGTTGTGGAAATTGCCTCCATTGAGGGGCAGCTAACCAGTTTTGACCACGTCGTAGGTGAAGGCGAATTAGGCAATTTCTGGTACGCACTTACCTTAGAAGATTCGGTCGGAAACCGAATCTCCACCATTTTACCTCAACACCCTAACATTGGACCGATATTCGAGAGTACTGTAGGGGCAGCCAGCGCAACCGCCCCAAGCAATGTCAGTGCAGTACAGGTCTTGGGGATGATGACTACGGTGTCGTGGGATGATGTAGAAATAGTTGCCAATGCAACCTACCATATCTGGGCCGCCTACAGTGGTGAGGTCACCCAAGCGATGCTCGATGAAGGAAATGCAACCTATCTGGGAAATGTAAGTTCCGCAGTAATGTCATTCAACACACCGATACTAGAAGGCACCGAGCGCGAGGCTTGGTATGCAGTAACCGTCGAGGGAGCATGGGGAGGGGCTGTGGCCACCTATGATAATCGCTTGATAATCTCCGGGCAGAATTCAATAATCACTCCTCTTGTTGAGGACAATCTTGTGCCACCCCAGGTCGCTAATTTCTCCGCTATATTCGATGGCCCCAGTGCGACAATATCGATGACGTGGGAAGATGTTCCATCGGCACAGACATACCAGTTATGGATGACCACTGGAATCGGCTTACTCGGCCCCTGGTGGAACGTCAGCGAAGAAGATGATTGGGTGCTTATCGATACTTACAATACCACTGGTGGAGAGATTTCCACGAGTATCGTTCTCACCACAAATCAAGGGCAATATGCATATTTGGCACTGGTCACCGCCGACGCTGTTGGTAATATCGACCACCACCTATATGGCGAGGGACCGGTCGAAGCAGTTGCACTGGATTCCACTTCACCCACAGGGATATTTGAGGTGTTTGTCGATGGCGAATATTCTTCTTTATCAATGGAAGAGAATGGTAATACGATAGAATTAGGTGAGTTCGCCGAAGGAGAATTGGTAATCATCCATGTATCGTCATATGAACATTTGTCAGCGCTCTATTCGCGGCCATATGGCACTCAATCGTGGAACTCTCTCAACATCTCTCTCGCCCCACAATTAAGCGTTTCAATAGCACTTCCCAATGGGTCCGGGACTTCAATGAATTCACTGGAAGTGAAGATAGTCGATGATAATAATAACATAGCGCAATTCACCCTTAACTATTCTTGGGTGCCGGCGCAGAGTGACATCGAATGTCCAGAGGTTGTGAACTACTGCGACGACTATATCTGCAGGGGTGAACCCGAACCAGAAATTCATCCCTCATGTAATATTCCGATTCCGATGTGTGATTGCAAAGCGACCAGTATGGGTGGCGCAGTCGACTACATCTTCCCTGGGTTCGCCATCGCTATACTTGTTTTCGTAATCATCTCGTCCTTGCTTGTTGGGACGCAGACCACTATTGAGAAGAAGGTGTACGAGGAAGAATAGTCACAACCTTCCATCGAACCATGCTCGTAGCCCATCAGCCAAGTCATCACGGCGCAGGGCGTGGTCAATCTGGGCAATCAGCCACGACAGTGGTGAGCCACTATCGTACCACTGATGGTCGTCGAGGTCGACACCGATAAGCCCGCCATCCTGCGCCATCCAATACCGTTGAATAGCAATTGTCTGCATCTCACCATGGCTTGCCAAATCGTATTCTGTGAGCAGTTCAGCGGTATCGGGAGTGAATAGGTAGCGGCCACACAGAACCCAACGACTCGGTGCATCCTCAATTGATGGTTTCTCGACCAGATTAACGATTTTTTCACCCGAAAGGGCAACGACACCATAGTTCGAGACATCTTTCTCAGCGACCTGTTTTATCCCCGCGCATGGTCGTCCAGTGCGCTGAAAGGACGCAACCAAGCGAGTGCTGGCAAGGCTCGCATTACTCACCCCCACATCCTCGGCATTCGGGTGCTTGGCCATCAGCAGATTATCGCCGAGTAAAACTAGAAACGCACCTTCAACATTATCCAGTGCACAACTTATCGCATCACCCAATCCGCGCGCAGTTTTTTGCACGGCGATGAAAACCTCAACTCCTTCCGGCAACGGCTCAAACGCTGATGGCGGTAGGTCGGGTCGTGCTGAGCGCATCTTGTCCACCATCTCGTTGCTTGGTTTCAGGGTTTTAGCCAGCCCGAGTTTATTCGGGCTTAGAATGAGATGAATTCGGTCACAACCGGCGGCCACCGCTTCCCAAACAAGATGGTATAATGCTGGAATATCGACCAGAGGCAGGATTTCCTTGGCTACCGCGGCGCTCGCTGGCAACATCCGCGTACCAAGACCACCAGCGACTATGAGAGCATCGCGAACTTCGCGCACCATGGCGTGGCATTGACCACAGGGTTTCAAGTCCGCGCCCCCCACGAAGAGGTAATGGCCGATTCACAATCTGAGTCCGAAGACCCGGAGTGGCGATATTTTCTCGGAATAGGATGTATTCTAGTTGCCCAAGCATGGTTCGATTTCACCCCCAGTGGGCCTTGGGAAAGTCGTTCATTCTCCAGAGGGGTTCTAGCGCTTATCGGACTTGGATTGATTTATCTGTCATGGTTCAGGCTCACTTTTGGATTGAAGGGACGAGTAATTCCAACAATAGACCTGTGGAAGAATCCAGATTCTAGCCTCCCACTTCTCGCCATTACCGGTGCTGCACTTGTCGCAAGTGCATGGTTGGCAGGTAATGTGCTGAGTGAGTACTTACCTGGGCCGACTGGACTGTTGCTCAATTTATTTGGCCTGTTAATACTATTACAATCTCTATATGTGTGGTTGGTATTATTTGGCCCCTTGGCAGATCCCGATGGCTATTCCAACCCCGAGTCACAGGTACAAACAGTAAACGATTCAGAGTCTGAATGATTCAGCGCATCCCCGGTTTCCAGAAACTGAACGGCACCGGATCCTCATCAGCCGCAGCTCTTGCAGCTAGATGGTCAGCCCGCTCATTCCAACGATGGCCACGGTGTGCCCGCACGTGATTCCATTCAACCTCACTTGTCGATTGTACCTCTTCCCACAAAGCCCTAACCCGGGAAACCAGAGCGAGGTTGGCCTTTGCCTTCCAAGTACCATCGGTGATGTTTCCAGCATAGTTAGAATCAGTGCGAATAATGTATCCACCATCACTATCTCGGGAGAGAATCCACCTCAGTGCATGGGCGAACCCCGATAATTCACCGGTATTATTGGAACCGATTTCCGCCCCCAAAAAGGAATCATCTCCCGCATCGGTGATGACTTTTCCTGATTTCTCTTCAATTAATTTCCCTGTGCCTTTGCCCAATCCTGTATCGCCAGTTATGATGACCAGCCCCCATCCTGCAGGGGTTTGTGAGTCTACATTCTGGTTGCCCAAGCACGAGCCGTCGACGTAGAGATGAATCACCTCTGGCGCAGCCAACATAACCCCTCAAGAAATTATCGTCCGATAGTCATCAGCCGACATCAAACCCGCGGTAGAATCACTATTGGATAACTTGAAGCGGATTATCCACCCCTCACCATATGGGTCTTGATTAATCAATTCCGGAGCATCTTCCAATGCTCCATTAACCGCTATTATTTCACCTGCCATTGGAGCGAAAATAGGCGAAGCAGATTTCACCGATTCGACTAAGGCGAACTCATCCATTTCCGCAAATTCATCGCCTACCTCGGGCAGTTCGATGTATACTATATCGGTAAGGGCATCTTGCGCATGGTCGGTGATGCCGACGATTACCTCATCGCCTTCGATGCGCAACCACTCGTGTTCCTTAGTGTAGAATAATTCCTCTGGTGTCTCACTCATCGCTATCCCTATTCCTTGCGCTGAGTGGTGAGAGGTCAATGTTTCCCCTTTATCCCTAGCACCTCAACTACTCATCCTCGCCTACTTCTGTGGTCAAAAGTTCAACCTCGAGTTGTGCCCAAGCGCCCCCAATATTAGCCTCCTTTTCCTCTAATTCGACTTGCTCTTGGACTCGCCCCACCAAATCTTTCTGATTTTCATCAGGAAATAATCCTGAAAGCAATCCGGTTTTTCCACGACCCATTGACAAGCCAATTCCAATGCAGGCCACGGCGGTGATTAGAATCAGCCAGCCGATACTGAATTGGTCAACACTCAGCATCCCGCGTTGAAACGCCAGGCCACTGACCAACAAGAGCCCAAGGCCTGAACCTAGTAATAGCCGTTGAGCGGCCGCGGCGGGGTTATCCATAACTCATTGCCGGTGGCGACATACAAATGAAACCAACGCCGCGGTAATCAGTATATTTCGTGCATCAATTTGTGAATTTTGTACGGTAATAAGGCACGGTTTACTGGCGTCACCTCAAGGATTCTAGCATCGTCGCGTCGGCGAATATCTTGTAATAGTGGGTGTCGACTCTTCTTGTGTAGTGCTAAAAGTGTCGGTTTGTCGACTTCGAGTGCCTGTCGCACGGCATTGACGAATGATTCGGATTCAACCGCGAATTTACCGATTTCGTCGATGACTATGATCTCACATTCCTCTTGAGCGAATTCAATCGCCGGAACGGCTACCCGTTCCAATTCTTCCAGATTAAGACCATAACCAAGAATCCGTAACCTGGTATCGATGTCTTTGTGGGCGATGATACCCTCTTCTCCGTTGCTGATGTCGATGCACTTGTAACCGACTCGCTCACCATTTTCCATCAAAGGTTCGGAGCGCATCCCTCCGATGATATTGAATTCATTCAAATCACCACCGCGTTGGAGAATCTCAGATTTCCGCTCAGAGTGGAGCATCCCTACAATTTTTTCCATAACTGCGCTTTTTCCACTTCGTGGAAGCCCGGTAATACCTATCTTCGGATGAATTCCCATTTCTCAAACCCCCCCTTCGTCTTTGACTATGATTTCTCATACTGTTAGAGGTACTTGATAAAGGATACGGTATGTGGAAACAGAAACACTTCTTCCGGAAAAAACATCGAAAAATAGCAATTCAGACGCTTATTTCACTCTTTACCTCGGGGAAATCCAATGGTAACATTTCCAACTCGTAGTTATTCACATTGTTATTCGCTGCCCATGCACGCGCCCATTCATCCAACTTATCGTCATTGAGACGAGAACACAACCAGGCCAGCCCTTCGGTGAGTGAACCGTGCTCGCCGGCTAAGTGATCACGCACAGTCTGGGGGATTTCAATGTGGTTGACACTGTTTCCCAAAACACATCCACTCGGCATGACGACCCATCTTAAGCGACGTTGTTGGTGGGCGTTGACAATCGCTTGACATGCCAATCTAGGCTCAACAGGAGACTTCATCTCCCCAGTCCAACGCGCCTGCTGCCGCTCATTCGCTCGTGAGGGGATTCCCTTCTCAAATGCCGGGTGGCGAAGACTGATTCCTCCTTCGCCATCATCGGTGAAGTGCACCCCGCGGATAAACGGAGTCCCCTTCCCACCACCATTCCACGGCTTGATGTAAGAAGCGTGACTGGTCTGGTCTATTTCGCCAACCCTAACCTTGACGCTTTCACCCTCAACGGTTAGCAATCCTAGAGGTTCAGTCAATCGCGGTTTATGCGATAAATCGTCGACAGTAACGAGTAGATTTTGTCGTAGAACAGGCGAGCGGGGAAGGCGCGGAACCCCCCATTCACCTCTGGTCCAACGTTCCCAGCGTCCGATATCTAGAGTTAAGGTGGGTACTTTGTTGGCGAAGCCCTTACCGTCGGAGCGCAAATCTGTTCGGTCCATAGGGCCGATCATACACAATCCAGAAGTTGTTCCTTTTGCGGTTACTGATATGACAACAACCCCTTGACTGATTCCCGAGAATAGACAGTTGCCCTCATTAAAGAACCAGATATTTTCCCATTCGTGCTTGCTTACCAGCAATTGCCGAAGCGGCGAACTACTCTGTTCCCGCAATAGGCTGTCGGGGACGATGATTCTCAAGCGCCCATCTGGCTGAAGAATCTGTAACCCGCGCTCGATGAACAGGCGGTACAGGTTGACATTTCCGCGCATCGTTGAGAAGCGCTTAACGTCCCCATCGCGCAGTGAGCGCAGCGCTTCGCCCAATTCCTTGCGCAGATGACTACCTTCCGGATGGCCGCGGAAGCGATCCTTGATTCGCAACCAAGGTGGGTTGGCGAATAGCAAACGCGGCCGGGCCGCAAACGGCCACTCACCTTGGAGGGTGTCGGCTTGACGGACAATACCGTCAATTAACTCCACAACTTCGTCACGACCTAGTTTTCCATCACAACCGACTTTGTCCAAGGTCGCGATTTCATATCGTACAAGTTCAAGGTAGAGCCGTTGCTTGGTGATATCAACAACCAGTGGCGATACATCGCACAATTGCATATTACGCAGAAGCATTCGGGTGTCCTCGATGCGAACCTCATCGCTCCATTTCTTA